>ERZ890510.1912-NODE-1912-length-12680-cov-4.693228_pt1 | contig 12680 bp, 8 predicted proteins | sample MGYA00521265_ERZ890510 | MGnify/ENA primary metagenome ERZ890510 (study PRJEB32303, sample SAMEA104408624) | aquatic metagenome | biome: Brackish water; feature: Chemocline; material: water | place: Baltic Sea | collected 2014-10-26T21:54:00 | depth 110 m ...
CATCATCAAAATCCATCGGCTGACGAGGGAAAGACGATCTCATCCTCGGAAAACAGCAATGGATACGCCGGGCCTACACGAAAGGGGCCATACTGGTCTTCGTTGGTGGGCACATAGTCGAGAATCGCCTCGCTCCAATGCTGCCAGGCCGATAACACGTGCCCTGCGGCGGCTACCCCGAAGTCACGGCAGGCCAGTTTCGGCAGCAGCTCTTCGGCCGACGTAGCGGGCTGCCAGAAGGCCCACTTGGCCAGGTCCGAGACAATCGACGGCCACCAGCCCATGTGGTGTGATTCCATCAATCCGCGCAGTCCCCAGTCCCTATGGGCCTTGAGCAGCGCTTCGTGGCGGCGCGCCCACTGCAATGGCACCGGTTCGTAGGGGACGATACCAAAGTCCCACGTACGACCCCCCGAATTGCTCATGGTGTACAGCGGCAGACCGCGTTCGTGCGCTGCCCGGGCTTCGCTGGCGAAGTACTGCCCCGGGCCGGCAAAGGAAATGGTGTAGTCCACACAACGTGTCGGCGTGCCGCGACGTTCGACATTCTCGAACATCTCAAAGGTCGCCTGCAGGGAGATGTCTTCTGGCAACGATTCGATCAGGGCGAGGCGATCGGCTGCCGGCGCCCAGCCCCAGTTGTAGGTCCAGAAGACGATGTCCGCCTCGGGGTTGTAGCGGCGGATCACACGCTTCACCAGGTTGAGCCATTGCGGATAGTCGACACATGGCCACCAGCCTGGATTGGGTTTGCTGTCCTGGGCGGTCCGCTCGGCGCGAAGCTTCTGCGTCGTGTGTGCATCGTGGCTGGGAAACTCACAGGACTCACCAACAAAGATGATGCCGCGGGCTCCGGCATGGGCCCGCATGAGTTCGCCATAGGTGCTTTCATAGAAGCTCTCGGCATCTGCATCGTCTGGGTGTCTGTGGCTGATGATGTAGCTGTAGAGGTAGACATCAAGCCCGAAGCTGGCGGCCCGGAAAATCAGATCGTTGATGTCCAGGAATCCCGTCGTTGTCCGATTCACACCTTTGACGAAGAGCAGCACCGCGTCGAAGCCGGCATGGGCGATGGCGTTCAGATGTGGGTCCGGAAACTGGTCGATCCCCCAGCCCGAGTGTACCATGCGTGGCGAGAACACGGGGGCTCGGATCTGCTCGCCGACAGCGACGAAGGGCCCTTCGCGCAGATTCATCAGGTCTTCCAGGTAGTAGCACCCCTGGCCCACACCCCGATCGTCAAAGCCGCAGAGGGTGATCCGTGTCGCCGTGATCTGCAGCCGATAACTGCGCGCCACGGACAGACTGGCGGCACCACCAACCTGCACGGTCAGGCGGATGACCTTTGCCGCAGTCTCGTCCATGGGGTGGCGCACCAGCAGTACGGAGACGCCCATGCTGGTGAACAGGTAGTCCTGCAGATCGCGGGCGACAGCGGCCAGGTAGACCGATGCATCCTGTGGAATGGCGATACACCAACCGTCGCCGATGGTGACTTCGCCCGCCGCAGCGACGGCGTTGTCATCACGCCGGTGCGGCCGATGGACCTCATCCAGGCGCTGGCGAAAGGCGTAATTGGGCTCGGCTGTCACGGGTGTCTCTCCATTCAGACAGGTTTCTCCTGTTCGTCGGCTTCCGAGCCAGAAATGTAATACAGCCTGGCGTGGACTGTTCCTGTCGGGGACAGATGCCTAAGCTTCAACCCATTTTTCGTGAGGAGGTAGATGTGAAACTGCTCCTGCGTACCGTCGACTTTCGTCCCAACAACCGTCTGTGCGAGATCGACGGCTCCCAGTTCATCGTCGCACCCTCGATGGAGGATGCCATGCGCCTGGCTGGCGATGTGGACGCAGCCATCGACTACTACAGCCCGGCATTCATCGATGCGGCGCCGAAGCTGCGGTGGGTGCAGACGCTGAGCACCGGTGTCAACGGCGTGCCCTTCGATCTGCTGCGTGAACGTGGCATCGTGCTGACAAACGCCGGCGCCTACGGTCCGAACATGGCCGATCATACAATGGCGTTTATGCTCATGTTGAGCCGCCAGATTCCGCAGATTCTTCGTCGCCAGGCGACCGAACGATGGCCGCGCCAGGACAAGGAGGTCCCTGATCCTGGTGAACTCGACGGACAGACACTGTTGATCATCGGTCTGGGCGGCATCGGCTTGCAGACGGCGAAACGGGCCGCGGCCTTTGGCATGCACATCGTCGCAACGCGACGCCACGTGGACCGACCGGCGCCGGACTTCGTTGATGAGCTGCACCCCGTTGAGGCGCTCGACGACCTGTTGCCACGGGCGGACTGGATCAACGTCAGCGTGCCGTACACCGCCGAAACGGTCGATCTCATCGGCGACCGCGAATTCGGCCTGATGCGCACGGGGGTTCACATCCTGTGCCTGGCGCGCGGCGGCATCATCAATACGAATGCCTTGCTGCGCGCCCTCGACAGTGGCAAGGTCGCCGGTGCGGGTCTGGACGTAACCGACCCTGAGCCGTTGCCCGACGACCATCCTCTGTGGGACTATCCGAACGTGATCATCACACCGCACACATCCGGACAGGCAGAAACCGCCCACAGGCGGCTGGGTGAGTTGGTGACGGACAACCTGCGCCGTTTTCTGCAGGATCAGCCCCTGCGCAACGTCGTCGATCTCGCCCTGAAGTACTGAGACGGGTCGGCCGAATGTGGCCTAGAGGTTCGGGACTTTCAGCCTCTCCTTCAGGTAGCGGCAGTTGATGGCGATCTTGTCGTCCACTGAACCCTCGCCTTCGTTCGGCCGCGGCGGGTCCAGATCAAGGGTGACCCAGCCCTTATACCCGCGTCCCACGAGCAGATCCCAGATGGCCGGATGGTCGACGCCGCCAGCACCCAGATCCTTGTACAGGATCTGCTCACGATGCATGTCCAGCGTCGGAGTCGGACCGCTGTGGCCTCGGTAGGACGCCTTCGAGTCCTTCCAGTGCACGGCTGCCAGACGGTCGTAGTAATCGCCAATCAACTGCACCGGATCGCCACCCCCAAGATTCAACTGAGCTGTGTCCGGAATCCAGGACACGATCTCCGGGTCGGTGCTGTCGAGCAGGGCCCGGACCTCTTCCGGGCGCTCGATGGGCCCCCAGATATGCGGGTGGGGGGCAATCCTGACACCCATGTCGAGGGTGCGTTTGCCGAGTTCCGTCACGGTCTCGGCGATGGCCTTGATATCGGCGGCTGTCGTACCGTTCTCCGGGCGACGCCCCATGTTGATCTTGAAGTGACTGCAAGCGAAAATCTGCAGAAAATCACGGCAGAAGGCGACATGGTCGCTGATGGTTTCAGCCCGCTTCGCAGGGTCGATAAACTCCGTCGATTGGCCGGCGCCGCCATTGGAGGCGGTGATGAGCTGGACGTTGTGCTCGTCGAGCAGATCCCGCAGAGCCTGAGGCTGGTCGAGCCAGGCACTCAGACCGCCGCGATATGGTTCGGCACCCGGCAGTCCGTATTTGGCGATCAAGCGAACGGCGTCGGCCGTGAAATCGCCGAAGATTGCGCCACCCATTGCGAAGTGAATGTCTGCTGCCATGATATCTCCTGAAGGATGGAATGCGCCACGTCGCCTCGGCGGGCCTGCATGGATGCTACATCGGTTTGCATTCTGCTTCATCTCAAGCGCACCGCCGTCAGTCGCAACTGAGGCTGACCTCGGCGCCGGCCTCCTCCAGTATGCTCTGCACGCTTTCGACCTCTTCCAGCGACAGGGCGAGCAGAAGACGTCTCATTGCGCGACTCCGGCGGGGTGTCGGTGGATGATGCCGCAAGGAAAGGGCATCGTCGCCTGACGGGCAACCGGCACAAGTCTCATGAGCCCAGAGGGTTTGTGGGTGATACGGAGCTTGGTGAGACCTCAGGGCAGACCGGTGCGTACCTCCCGCAGCCGTGCAGCCACACGCTGGGCGTCGTCCAGCGAGACACGGTTGTTACCCGCGTAGATCTCGCGGACTGTGATATCGGCCTGCACGGTAACCGACCAGCCCTGCAGATTACCAGCCAGACTATCAGGCAGATCATCGAACTGGTAGGGCACACGTACGGGCCCAAGATCCAGCGGGGCCGGCAACAGGCCCAGGTCGCGTCGGCCCCGTTCCACATTCATCGGATCGCGCAGCACCACAATGGCACGTGCCTCGCGCCGGCCGATGTTGTGGGCGACGCCACGCACCACACCCGCAGCGATCTCGGTATCCAGAGGCGACAGCGCCAGATCCGCCCGATCCTGCGTGTTGCCGTGCGTTTGCAGCAGATTGAGCTCCACCACAGTGACCTGTTGCGGCGGCAGGCGCACGGCGATGGATCGGCCACGGCTGATGACGACATTGCCAGCGCGTTTTGTACCGCTGTCGACATGATGATCGTCATCGGCATCGGCGCTCTGGCTCAGGATGTATTGACCTTCATCCAGGCTCCAAAACCGTGCGTGCCCATCTACCGCTACGGTTGCGAAGTTGTAGAGCAGGGCGCGAAAACGGCTGGCAGATGCCTCCAGCACAAGAGCGGCGTACTCCGTGCCAAAGCCGGACCAGCTGACGGCGTGGCTGCGGTTGTACTTGTTGCGTGTGGCAAAGCCGCCTGTGTAGCTGATGGCGACATTCGATAATGCGTTGAGGAAGACGCGGTCGGTGAAGGGCTCAGCCGAGGTGTACATGATGGGAAACTGCTGCAACTCGGCGACATCCTGCTTGAGAGCCTGCACCAGATGCGCCGGGTCACCATCAAGCAGCGTCGCGGCGATGCCCTCGGGTGTCAGCGCGGCAGGCTCGCCGAGAATTTTCTCGCTGCCATGACGGTGCAGCAATTCGGGAAGCAGCAGATTCGGAGAAGTAGCTGCGTTGCCGTTGGCATAGCCTTCGATGAAGGGCGCCAGATAACTCAAGTCGTTGGTATTCCAGGCGAGGAAGGCGAAGGCCGAACCGAGGGCACCGTAGCCGCCGTAGAGGGGGCGTTCGGTTGTGTTGATGATACGCTCCGTCGCAACATCGATGAGGGTCGCATAGCGGCCGGGTGCCATGTGCTCGCGCCAGCCATCCCCCCATTGTCGCAGCACCTGTTGCACGTGCGGGTCGCCGTTATACCAGAGTACTTCGAATGCCGGGTGCCATAGCAGCGGATGGGCGAAGCCGGCAGTGTCGATGTAGGTGTCGGTGTCTGGTCGGTTGCGCTCGGCGCCGCCGACCTGCTGCGAGCGAAAGTGACGATGACCAGGAGCCGTGATCGTCGTCAATTCTTCGGCCGCAGCGGCGGCTGCCATACAGCGCTCCAGATACACAGGGTCACCGTAGTGCCACACCGCCATCAGTGCTTCCTGGTTGACACCTTCCTCATAGGCGTGCAGCGGGTCCATGGTCTGGCTGTTGAGTCCATCCTCCAGATTCTGCAGTTGTGCCAGTTCCGCCAACCGGGCGCCGGCATCGAGCAACTGCCCACCGACGCCATCGGTCTCGAAGAAGGGCAGGTCGACGAAGTTCTGATACAGGTCCGAGTCGTCGCCAACGAGACCACCGAATTCGCCCGTGGGCACGAGTCGCTCTGCGAGCCACCAGCCGGCTACGGCCCGCGCTTCCAGCCATGCGGTACGAGCCCAGACAGCCCACTCGGGGGCGGCCTCGGGGGCGGCGTACGCCACGGGTTCGTACGGCACTGGTCCGCGCTTGCCGCGCCAGAGCCAGTCCCGGTACTGGCGTGTCCTCTGGTTCGTTGGATCCAGGTGCCAGGCGTGCTCGACATTGTCGAACACCTGGCGGACCTGTGCACCCCAATGGTTGCTGGCGTACCACTGTTCCATGTCGGTGTCGCGGCGCAACTGCGTCCATGGCCGTGGTTCACTGGCGCAGGCAAACAGCGATTTGAGCAGAAACTGTCGGTACGGCAAGGCCTGCTCAACGGCCGTAGCGCGGTCGGTAGCGAGCAGCTGCACCATGGGACCACCGCCATCCGGGCCACCAAGCTGAGCGGCAGATTCTGTCTCGATGGAGAGCAACAATGTGCGACCCGGCTCAATGACCTGATCGATGACATCGAGCACGATATGAGCCGCAGGCGATCGCAGTTCCACTTCGGCGCTCATCAACTCCAGTCGCGGATCGGCGGGATCCTGCACGACAAGACGCATGGATGCCGGTACCACGTCGACCGTCAGTTGCACGGCGATGGCGGCGACGGGCGTTTCGTCCCTGAAGGCAGGTGACTGCAGGTGAACCGCGCCTCCCGCCAGCAGAGAGATGCGGGCGCCCTTGCCGGAAGGCAGCAGTTCGTGGGTGCGACGATGGTCCGGCGCATAACGCGTGTGTATGGCAGCCGGCGACTCGACCCTCGGCCCTGCGCGCCATTCGGTGATGGTCCCTGAAGTTGCGGTGTCGCTGCCGACCCGCAGGATCGCCACATCAGCAAGCAGTCCGTCGCCGACATTGTAGAAGCTGAGTTGGTCGGTGATGATGCGCTCGTCGAAGAGAACGCGAGACACGGCGGCATTGCCGGGGAAGAAGTGTACGGGAGTCGCCGCAGCCCTGCCCTGCCAACCAACAGCCCCGGTGAACAAGGTGGCGCGGATGCCGCCTCGGATCTGGATCGCATCGAAGCCGCCGCTGTCGCCGAGGATGACGTGCAGGCCATCATTGCCGCGGTAGGCGTAACCAACGCCAGCGCCACCGCCGGCCTTCGGGTACTCCCAGGGGCGACTGTCCCAGGCCAGGCTTTGCGTCGTACCGTCAAAGGGGGTGCCGACAAAGCCGCGTACCACGCGGGCATCGGCGACGGCGACATCCGTGATCACGAGTGGCTCCGGACCCGCTACGGGGATCGCTGGGCCGATCGCGGAGATGCGGGAAATCTGCACGAGTCGCGGCTGGCGCACGTGCACAGCTGTGCCCGGTGCCCCACCTGTGCCCCCGGCAATGACCGTAACCCTGCCATCCATACCTGTGGCGAAGCCGAGAGAGACGGCTTGCCAGGCCCCCGACGCGGGCAGGTGCCGCTCACTGCCGTCTGCAAGCAACTGAATCTCGCCATCGCCGGCCCGAATCTGCGCCGTCAATCGGTATGGTGTGAAGGGCAGCAGTTCGAGGTCCACCGACAACGCCCCGTCGCCTTTGACATCTGCCAGAAGGTTCGGCTCCCCCAGATACAGGCGGCCGTATCCATCCAGCCCGGCGTATTCGGCGCCGCGTGGCCAGACGGACAGAGCCACATCGGCCCCCGTGTAGTCCTCGCGGCCGAACTTGACCTCCAGCAAACGCCCCGCTTTTGACTGCTGCAGATCGAGGTGTCGGAGGGGGATGGCGAACTCCACGGTCCACTGATGGTCGCCGATGACGGCGACTGCGGGCCAGTCCAGCGGAATGGGCTGGTTGCCCGCGGCCGTGCGGCGGTGACTCAAGCGCGCCCCGGCGGCATTCACAATGAACTGATCGATCGTCATCCGCTCACTGCCCCCGGGTCGTGCCGTGCGCAGGAACAGCTCGACGGAGTCATCCTGCCAGACATCCGGACTGTCGGTGTGATGGCGCAGACGCAGGCGTTGCGGCTTCGGCTCCGAGCAAACGATGCCGACATAGAGGTGACCGGCGTCGTAGGTGATCCGACCGACGACTGCTTTTGGCACCAGTTCATCAGACCCGGGGCGACTGAAATCCTCGAACACCACGGACCGCTGCCAGGCAGCATCGTCAAGTCGACCATCGATCACCGGTGGCCGTGGCGCGGGTTCGGCGACGAGGTCGAGGGCTGCAGCCGGCAAGCCAGCGAGCAGCAGCAGGAGTAAGGCGATCATGCGTCGTTCCCTGGTGGTAACAGAATGAAGGGCCGATCTGCCCGATGTGGCGATTGTCGCCATATAGTCTGGCATCAAACCGGCGCCCACCGCCAGTAGCGTGCTCTCTTCCCCCTGTCGATTGGCGCGCGGACCGCCTTTTTGGACAGCTTTACGCTTTGTAGTACCTGCGGATGCTCAGTTGGCCCATGACTTGCATGGACAGATGCGTGAAAAAACACCCTTTACCTACCGAAGGGGCGCCTCCATGCTCCTGACCCTGATCCGGCGCGAAATCGTCGGGAATGTGCTCAGTCTCCGCTTTCTCGTCACCCTCATCCTGTTCTTCTGTCTCATCCTCGTCAGCGTCTTCGTCATGACGGCGGAGCATGCCGTTCGCATGCAGTCGTACGAGGCAAGCCGCTCGGCCCATCGGGACGCGCTGAGCAAGATCGGCGCGATGGCTGAGGCAAGCCAGCGGTTGGACGAGCTCTTGTTCACGCAGGGCGTCTACGGCGACATCCGGCCCCCGGAACTGGCCGTATTCGTCGATGGGCTATCCGGAGATCTGCCGACGCAGGTGCATACGGCTGTTTTCAATGCGCGTCGTGTGGATGACTCGTTCTACGAGAACCCTGTCACCACATTGTTCACCAGCCCCGATATCGGCTACATCATCAACATCGTCGTCAGCCTGCTGGCGCTGCTCTTTGTCTTCGATGCCATCTGCGGTGAAAAAGAGCGGGGCACGCTGAAGATCACCCTGTCCAATGCGGTGCCACGGGACCTGCTGATCCTGGGCAAGTGGCTCGGGGGCTTCGTGTCCCTGGCAGCACCATTCGTTGTCGCCCTGCTGTCCGGCGTCGCCTACGTACACCTCACCGGTGCACTGGTTATCTCCGACGAGATCCTGCAGCGATTGTTGTGGATGCTGCTTACGTCGCTGCTCTATGTCTCCCTGTTCTTCACCCTGGGGCTGATGATTTCAACGCTCACCCACCGAGCCTCGACGTCGCTGATCATCTCGTTGTTTGTGTGGATCTGCTGGATTCTCGTGATCCCGAATCTGGCGCCCGTCATCTCCCGCATCGTCTATCCCGTGCCCAGCCCGGAGAAAATCGCTGCTGAGTCCGTCGCCATTGAGCAGGAGACGGAACTGCGCCTGCAGCGAGTATCGCAGTCGACCCTGTCATACGGGCGGGAGGGTCAGAAGCTGGCCGACGACATCCGCCAGGAGGGCGAGCGTAGGCAGGCCAAGCTCGAACGCTACTACCAGGAGGAATTCCGCACGCAGACCGAGGCAAGCATGACCATGTCGCGGCTGTCACCGGCGGCCAGTTACCGGTATGCCACGACAGAGTTGTCCGGCACGGGCGTGCATCTGTTCGCCGGGTTCAGAAAAGGGTATGACCGCTTTCGTGATGACTTCGGAAAGTATTCTGAAGACCTGATAGAGCGCCGTCAGGAGGGCCGGCTGGGGGATGACTGGTTCCAGAAGGACGAAGTGCCAGCCTTTGAGATCACCCGTGACCGACTCAACGATGTGCTGGATCGCATCTCCTTCGACCTGCTGCTGCTCGCCGTCTACAACCTGCTGTTCTTCATGGGCTCCTATCTGTTCTTCCTGCGTTACGACGTCACGTGAGGTTTGGACGATGCTGCTACATCTGATCCGTAAGGAGCTGCTCGACCACCTGCTGAGCCTGCGCTTCACCATGGCCTGCATCATCTGCCCGGTGGTCGTGTTGTCGAGTGTGTTCGTGTTGACCCGCGACTACCGCGATGCCAGTCTCGATTTCCGGACGAACAGGATGATGCATGCCGATCAGCTCGAGGCCGTGCGTTTTCCACACCTGCTGACATCCGAGGGTTTGCTCGTCGACAAGCCGCTCAACCCGATGAAAGTGTTTTTCTCCGGTGTTGATGAGGGCCGGCACACGGCGACGGTGCGCATCAGCGCCGTAGCTGCACCCGAGGTGCAGGCGAGTTTCGAGAAGAACCCGGTAGGGCTGCTATTCCCGGTGATGGATCTGACCTTTGTGGCGGGCATCATCATGAGCCTCATGGCCATCGCTTTCAGCTATGACGCTTTCTCCGGAGAAAAGGACCTCGGTACGCTCAAAGTGGTCTTGTCCTACAGTGTACCGCGAGATATGCTGCTGCTGAGCAAGTGGATCGGCGGTTGCCTGGCGCTGTCGGCGCCCTTCCTGCTGTCTGTCGTGCTCGCTCTGCTGCTGACGCTGCTGTTCCCTGAAATCGATCTGCGCGGGGCGGATTGGATGTCCCTGGGACTGGCCGTGGCGGGGACACTGGCCTATCTGTCGACGATCTACGCCCTGGGATTGTTCGTGTCGGCGCGCACGCTGATGCCGTCGACGTCGATCACGGTACTGCTGCTGGTGTGGGTGGTGATGGTGCTCGTCTACCCGAACCTGACGCCACGTGTGGCGGGTCTGATCGCACCAACACCCTCCATGCAGAGCGTCGAGGTCGAGAAGTCGCGGCTGCGCGACGAGGAGCAGGGGAATTTTACCCGCGAGTGGTCGGCTTACATCGGGCCCGCCCAACAAGCCGGAACGCCGATGGACCAGCTCCTGGCCAAGTATCAGGAGCTGGAGAGCGGCATGTCGGAGCGGGTCACCAAGGGACGCAACAAGATCGAGGCCGACTTCCAGCGTGCCATGGATGAGCAGGTATTACTGACGCGTATGCTGGCCAAGGTCTCGCCGGCGGCGCTGTTCACCGTGGCGGTATGCGACTTTGCCGGCACCGGTGTGCAGGAAAAGGCGAATTTCCATGAACAGCTGCAGCGTTATGCCGCAACGTGGACAGCATACGCCTATTCGAAATTCGATGCCGCCATCTACGAGGGCTCAAAAGAGCTCGACACGCAGGATTATCCACGCTTCGACTACACGGCTTTGCCCTTCGCCGAACGGCTTGGAGATACCTCCGTTGACATGCTTGTGCTGCTGTTATGGAATGCTGTATTCCTGTTGCTCGCGTGGGTTTCGGTCACGCGCTACGACGTGACCTGAGGAGGAGATGATGCCTAAATCCACACCGGCGCGATGGCTGCTGCTTGCCGGTATGATGCTGGCAGCATGTGGCACGACCGTGGAGGATCACATCGATCGTCTGCAGGAAGGGGGTGAGGGGACCGAGGACGCGAAGATGGCACTGTCTCTGGCACGACAGGATGCCATTGCCCCGTTGATCTCTGCCTTCGCGGATCTCGACCGTGGGCCTGTGGCACGCAGTCACATGGCCGACGCTCTCGGGCGCCTGTACCTGCGGGAAAAGGATCCGGCCATTTTGATGGCCCTGCACCAGGCCCTGGAGGATGCATCGCCACATGTGCGCGCCAGTGTTGTGCGGGTTCTGGGTGATATGAGTGGCCGGAAGGGGGTTGCCCCCCTGGTCACCCGCCTGGGGAAGGAGACCGACGATGCTGTCCGTCGCGGCATTCTGGTAACGATCGGGCTCATGAGTCTGCGGGAGGCACCGCAGACCGGTATCATCGGCCTGGGGCGCCCCTGGTCGCTCGAAATCATGGATGATTCCCTGCGGGCGCCGTTCATCAACACTTTGCGACAGCTGCGTGACGACGTTGGGGACAGCACACGCACGGCGGTGATGGAATGGCTGGAGGTGGCTGCAGAAGACAAGGTGACGGAAGCGCTGCAACGGGAACTGACGGCCGACATGGTCGGGGCCCGGCAGTTGCTGGAGGAGGGCCGCGACCTGGTGCCGGACAGCCGGAACATCAACCGGCACCTCGGGCGCTTCGAGTTCGACAACGAGAACAAGGAGAAGGGGCTGGCGACCATGGCCGCTGTGGGTGCGGCGATCCACGTACCGCGAATGCCGGTGGCGCCCACCATCGACGGTCACCTGGACGAAGACCTGTGGCAGCAGGTAACCCGCGTTGACAGCTTCTACCAGAACATATCACGCATGCGCGCGTATCTGATCGAGGGACGCACCGCGATCTATCTCGGGTATCGCGGCACGACACTCTACATCGGCGTCAAGGGCTGGGAGCCACAGACGGACAACCTGCAAGTGTCGGCTACGGCGCGTGACGAGAATGCCTGGCAGGATGACTGCATCGAGTTGTTCTTCGATCCCGACCGTGATCGGCGCACGTACTGGCAGTTTGTCATCAACAGCGGCAATACGCAATTCGACCAGTATGCTGACGGCAGTTCACGCCAGGGCAACATCGGCTGGAACGGTGACTTCACCAGCGCCACGCACGTGGCCGACGACTACTGGTCGGCGGAAGTGGCGATTCCCATGGAGCAGTTCGGCGAGGGCCAGCTCGGCTCGGGCGCCGTGTGGGCGGGCAATCTGGCTCGCATTCGAATCGCCAACGCCTCGGAGTACGGCCAGTGGGTGCCCACCTACGGCAGCGCTCTGCGGCCGGATCGTTTCGGCTACATGGTATTCGATTAGGGCGGCGACGCCTCAGTCGTAGCGCCCAAACCGTAGGACTGTGTCGTACATGGCGACGACGTTCTCCGTCGGCGAGTTGTCCTGCAATTGGTGGGTGGGAGCGAAGCAGTAACCGCCCCCCGGTTTCATCGTCTCCAGCGTGTCACGGCAGATTTCGATGACGTCGTCGACGGTACCGGAAGCAACAGGACCAGCGGTGCTGATACAGCCGTGGAAGGCGAGATGCTCGCCGTATCGAGATTTCAGGAAGGCCGGCTCCATATCCTTCGCTTCGGGCTGCAGCGTGTCGACAGCAGCGACCCCCATGTCGATGAAGTCGTCGTAGGCCCAGCTGCTGGAGCCACATGTATGGATCATGACGGGCTTGCCGAATTCGGTCGCCAGATCGACGTAACGGGCATGGCGTGGGCGTAGGTGGCGCCGGTACATCTCCAGG
>ERZ890510.1913-NODE-1913-length-12673-cov-7.497147_pt1 | contig 12673 bp, 10 predicted proteins | sample MGYA00521265_ERZ890510 | MGnify/ENA primary metagenome ERZ890510 (study PRJEB32303, sample SAMEA104408624) | aquatic metagenome | biome: Brackish water; feature: Chemocline; material: water | place: Baltic Sea | collected 2014-10-26T21:54:00 | depth 110 m ...
AGTTTGAATCACATAGCGCATCGTCGCGGAAGCCTTTTATGAGTACAGAACCTAGTCTGTGGCCGGTTCGGGCAGGCGCATCCAGGCGGGGACCTCCGGCACGATCCGTACCCCCGCTGCGGTCAGGGTGCCATCGCCACGCGCCGCTTCGAGGCGCAGCATCGCGATGGCGCGATTACCGATGCCGGAGCGCAGTTCGCCCACTTCCTGGCCGTCGAGAAGGACAGGCATGCCGGGCTCGGGCAATGCGCCTTCGATCCGTACAGGGAAAAGCCGCTTTCTCACCAGGCCGCGGTATTTGGTGCGGGCGGTGAGCTCCTGGCCCATGTAGCAGCCCTTCTTCCAGTCGACGCCATTCAGCTCGTCGAAACCGCTTTCGAGAAGCAGCGCCTTTTCGACCGGCAGGTCGCGGCTGCCGTCGGGGACGCCCGCTTCAAGGCGGAGGGCGTCATAGGCTTCGAACGGCACTTCGGTGAAGCCTTGTGCCGCCAGGATCGCGGCGACCGTGCCTGTGGGCGCGATCATTCGTACGCCAAGGGCCTCCAGCCGCGGGTCGACGAAGGCAATGGCTCCTTCGAGCGAAAGCGCCGCCGTCGCGTCCGTGCCGAACACTGCCGCCACTTCGAACGCCGCGCCACGATCTTCCACTGTCACTTTCGACCTCAGTTTGTAGAGGCCGAGCTTTTTGGCGAGGGCCGCCGCGCGCGCGCGCTCGGTCTCGAGCAACAGGTTGCCGTCGCCACCGTCGACCACGAACATGTCGTTGAGGAAGCGGCCTTGAGCCGTCAACAGCGCGGCCCAGACGGGACGCCCGGGCGCCACCTTGGTGGTATCGTTGGAGATCAATCCCTGCAGGAATTCGACGCGATCGGGTCCGCCGACGGCGATGATGCTGCGATGGGGAACGAGGCTGTACTGGCGCGCGGTCATGACCCCGAACAGTTGGGGCCGCGACCGCGTCTTGGCAAGTCTTGCCGTCGGCCTAGACCGCCCGGTAGAAGGGTTTGTCGCCGCAAACCGTAACGCGATGGCCGTAACGGCGGTGTGGGTAATAGTCGAACATGGCGTGGTGCTGGGCACAGCGGTTGTCCCAGAACGCCACCGAGTTCGGTCGCCATTTGAAGCGGCACTGGAATTCCGGCGTCTCGATATGGCGGTAGAGCATTTCCAGAAGGGCGTCGCTCTCGTTGCGCTTGAGTTGCGGGATCCGCAGGGTGAAGCCGCGATTTACATAGAGCCCTTGCTTGCCGGTCACCGGATGGGTGCGCACGATCGGATGTTCGGCATTGGGGAATTTGATGTCGTCGCGGTCCGTGGCCTTGACGCGGTAGTAGTGCGCCTTCGAACTGTCGTGCAGCGCGGTAAGCCCCTGCAGCATCGCCTTGATCGGCTCGGAAAGTGTTTCATAGGCGCGATACATGTTGGCGAACAGCGTGTCACCGCCGCCGTCGGGCGGAACCTCGGTGAGATAGAGGATCGAGCCCATCGGCGGTTCGATGTCGCATGACACGTCGGTGTGCCACTCCTCGCCGGCAACGTGCTTGGATTTCTCGTCGGCCTTGATCACCAGAATCTCGGGATGTTCCTTGAATTCGATCGGTGCATTGGGATGGGTGTGCAGCGGCCCGAAGCGGCGCCCGAAGTCCTTGTGCTGGTCGATGGTCATCTTCTGGTCGCGAAAGAAGATCACCAGGTTTTCCATGAGGGCATCGTGCACTTCCTGGAATTGCTGGTTGCCCAGCGGCTTGGCGAGGTCGACGCCGAATATCTCCGCACCGATGCTGGGTGTCAGCTTGCGCACGTCGATCGACTGATAAACCATCGCGCTCTCCCGGGACTGCGTTGTTCCTGGGCACCACTGTAGGCTTCCCATGGTCTGTCACCTGCTGAAAGTCGACAAAGTCCGTATTGCGGACTATGCTTGAGGCGTGAGTCGACCGGATGTCATCGAACCGATCGCGCGGGCCTTCGGTGTGCTGGAGGCGTTGAGCCGGCGACGGACCTCGACGCTTACAGTGCTCGCGGGCGAGACCGGCCTGCCGCGGCCCACCGTGGTGCGCCTGCTCCATACGTTGATAGCGCTGGGTTACGCTGCGCGAGTTTCGCGCGACGAGGGTTATCGCCTGACCGAGCGTGTGCTCGGGCTGGCCGGCTCGATCCGTTTCGTCGACCATCTCGTCGACGCCGCCATCCCGCACATGAGCCACTTCACGGCCGAGCACGGCTGGCCGCTTTATCTGGCGACGCTGAGTGAAGGCGCCATTGCGATCCGCCATTCCACCGCCCCGGAAAGCCCGATGTCGTTCGAAGGTGCCGGTCTGAACCTGCGGCGGCCGGTGCTCACCAGCGCGCTGGGTCGTGTCTGGCTGGCCTTCTGTCCGCTGGAGGAGCGACGGGCCATCCTGCGCGACATCGGCGGGCTTGCGTCCCGGCAGGAGACGGTGCTGCGGGCGGCGCTCGAGGGCATCCGCCGCGATGGCTACGCTTTCACGCGCCCGTCGAGGCCGACCCGGCTTCACGGCATCGCGGTTGCGATCCGCCAGGGAAACGGGGAGCGAGCCCGCGTGATGGGCGGCCTCTCGATGCGCTTTCCGCGCTCGGCGATGACCGAGCAGGAAGTGGGCGCCCGCTTCGGTCGGCGGTTGCAGCAGCTAGCACGGGCCATCGCGAGCGATGCAGGCCGGAGCCAGATACCCAGGTCGAGCAGGTCGTAGTCCGCGACCCCGGACTTCGATGTTAGCGAATGCCGTCACCGCCAGGGTCATCCGCTTTTTGGGCTCAGGAGATGATACCGCGCTCGCGCAGAAGACTCATGGTGGTGTCGACTTCATGGTCGAGTGACATCTCGGCCGTGCGGAGATGGATGTCCGGCGCCTCGGGCGGCTCATAAGCGGAGTCGATGCCGGTGAAGTTCGCCAGCTTGCCGGCGCGGGCCCGCCGGTAGAGACCCTTGGGATCCCGGCGCTCGCATTCAGATAGCGGCGCGTCGACAAAGATCTCGATGAATTCCCCTTCCTCCATCCGTTCGCGGGCGAGCCGCCGTTCGCTTCGGAAAGGCGAGATGAAGGATACAAGCACGATCAGTCCGGCATCGACGAACAGCTGGGCGACTTCGACCACGCGCCGGACGTTCTCGACCCTGTCGACGTCGGTGAAGCCCAGATCCCGGTTGAGGCCGTGACGGACGTTGTCGCCATCCAGGACATAGGTATGACATCCCAGTGCCCGTAGTCGCCGCTCGACGCCGTCGGCCACCGTGGATTTTCCTGAACCGGAAAGGCCGGTGAACCATAGGACACAGGGCCGATGTCCCTTGATCAGTGTTCGTGCCGCCTTGTCGACGGCAAATGCCTGCATGGTCAGGTTCGAGGCGCGCCGCAGCGGGAAACGGATCATGCCGGCCCCGACGGTCGCATTGCTGATCCGGTCGATCAGGATGAAGCCACCGGTATCCCTGTTTTGACTGTAGGCGTCGAACGGCGCCGGCCGATCGAGCGCGACATTGGCGAGTCCGATGTCGTTCAGCGCCAACAGCTTCGCTGCCTCTTCGACGCCGGTTTCGACGTTGATCCGGCTTTTCAGCTCGGTCACGGTCGCCGTCAGAGTCGCGGTACCGAGCCGGATCAGGTAGGGCCGGCCCGGCAGCATCGGATCCTGGTGCATCCACACCAGGTGGCAGGCAAACTGGTCGGCGATGTGTGGTGGGCGGCCCGGGGCGGTGAGAACGTCGCCGCGTGCGACATCGACAGCTTCGGCGAAGGTGAGGGTAACAGCCTGGCCGGCGTCGGCCCTGGCAAGATCACCATCATGAGTGACGATGCGCACGACCTCGCCGCGCGCCCCCGAAGGCTGCACCACGATCTCGTCGCCGGGTCGCACGCTGCCGCCGAGCACCGTACCGGCATAGCCGCGGAACCCGGAATCGTTGCGGCTGATCGATTGCACGGCAAGGCGAAACGGTCGTGTCTCGTCGGCGTCGACGGCAACGCTGCTGAGGTGGTCGAGCAGTGTCGGGCCGCGATACCACGGCATCGTGGTGCCCGGTCGGATCACGTTGTCGCCCCGCAACGCCGACATCGGAATGGAGGTGAACGAAGTGATCCCGAGGCGTTCTGCGAAGGGCGCATAGGCGGCCACGATCTCGGTGAAGCGGCGTTCTTCGTAACCCACCAGATCCATCTTGTTGATCGCCAGGACCATGTGCCGGACGCCCATCAGCGACACGATGGTGCCGTGCCGGAACGTCTGGGTCCGCAGTCCTTTGCGCGCATCGACCATGACGATCGCCAGATCGGCGGTGGACGCGCCGGTCGCCATATTGCGCGTGGCCCGGGGTGTCGGCGGCGATGAAGCTGCGGGAAGCGGTGGAAAAAAACCGGTAGGCCACGTCGATCGTAATACCCTGTTCGCGCTCCGCCTGAAGTCCGTCGGCAAGCAGCGCCAGGTCGGGCTCGTCGCCGGTGGTGCCGTAACGCCGACTGTCGCGAGAGAGCGCCGCGAGATGATCGTCCGGCACGAGTTGGGCATCGAACAGAAGGCGGCCGATCAGCGTGCTCTTGCCGTCGTCGACGCTGCCGCAGGTGATGAAGCGCAGCAGGTCCTTGTCGGCGAAGGTGGGCGCCGCCATCGGCGCCATCAGAAATATCCTTCGCGTTTCTTGAGCTCCATGGAGCCGTTCCGGTCGTGGTCGATCGTCCGGCCCTGGCGTTCGGACGTGCGCGCCGCGGCGATCTCGGCGACGATTTCAGGCAACGTGGCTGCCCGGGAGCCGATGGCACTCGTCAGCGGGTAACATCCGAGGGTGCGGAACCTCACCCAGCGCTGCTGCGGCGACTCGCCGGGCCGTAGAGACAGGCGATCGTCATCGACCTTAAGCAGCATCCCGTCGCGCTCCACCACCGCGCGTTCGGCAGCAAAATAGAGCGGAACGATGGGAATGTCTTCTTGCTGGATGTAGTGCCAGACGTCGAGTTCGGTCCAGTTCGACAGCGGAAAGACGCGAATGCTTTCGCCCGGATGAATGCGGCCGTTGTACAGACGCCAAAGCTCGGGGCGCTGATCGCGCGGATCCCAGCGATGGGCGGTGCTGCGGAAGGAAAATATCCGCTCCTTCGCCCGCGAAGCCTCCTCGTCGCGCCGCGCCCCGCCGATCGCGGCGTCGAAGCCGTGCAGGTCGAGTGCCTGCTTCAGCGCCTCGGTCTTCATGATGTCAGTGTGGACGGCTGCGCCGTGGGAGAGCGGGCCGATACCGCGGGCGAGGCCATCCGGATTGACGTGGACGATGAGTTTGAGGCCCAGCTCCGCCATGCGCCGGTCGCGGAACGCGATCATCTCGCGGAACTTCCACGTGGTGTCGATATGCAATAGCGCAAAAGGCGGCATGGCCGGGAAGAAGGCCTTCAGAGCGAGATGCAGTACTACCGAGGAATCCTTGCCGATCGAGTAAAGAAGGACCGGGCGGTGGAAATTCGCCGCCGCCTCGCGCAGGATATAAATGCTCTCGGCTTCCAGTGTCTGCAGATGGCGGGATGGTACTGGCACGCGGGCTTGTCTTTCCTGGGTGCAACTACTCTGCTGCAACCCCCAGCACCAGTGGCGGAACGGTCCTGCGGTCATTGGCGGCAGACCAAACGAATAGATCGGTATTGACGCCCATAGCCTGCAACCGGCGAACCGCCTCATCGCGGATCGCATCGTCGAACTGTTCGTTGCGATGGCCTAGCCACATGTGACTGCCGCGACCGGCACGGGTGCCGTCCAGCGACCTGCCCAGCTCCGCCTCGACAGCCTTCAGGTGTTCTCTCCGCGCGAGGTGTATCGCATCACCGAGGTTCGGCCAATCGCCGCGAGAAGTTCCCGAGAGGTGGTTCAGAAGCTGGGCTATGACTTTCATCGGATCCGCAACCAAGCGCTCGTATGCCACGAGCCGCACCAGGCCGGGATGTCGGGCTGCCATGGCCTGGAAGGAAATAAATTGCTTGGCGTAGGAAGGCAGTGCGCCGCCAAACAGATAGTCGTCAAAGGGCACGTCAGCGAGGGAGCGACCGTTGAAGAAGCTGTAGGCCGGGTTCGCGTGACTGATGCAGTAGCGATGGTAGGACGCGGCCTGCGCAAGTGGGTTGCGATAGACGAGTGCCATGGCCGCCCCGCGTCCCGCCAAAGAGGCCCGCTCCAGTGCCGGCACGGAAATTGGCGCATACCGATAGGGCGCAAGCTCGACCGGCGTGTTTTCGTAACTCGGTTCTTCGTGCAGGCCGTCGTAACCGGGAACGTGAAAGGGCGTTTTCGACCACCAGGCATAATCGCCGGCGAAGCCCGAAAAGCCCGGACACACCGTGTGACCGATGAACATGTGCTCGAAGCGCATCGTGCTTCGTACCCGGAAAAGTGGGCCGCCCGCGAACCGTTCAAAGTTGAAGGGCACACCTGAAGGGTCACCCGCGACTTCACCGGTGATGCGGTCGTCGATGCGCCCCCCTCGGTCGAGATGGCTGAGAAAAGAGATCACGTAGCGCAGGAACCATGTTCCCGAGCGCGGAATGGTCGAAAGTACTGGAAGTTCTTTTCTCGGGCGCATCTGTAGCCACTTATTACGGCTGTACATGCCCCAACATCCCCCGGTTCCGTCCATTTTTTGTTGCTAACACCAGTGTTGCAATCGTGCTGCCACGCCTGAATATCCCATAGCGTATGTGATGTTATTAACGAGGCCAAGTGCAACCAGCGATTATCAGACTTGCACATTTCGTTACTCTGACATGGCAAAGCAAGTTCCAAGCCATTTGGAAGTCGCAGGTGAATCCCTTGTCGCTGCGCAGTGGCGGCCTTGATACAAGAAGTTCAACAGTCCTGGAGAGGAACCCCAATGTCGTTTCGCGCGCTCGTTCTGAGTCAAGCCCCTGACCGCAGGGTAACAGGCGCAATCGAGGTTTTGCCGGAAGACAGGCTGCCGCCGGGGGATGTTACCGTTGCGATCGAGTATTCGACGCTCAACTACAAGGACGGGTTGGTGCTCACGACTGGCGGCGGGCTGGTGAAGACCTGGCCGCACGTCGGCGGCATCGACTTTGCCGGCACGGTCGAGGCGTCCGACAGTCCGGCCTTCAGGCGCGGCGACAAGGTCGTGCTCAACGGCTGGCGCGTGGGTGAATTGCACTGGGGCGGTTACGCCACCAAGGCGCGGGTGAAGGGTGACTGGCTGGTCAAGTTGCCGGCCGCGATCTCGACCAAGCGCGCGATGGCGATCGGCACGGCCGGCTACACCTCGATGCTTTGCGTGATGGCACTGGAGAAGCACGGCATTGTGCCGGCCGCCGGCGAGATCCTGGTGACTGGCGCGGCCGGCGGCGTCGGTTCGGTGGCTGTCGCGATCTTGGCCAGGCTCGGTTACTCCGTCGTGGCCGCCACAGGCCGGCCGCAGGAGGGCGCCTATCTTATGGCGTTGGGCGCCAAGACGATCATGGACCGCAAGGAGCTCGTCGAGGCACCGGACCGACCGCTGCTGTCGGAGCGCTTCGCCGGCCTGATCGACACGGTCTCCGGCGTGATGTTCGCCAAGGCACTGGCGCAGGTGAAGTACAATGGCGCGGCAGCGGTGTGCGGGCTTGCGGCGGGGCCATCGTTTCCCGGTTCGATCCTGCCGTTCATTCTTCGTAGCGTCGCGGTCTACGGCATAGATTCGGTTATGCTGCCCAAGGCGCCGCGCGAGGCGGCGTGGCAGAGACTCGGTGCGGACCTGCCGCTCGAAAAGCTCGACAGCACGGTGAGCGACGTGGGCCTCTCCGACCTGATGGCTTTGGCCCCAAAAATCCTCAAGGGAGAGATACGCGGCCGCGTGGTTGTCGATGTGAACAAGTGATAGCGTGCAGCAACCGTTCTCAAGCTCGCCGAGGAAACCGACGATGACGCCTCCAAATGCCAAGCCGGCCGCCAACAACCTCGAAGCCTTCTTCATGCCGTTCACGGCGAACCGGCAATTCAAGGCGAACCCGCGCATGCTGGCGAAGGCCAAGGGCGTGCACTACTGGACGCCGGAGGGTCGCAAGATCATCGACGGCACGGCGGGCCTGTGGTGCGTCAACGCCGGCCACGGCCGCGACGAGATCAAGGCCGCAATCGCCAGGCAACTCGACGAGATGGACTATGCGCCTTCGTTCCAGATGGGCCATCCCAAGGCCTTTGAACTCGCTGCACGCCACGCCGCCCTTCTGCCGGGCGACCTCAATCACGCCTTCTACTGCAATTCCGGCTCCGAGGCCGTGGACAGCGCCCTCAAAATCGCGCTCGCCTATCATCGCGCCAACGGTCAGGGAACGCGCACCCGTTTCGTCGGCCGCGAGCGCGGCTACCATGGCGTCGGCTTCGGCGGCATCTCGGTCGGCGGCATGGTGAACAATCGCAAATGGTTCGGTGCCATGCTGCCGGGTGTCGACCACATGCCGCATACTCATCTGCCGCAGAACGCCTTCTCCAAGGGTCAGCCGGAGCATGGTGCGGAGCTCGCCGATGCGCTCGAGGGCATCGTCGGTCTGCATGATGCCTCCAACATCGCCGCGGTCATCGTCGAGCCGTGCGCCGGTTCGACGGGCTATTTGCCGCCGCCCAAGGGCTACCTGGAGCGTCTGCGCCAGATCTGCGACAAGCACGGCATCCTCCTGATCTTCGACGAAGTCATCACCGGTTTCGGCCGCCTCGGCACCGGTTTCGCCGCCGATAAGTTCGGCGTCATTCCGGACCTGATGACGGTGGCCAAGGGCATCAGCAATGCCACCGTGCCGATGGGCGGGGTCTTCGTGCGCAAGCCGGTGTTCGACGGATTGATGAACGGGCCAGAGAATGCGATCGACCTGTTCCACGGCTATACTTATTCGGCGCATCCGCTGGCCTGTGCGGCGGCGTCGGCGGTACTCGATATCTACCGCGACGAGAACCTGTTCGAGCGCTCGGCCGAGCTCTCGCCCTATTGGGAGGAGGGTGTGCATTCGCTCAAGGGCCTGCCGAACGTCACGGATATCCGCAATCTCGGTCTCGCGGCCGGTATCGATCTCGCGCCAAAGGGAGCGGTTGGCACGCGCGGCTTCGAAGCTTTCACCAAGGCATTCGAACTCGGCCTGATGGTCCGCCAGTCGGGTGATGCCATTGCCATGTCGCCGCCGCTGGTGATCGAAAAGGCGCAGATCGACGAGATCATCGATATCACCGCCAAGACCATCAGGGCGGTCGCCTGACACGCAAGTGAACCTTACCGGCGAATTGCTCTGGCTGATTGGCGAAGCAGCCGCGGTCATGCACGTGGCAATTGCCGCGGCGGTGACGATTCACGTGCTGCTCTATAAGCGCAACGTCGGTGCGGCCGTGTCCTGGATCGGCATCGCCTGGCTGTCGCCCCTTCTCGGCGGCGTGCTGTATGCGATCATGGGCATCAATCGCGTCAAGCGTCGCGCAAAGCGACTACTGCACGAGCACTTGAGGCCGGGCCTCGCCGAGGGGGCGTCGACGGACCTTGCGCCCGACGATCCTCTGGGGCCGCTTGATTTCGCGGTTGGCCGACTGACGGGACTGCCGCGCGAGCATGGCAACAAGGTCGAGGCGCTGCGCAGCGGCGACGAGGCCTATCCGCGGATGTTGGCCGAGATCGGCAGCGCGCAGAGAAGTATCGGCCTGGAAAGCTATATCTTTCGCGCCGATGCGGCTGGAGAGCGCTTTCATCAGGCCCTGATCGAAGCGCAGCGCCGCGGCGTACAGGTGCGGGTGCTGATCGACGGGGTTGGCGGCGGCTATTTCTGGTCGGGCACCTATCGCCGGCTCAGCCGGGCAGGGGTGCCGGTCGCGCGTTTCCTGCACTCGTACTTCCCCTGGCGCATGCCGTTTCTGAATCTGCGCAACCATCGCAAGGTGCTCGTGATCGACGGCCGTATCGGCTTCACGGGCGGCCTGAACATCGGTGAAGAGAACATCCAGGCGAACGATCCACCTCATGCAGTCCTCGACACCCATTTCAGGCTCGAGGGCCCGGTCGTCGAGCAGCTTGCCGATGCCTTCGCCGACGACTGGTTGTTCGTGACCGGTGAGGAACTCCCCGATGCGGACTGGTCTTCGCCAATCGAGAGAGTGGGCGACGTGGCGGCGCGGGTGATAACTTCCGGGCCCGACGAAGACAACGAGCGGATCGAGTTCGTGGCGTTGCATGCCATATCCTGCGCCCGCAAGTCGATCCGAATAGTAACGCCGTATTTCCTGCCGCCGGAGCCGCTTACGATGGCGCTGGGACTTGCCGCCATGCGCGGCATAGAAGTCGACCTGATCATTCCAGAACGGGGCAACCACGCGGTCCTCGACTGGGCGCGGCAAATCCCGCTGCGACCGTTGATCGAAGCTGGTTGCCGTGTCTGGTTGCTGCCGCCGCCGTTCGAGCATTCGAAGCTGATGACCGTCGACGACAGCTGGTCGCTGGTCGGCAGCGCCAACTGGGACACCAGAAGCTTCCGGCTGAACTTCGAGTTGAATGTCGAGTTGCACAATACCGGCTTCGCGCAGGAAATCGCCGTGGCCACGCATGCCTGTCGGCGGCTGACGGTCGCCGAACTCGAGGCTGCTTCCCTGCCGATCCGGCTGCGCAACGGCGCTGCCCGGCTTCTGCAACCCTACCTGTAGGTTGTCCTAGCGCAGAGCTGCGCGAAGCCGCGCAATACGATGGCGCGCCGCGCGCAGCGGATCGCGCTTGGCCCCGGCATCCGCGGTATGCAATTCGACCATGATCGGCCGATGATCGGACGGGCCGAAGGCAAGCGTGCCGGTGGAACCGCAGCGCAGCCTGTGCACCAGGCATCGGTCGAGGCGAAACGGCACGATGTTGCTGCCATAGTGCGTTGGCTCGATCGGACCGACATCGACATATCCCGGAATCAGAATGGGACCGACGGCGTTGTAGTCCCCGACAATCGCCGACGGCTTTCCATGCAATGACGCTGCAATGCGCGAGAGCTGGCGGCGGTTGAGAAGTTGCCCGTGCGACAGATGAACGTTGGCGAAGGTGATGTCGCCCACCTGGACGATCTGCGCACGGCGGCGCGGCAGGCGGCCGGGCAACCGCGAGGCCGGCAGCGGCAGGGCGTAGGGGGCAACATGGTGGTGCCGTGTCCAGACCGCGAGACCGTGGATGCGCCCGGGCCAGGGCTGCCGGTGAAAATGGCCGTGCACCAAGGTCGGCAGCAGATCGATATGCTCGGTTACTTCCTGCATCAGGAGGACGTCAGGCTTCTCGCGCTCCAGCAACCTCGCGACGTCCTCGACGGCGGCACCGGTGAGCCGCAGAAGGTTCCAGCTTATGACCTTCACGACGACTTCACGATTTGTGAGGCCGGTCATGGTGTGCCGCCTGGCGGGCCTGGCGGATCTGTTCCGTGAGCAGGCTCGCGGTACCGGAGGCGGCTTGCAGCTCACGCCGTACCTTCTCCCGCCGTTCGTGAATTGAGGCGATCACCGACCCCATGGGTACGCCCAGCCCGACCAGTGCCGACTCGGCGAGCTGAAGGCTTGCCTCTATGGTCTCGGGGACCGTATCGGTAACACCAAGTGTGTAGAGATGTCGGGCGTGCTGGGCGTCGTGAGCGCGTGCCACGATCATCACGTCGGGTCTGCGCGCCCGCACCGCCCGTACGACGTCGTCGACGACCGCAGTGTCGAGGGTGACGATGACACCGGTGGCTTCGTCGATGCCGCAGCTTTTGAGGAACAACGGATTGCTGGCGTCACCGTAAAATATCGCGCGGCCGAGTTGGCGCCAGCGCTGAACGACGGTGGCGTCTCGATCTGTCGCAAAATAGGGGAGCTGATGCTGCTCCAGCAAGTCGCACACGAGCTGCCCGACGCGGCCGTGACCGACCACGATGACGCGCCGCGCATGGTCCTCTGGGGGCGGTTCGGCGACAGGCAATCCGGACGGTGTCACGTTCTCAACGCGACGCCCGGCACGCCTGGCAACCAGTGAGATGAATGGCAAGGTCATCATGGTAAGCGAGACCACGGCGAGCACACCGGCCGCCACGCCGCTGTCGACCAGGTGGAGCTGGGTCGCCAGGCCGATGCCGATAAAGGCGAACTCGCCGCCCGGCGCCAGGAGCAGGCTGGTTTCGATGCTGGCCGCCCACGGCACGCCGAACAACCGGCAAAGCGGCGCCAGCAGCACGGACTTGGCCAGGATCATCGCGAAGAATCCCACCGCGACCACGAGCGGTTCGCGCCAGATGAAGCCGAGGTCGACATGCATACCGACGGAAAAGAAGAAAACGCCGAGCAGAAGCCCGCGGAAAGGGTCGATCATCGCCTCGACCGCGCGTCGGTACTCGGTCTCGGCCAGCAGCAGGCCCGCAATGAAGGCGCCCAGCGCCATCGACAAGCCGGCGTAGGCGGCGATCACCCCCGATCCGACCGCAATCAGCAGCGTGGCCGCCATAAAAATTTCAGGGTTGTCCGTGCTGGCGGCAAGGCGAAACAACGGCCTCAGCACGAGGCGGCCGACCACGGCGATCACGCCGATGGCGACGGCAGCCTCGAACAGTGCCACCGCGATACCCTGCCAGACGGATCCCCCGGCATGCCCGCTCAAGGCGCCGATCAGCAACAACAGCTGCACGACGGCGAGATCCTGGGCGAGCAGGATCGAGAAGCTGGT
>ERZ890510.1914-NODE-1914-length-12672-cov-6.611318_pt1 | contig 12672 bp, 20 predicted proteins | sample MGYA00521265_ERZ890510 | MGnify/ENA primary metagenome ERZ890510 (study PRJEB32303, sample SAMEA104408624) | aquatic metagenome | biome: Brackish water; feature: Chemocline; material: water | place: Baltic Sea | collected 2014-10-26T21:54:00 | depth 110 m ...
ATGATAAAATCGGAATCTGTGCCTGTCAAAAATACTCCCTCTCCTTGACGGGAGGGGTTCTCTTTACCTAGTACTATAATACTATCTAATGAATCAGTACAACACCAAGTATCATAAGTAGTATATACTTCTAATTCTTGGTCTACCTGATTTAGTAGTTCTATTAGTCGTTTAACTTTCATTCTTCTTTTCTTTATTATATTTGTGTTCTTGTTCTCCCACAAATTCACAGATTTTTTTCATTAATTCATCTGTGTCTAAGAATGGGTAGTTTCTAAGCACTGCCATTTGTATTACAGCATATGCTTTATAGGGGTCTACGTTACTTCTTTTGAAAACTTGATAGAATCCTTCCATAGGCTGCACAAAGCTATAATTAAACTCATCTGGAGCTTTAATTAAATTGATTTCCTCAATTAATTTAGCTGCGTTATTTGACTGATGCATTTGCTGTCAACTTTGCTAAATGGTCTTGATACTCATGATAAGCTGACACTAAGTATAGAGCTGCTCCAACGTCATTTGGATAAGCTTTAATATAGCTAAATTTATCAATAATATCTTTTAATTCTAAGTTTGGCCTTTTAATTGCCTGCTGGAAGTAATTTAAGACTTTAGGGTACTCTGTGAACATTTTTATCCTTTTACTACTGGTTGAAAAAATTTATTAATTGACCTTCCCCATTTTTTACTGTATTATAAATAGATGAACAATTTTACGTTAACAGCTGTTTACTTAGATGAAAGTCAATTAAACTATATTATAACATTATCTACAGCCTTTGCGCAAGAACAAAAGAATTTCAATTTCGAGTATTTTGACTCTAATAGTTCATTTTGTTCTATCCATGGTGTAGATACATTTCCTAGTTTCTATTTTATGAAGAACAGTAAGGTAGCATTTATTATACAAGGAAAACTAGGGTATAGTGAACTTAAAATGAAATTAAGAGATCGGAGTTACGTAATATTTGATGAATAAAAAATGGGATATAGATTCTATAGTACAAGCCATACAAGAGTTTCATATTATTAATGATAGAGCACCAAAAGTAGAAGATTTTAAATATAATAATAACTATCCTAGCTACAACACAGTAGTGAACCATTTTGGATCTTGGAAAAAAGGCATAGAAGCAGCAAAGTTAGAGATAAAGAAGCTAGAAATAAAAACTACTAAAAAGTCTAATAGATGGGACCAAAAATCTATTATAGATTCTATTAAAAAGTTTTATTTACTTAATAATAAGGCTCCAAAAGCGTCTGATTTTAATATAAGTATTTATCCTCACAATAATACTGTATTAAGGTATTTTAAAACATGGAACAAAGCAATTGAAGCTTCAGGATTAAAAGCCAATAACTATGGAGAATGGGATAAAAATTCTATTATAGCTGCGATTAAACAGTTTCATACAACCAATAATAGAATACCACAATATATAGATTTTCAACATAATATGAATTATCCTAGCGCATCTACGGTTCAGATGTATTTCGGTTCCTGGAATGAGGCTATATCTAAGGCAGGATTTATACCTAGCAAGAATATAGGATTTGGAAATTGCACTTATGGTAATGATGGCATTTTGTATAGAAGCGGATTAGAGGCTTATTTTTCTAACAACTATCTACATGGGATATACGAGTACGAATACGAAAAACCTTACGGCAATGGGTGGCTATATGATTTTTATGTTAAAGAGTTAGACTTATATATAGAAATTGACGGTGGGTTTACAAATCAAAAATACAAAAGTAGAATAAGAAGTAAAATGGAATTTAATAAAATTAATAATATAAATTGTAAATTTATAACTAGAAATCAAATATATAACAAAGAATTGACTTTACAATGTTAGTAGAAGTTAGGAATAATAATGTTACTGCCGCATATAGGCAGCTGATGAAATCATTAAATAAAGATGGCTTATTTAGGGAATTAAGAGATAGGGAATCGTATACACCACCGTCTAAAAAGAGATTATTAAAACATAAAATTGCAGTCGGTAGGAAGCGTAAAGAAGCAAGAAAAAAAGCAGAATTGTTTGATAATATAGAGTCAAGATTAGTTTATAGGTCTAAATATACTAATAAAAGAAAATAGTTGTTGACATTCTGTAAAATAACATATATACTATTAAAATGGCAGTTTTTAATGTTGACCTTACATCATTGGATGATGTAGTAAAGCATATAAATATATTAAAAAGTCACTTTGGTATACTTAAAAATAACCCTAATCTTAGATTAGAACTTGTTGATTATTCATCCTTAGAATCTTTACATAACATAAAAGGTAGTGCATTAGCTGCTATTGAAAAACTGACTCTTACAAATAAAGAAATTTCTAAAACAACTTGGGAAATACAGCAAGATATACTTGATATATATTTGAAAATTTGGAATACAGATTTAACCCCACTATTTAATACACTAGAGTTAGATTCTACACCTAAATATTACGTCTATGCACATACTAAAGCAGGAAAATTAAGAACTAACAGTAAAGCTATTGGAGCTTTCTCACAAATTCATATAGGATTAAAAGAAAAACCGTTTTATATTGGTAAGGGTACCGGCAATAGATACTTATTAAAAGAGAGAAATGAGTATTACAATAAGTATAGGGCTCAATTGGCCTCAGAAAATATAGAAGTAAATCATGTTATCATAAAAGATAAATTGTCAGAGTATGAAGCTTTAGAATTAGAAAGTAAATTAGTAGATATTTATGGTATAAAAGCTGAAGGTGGTTTTTTATTAAATTTAGATTCCTGCTACAAGCCTTTACTACGAAGAAGAATGTATCCTGTTGAATGTTTATCTATATTTCCTAAACATATACAGAATCAAATCATAGCCGTTTGATGAGTTACAAAAATTGGACAACACTCGGGTGCGATACCCGACACCTACACCATTCCCATATACTTTTATGTGGGTGAAATAGGATCGACTGACAAATAATGAGTAACTAGTAGGTTATCTGGTTGATACTCCAGTTCAAAGATCACGTTCTAAATGCAAACGACAACAATGCACTTATGGCTCTAGCTGCCTAAACAGCGCTAACCATGGGGTTTCGCTGCTTTTCCGGCAACAGAAAAAGCAGCACTAATTTAACTCTTGAAAGAAAAACAATGAAAAAAACACTTAGTGAAGAAGATAGACAATATTTTTTAGGTTACTTTGAAGACTTATTTGATGAGTTATATGATCACAGTACTGTAAACGTAACACTTTTTGAGGAAAATCTAGAGAAATTAAAGAATTAGGTTATAAGATTCCTATAAAAATCTAGGTATGTAATGCCATGTAAAGGAGACCTGTGAGGTCATGTATAATCAAATATATCTAACGTTGCTTACTAGCAACAACAATCAAATCACTGAATATGTTAATAATGAATTAACATTTGTGGAGGGGCGCAAAAACAGTGAGTATAAAATCAAAGTAAATAACCCTACTAACACTAGGATTAAAGTCGTCTTATCCGTAGATGGATTAGATGTTATATCAGGTAAAAGAGCTGATACAAATAGTCAAGGGTATGTAATTAATGCTTTTGAAAGTTTAGTAGTAGACGGTTGGAGAATCAATAACGACCAAGTTAGAAAATTCTTTTTCTCTACAGCTAAAGGCAGTTATAATGCCAAAACCGGAAATGACACAAATAACTTAGGAGTTATTGGTTTAATGGCTTTCCAGGAAAAGGTAATTCATCAGAGTTATTATAGTTGGAATGTAATTCCAAATGGTCATTATTTAGGAGCAGCAGGTATGGCTGACTCTTCTTTTGGATCAGTTAATTGCAGTTATACAAATGGTATGAATGCAGTGGGATCTACTACCATGAAGTTAGCTAAAGGAACTACTAGGTCCGTAGGAACTGGAATGGGAGTGGCAAAAGAATCTAAAGTACAAACTGTACATTTAAATTGGGAAATTTCTCCTTTTGTTACTATGGCACTATACTATAAAACAAGAAAAGAGCTACAAGCTCTAGGCATAGTTGTTGCGCCGGCGAAGTCAACAGCACTACCAAGCCCGTTTGCTAACTATTGTAAACAGGTATAACCGAGAAGGGCAGTAGAAATACTGCCCTTACTCTTCAGAATTTTTTGATTGGAGCTTATTTTAATTTAAATGCAATTGTACTTTAGGGCTTGTGAGAAAGAATCAACCATATCTCATGTAGATAGATATAAAGATTATAGCAAAAAAACAATCTTACGTAAGAGTTGGGCTAGCTTGGCTAACCAACTAACAGATAGAGACGCTGTTTTAATTATTCACGACGAAGTATCAAAAGAAACTTTAGAGTGGATGGATAAACAAGTTACAACAGGATTGATTGATTACGTAGAAGTTCCCAAACATGATTTTTCAAATCATTTACATACTGTTGTACTAGTAGAAGAACTAGAAAAGAGAATTGCGACCAATTTTGGTTTGCATCTTTTAATTGAAGACGACTATTTATTTAAATCTAACGCATTAGAAACCGTCAGGTCCTTAGAAGGGCTTTATGACGGATTTTTTGTATTTTACGACTACCCCGATAGGTATAGAGATAAAGCAGAAATGTGCCAAGTAATACTAGGTAATACATGCCACTGGAGAACTATTAATAGTTGTACGATGACAATAGGAGCGGCAGGAAACCGTTGGCAGTCAGTTATAGATTTACTAAAAGAGGCAGCACCTACAAGTAATGACAAAGTATTTGAAGAAATCTTCAAAACAGCCCCATGTATTAGCCCTATCCCAGGTGTGGCTACACATTTAACAGCTATGCATCATACTCCCTACTTTCCTATTGATAAAAGATTAGAGGAGTTAGATATAACATGAAATCAGTTTACATTACAGGAATAGCAGGATTAATAGGATCCTCTCTAGCTAAATTCTATCTTAAGAAAGGTTGGAAAGTTACAGGATGCGATAGCCTAATTGGGGGGTATAAAGACAATGTCCCTAAAGCTATTAAATGGGATAATATTGATATTTTAGATATAAACTTTGCTGACAGTTTCGCCGCAGCCTCTTACAATTCGTACCATACAAACGCTCCTGTGCCATTTGATTTAGTCATACATACCGCAGCTTTAGCTCATGAAGGTTTATCGGTAATTAGTCCGCATGTTATCACTAATAGTATATTTGACTCTACAGTAAAAATGGCTTCATTAGCTATTGATAATAAAGCCAAGCTGTTTATTAACTGTAGTAGTATGGCTAGATACGGGATGGCAGTACCCCCTTTCAAAGAGGACATGGCCTGCTTACCTGTTGACCCTTATGGATTAGCTAAGTTACAATCAGAAGATCAATTAGCTTTATTAGCTGATATATACCCTGAATTTAAATATTATACAGTAGTTCCACACAATGTGTGTGGAGCACATCAAGTATACAATGACCCTTATCGTAATGTATTAAGTATTATGATTCATCAAGCAATTCTAGGCTACCCTATATTTATTTATGGCGATGGAACACAACAGAGGAGTTTTTCTCACGTGGATGACTGTGTTGCTTGTATCAATAACTTAGTAGAATTACAACCAGAACAAAAAATATTTAACATAGGTCCAGACGGAAATCATGTAACAATCAAATACTTAGCAGAATTAATAGTCGAAACTATTAATCCTACTTGTAAAATAATATACTTAAACCCTAGAGCACAAGAAGTTAAAGAAGCTTACTGTGACGCTACATTATCTAAAACTGTGTTGAACTACGAATCTACTAAGACATTAGAGACTATTATTGATGATATTCATGAATTTATAGTATTAAATGGAACTAAGGAATTTAAATACGCACTACCTTTGGAAATAAGTTCTTCTAAAATTCCAAGTACTTGGCAGCATGAACTATTTGGTAGAAGTTTAGCCTCTGTAGAGAGAACCCTTAAAGACTATGACATTAGACACACTATTAGTAGTTAATCTTCAGAGCTTTGGAGACATACTATTATCTACTCATATAGCGACTATAGCTAATAAATACAAACCAGATTTAGAAGTCCATTTTGCTTTTAGAAAAGAACTAACTTTAACTACAGCAGAAAATAATATTAATGCTACAGCTGATATGGTAAACATTATTAGTAGGCAGCCTTATGTAAAATCTGTTGGGTTAATAGAAAATGGTATGTATATAGGACCATTAAAGAGAGCTGATAAGGTAATAGTAATCCAAGGTTGGAGTTCTCAGTTAGGTATAGTAAAAAGTCAATTAAAACCTTTTTATGATATGTTTGACATTAAAGACCCTATAAATACAGAAACTTATTTTTATGGTGGAGAATTAACTAAAAATAATTTTGTGCCTACTATAGGTTTAGCTGGCGATTTAGATTTTTTACGAAAATGGGGTAATGAAGAAGAATATAAGAAATTTCTTGCTTACATGTTATCAAACAAGTATAATATAAAGATAGAAAGATTTGGAGTAGACACAGTCTCAACTAGTTATTGGGAACAACTTCAAAGACTAAAAACATGTGATTTGTTAATAAGCCCAATGGGTTCTTTAATACACGCAGCAGCTGGTTTTAATGTTGATACTATTAATATTAGTAGCGTTTTTCCTACACAGTATGATTCACCTGAATGGTATCATTCTGGGTATCATAAATCAGTAAAAGTATATCTACAATCAGAATTACATTGTGGTGATTTTAAATGTATTCAATTTAAACCTGAGGATAATCAGCAATCATGGGGAAACCCACCAACAGAGTTTGGTTTTTGGCCCAATAATTGTCCTTATACAAAAAGTGGTAAATCTTGTGTATATAGTGTAACAGCTGACGTATTAATTAATAAGTTCGAGGAATGGTATGGCAATAGATACAATAAACTATGATGGACAAGAAGTTCCTCAGTATATTTCTGAAGGATTCCATGCCCAATATATTTTTCCAATTGCTACTAAAGTTTGTGAGGGTTTAGGGCTTGACATTGGTTGTGGCCAAGAAGATTGGAAATTACCTGGTTCTTTCGGTATTGATCCAAAAATAAATGAGTGGGATGCGTATAATTTACCTGGTAACTCTATGGGTGAGTCTAGGTGGGACTATATTTTTAGTTCTCATTGTTTAGAGCATTTACCAGATTACATGAAAGCTTTACGCTATTGGACTGAGTGCATTAAGACAGGCGGAACATTATTTCTATATCTTCCACATTATAAGTGCAAACACTGGAGACCACATATTAAGATGAACTCTGCAGTACATTACCATCAGTTTTACCCTGAACAAATGAGAGAAATACTACAAGAATTAGGTTACAAAAACGTATTCGTGTCAGAGTGTGATTTAGCTTACAGCTTTGCAGCGATGGGAACAAAATAATGAAAATTGTGAATTATGTAGTTGGATTTATGTTTGACAAAGAGCATAATGTTTGGCTAATAAAAAAGAATAAACCAGAATGGCAAAAAGGTAGATATAACGGTATAGGTGGAAAAATAGAATCCTATGACCTCGATCACTATGCTGCTATGTCTAGAGAATTTTTTGAAGAAACTAGTGCTTTAACAGAGCCATACGAATGGACAGAGTTTTGTACATATGGTTGGAAAGATGGTATAGTACATTTTTTCTATTTACATGACTTAGATTTAAAACATTACGGCTACGTTAGGACTAACACAGACGAAGAAGTATGTTGCTTTGGTTTTTCTGCAGCGATTAATACAAACAGTATTTATAACTTAAAATGGTTGTTGCCTTTAGCGTTAGATCCTAGTTTAGATTTCGAAAAAAATGGACCAATTATAGTAAATGAATAGCCCAACAGTAATTTTACCTTATATATTCAGAGAAGAAATACAACCTTTATTAGACGCATTAAATAATACTTTCATTGATTATATTATAGAACAGGACGTAGAACGTATTGGACCTGATTTAATGTATCAAAAATTGTGGAATAAGATTGATACTGACATAATTATTTTACATGCGGACATGTTACCTATGGAAAATGATTTAAACAATGATTGGTACACTAAGTTATGTTTGTATGCGCAACAATATAAAGAAGCAGGTATATTAGGATGTAAATTATTATACCCAGCTAAGCATAATGAAAAGTTTATTATACAATATGCAGGCGGAAGATTTACAGAACAAGGAATACCAGACCACTTTGGGTCAGGATTAAATTTAGATAATAATAAAATATCCAAAGAGTTAGAATTAGACGAAGGTCAGTATGATTGCGTACGAGAAGTAGCTTGGGCTACATTTGGTGGAATATATATTAAAAGAGAAGTACTAAATAAGATAGGAAATTTTGATCCTATGTATGAATGGTCTTATAATAGGGATGTTGATTATTCCTTAGAAGTAAGAAAAGCAGGTTATAAAATATATCAAACTCCTGCTACTTTGTTACATTATGAAAGTAAAGATGTAAAAAGAATTAGAACCGAAGAAATGGTTCGTAAAGAGCAGCGTAATTTAATTAAATTACAAAACAAGTGGAAAGATTCCCCTCTTTATAAAACTATAGATATAAAGGTATAAAATGACAAACGACAAGTATTATGGTAAAATTATAGAAACAGCTTTAGATGTAGGTGAAAAAAGAAGCTCTAAGCTACAAGAACACCAAAGAATGTTAGAGCTTTATGGTTTAACAGGTCTACGAACAAAACACTTTTTAAATTCTTTACTGTCTAATGGTAAATTAGTTTATGTAGAATTAGGAGTATATAGAGGGGCGTCTTTGACTTGTGCTCTGTGGAACAATCCTGAGATTAAAGCTTATGGTGTAGATAATTGGCATTATTCTCCTATAGATCATCCTGCTATTCGATACAAAGAAGATAAAAAAACTATTATCCCTTGGGAAAACGTTAAGATGGCGGCTGAGGCCAATCTAAAGTCATATAAGATAAATAATGCTAAGTTAATAAGTAAAAACTGGTTAGACCTAAAGAAATCAGATATTCCAGAGCCTATTAATGTAATCCACATTCAACCAGTACCTGGAGTTACAGACGGTGAGTTAATTGCTATACTAAATTCTATCTATCCTTTATTAGGCGTTACTTCTATTATACTAGCAGAATTACATATGGAAGATAGAATTAAAAAGTTATATGCTGATTGGATAGAAGCTAAAAATATGAACTTAGATAGTTTACAAAGTAAAGGGTCTGACAGCTTAGCTAATGGTCAACATTGGTGGGGTGGCTTAGGTTGCTATGTAGTAACTAAGAAAGATATTACTAAATAATGACAAATCAATTAATACCTAAATCAGTTATAAGTTTAATATCTTATGACGCAGAATATTTACCGAGTAGTATAAAATCATACTACCCATATGTCGATGAAATTATACTAGGTTTAGACAAAGACCGTATTACCTGGAGTAATAATAAATTTACTTTTAACGAAGATAAATTATGGGCAGATCTAAAAAAGATAGATACAGAAGATAAAATACGAGTAGTGGAAGGTAACTTCCACGAAAGTAAAGTACCTATTGAAAATGACAATAGTGAGCGTAATTTCCTAAAAGAACAATGCGAACACGATTGGATTTTTAGTATAGATGCTGATGAAGTATTAGTCAATGCCAAAACTTTCTTTAACGATTGGTGCCCTCTTATCGCCCCCTATAGACATAAAGTAGATATAGCCTTTACTTGGTTTCTGCCTTTTAAAGAGTTTGAAAAAGAATTCTTAGTTATCGCTAACAATGATAACAGGTGGTTTAGTGGAGATACACAAGGGTTTGTTACTTCAAAGGAGAATACGTTTACTTATTGTAGATGGACAAATAATAAGAGAGTTATTAAGTCTCCTCTAGCAGTTATTCATTGGAGTTTTTGTCGTTCAGAGGAAAAGCTTAATATTAAGTTAAACAACTTTGGACACAGTGATAAAACTAAAGGTGATCCTTTCTTTAATAATTGGAAAATAGCCAATCTTAGTAATTATACAGCTCTAACTAATTTTAAGAGTTCAGGGTATGGGCAAAATCAATGGCCTAAATTAGTGGTAGTTCCTAAAGATCAATTCTTTAATGCGGCGAATATGGAAGCAGGATTAATATACTAAATGATATACATTAGATTTCTAACAAAAATATATGATAACCACAGTTTAGCTATAGTTAGTAGAAAACTATGTCTGCAACTAATTAAAGATAAAAGATTCAATATTAATATAGTACCTTTAGATAAATTTAACCCAGAGTGGAAAGTTAATAAAGACGAATTGGTAGCTCTTAAGCCTTATATAAACACAGGCAAAGAAAAATGTGATATAGAATTAAGACACTCATACCCACCTATGCTAACTTGGCCTAAAGATAATAACACTAAAGTAGTATTCATTCAGCCATGGGAATATAATCGTATGCCCTTAGAGTGGAAAGATTTATTCCAAGAGTTTGCTGATGCAGTATTTGTGCCTAGTACTTGGGTATCTGATGTTTATATTAATTCAGGTATTAATCCCAGAAAAATAAAAGTTGTACCTAATGGATACGACCCTCTAATATTTAATGATGCGCCTTTAAAAACTAACTTATTAGATTCATCTAAATTTATATTTACTTATGTAGGAAGTGCTCAACATAGAAAAGGTATTGATATATTATTTCAAGCATGGCATAAAGCTTTTGTTAAAGCTGATAATGCTGTTCTGTTTATTAAAGATACACCACAGATTTATGGTCAGACTAATATATTAGAAAACTTAATTCAACTTCAATATAAAAGTGGTTGTGCTAAAATAGTATATAACGATGAGTCATTAAGCGAAGAAGAAATGGCTGGTATATATAAAAATACAGACATTTTAGTACACCCTTATCGAGGAGAAGGTTTTGGTATGCATATCCAAGAAGCAATGGCTTGTGGTGCCCTACCTATGGTAACTGGTATAGGAGCAGCTAATGATTTTGTTAATGAAGCTTGTGGTATAAAATTAAATGCTAGACAACAGATAATAGATGCTAATGACCCTAAGTATTTTATAGGTAAACCAGGAGATAGCTATACTAATATGGGGTCGCATTTTTGGGTGCCAGAAGTAATGGTAGACGATTTAGCAGGTAAAATGCGTTTTGTATATTATCATCACGAAAGGCAAAAAATATTAGATACAGTCAGTAATGCTAAACTATGGACTTGGAAAGCAGCATCGGAAATATTAGCAGAGCAGCTAATTGAATTAAGTCTAAAAACAGAAGTTTGTAGAATCAATGATAACAGTAAGCATAAAAGCTAGAATATTTATTCAAAGTGCTTTAGAAGATCAAGCTAAGAAATACTGTTTTTTAAGTATTTTAAGTGGCGGCTGTAATGGCTTACAGTATAGTATAGAATTCATAGATAAAATAATAAATAACTCTACCTTAGTATTAGACAACTTATTAATAGATGATTATAGCATAGAAATGTTAGGTAATTGTAAAATAGATTTACAAGATGAGTTAGGTTATAAGAAGTTAGTATTTATAAATCCAGACGCTAAATCTAGCTGTTCCTGTGGTAGTAGTTTTTCATTATGAGTCAGCCTTTATATAGAGACCCTATAAAAGATAATTATCTATTCGTAGAAATGAATGAGTTTAGAGGTACAAACTATATACATATATCTTTAAAGCAATACGACCCTGACGGTGATTTTTTTTATAGAATTAAAGGGGTATCGGTGTTAGAACCCCACGTAGATTATATTATTGAGGGCTTACAAAGAATAAGTCAGCAATTAGCGGAACAGAATTTGCCAGACATAAGGCAATTATCGTTTCCATTTGAGGATAATAATGAGCAACAAGAATAAAAATTGGAGTACGGAAGAAGAAAACAAATTACAAGATTTGTATGAAGTGCAAGGAATAATAGACCCTTTACTTTTAGCAAATGAGTTTGAAGGAAAGAATCATCGAAGTATTATATCTAAATTAGTGCAAATGAAGATATATATTAAACCGGAGAAAGAACCTTTAAAGACACATAATACAGTTAAGTCTTTGATTACTAGATTAGAGAGAGCTTTAGATATAGAATTATCAGGCTTCAATTTAACTAAGAAAGAGAATCTTATTATTTTGGTAGAAGCTATGGAAAAGAAATTGTTAAGTTCAAAATTATAAATATCTATTTTTGACAATTACTGTTTTTTATGTTAATATATTAACATGATTACAAAAGAAATTTGCCGAGACTACGCATTAAAAATCAAAGAAGAGACAGGAAAGTTCCCAACTGTTGATGATTGGCTAATAAAAAAAGGATTCCCTTGTAGTTCTAGTTCTTTGTACAACCTATTCAATTCCTATAATTTATTTAGAGATTATTGTAATGAGCCGCATATTCTTAGAAAAGAACAATTAACTTTAGATTGGATAAAGTCTAATTGCATTATTGATAGAAATAAATGTTGGAATTGGAATAAAGCATTAACTAATGGGTATGGCGCAATAGGATACTTAGGACAACAATATTTAGTACATAGATTATCTTATGAATTAAAATATGGAGAACCTTCAGAACTATTGCTAGTTAGACACAAATGCGATAACCGTAAATGCTGTAATCCTGAACATTTAGAACTTGGCACTCATTCAGATAATTCAACAGACACCGCCATTCGTAATTCTAACTATAAGCCAATAAATAATA
>ERZ890510.1917-NODE-1917-length-12669-cov-7.354210_pt1 | contig 12669 bp, 9 predicted proteins | sample MGYA00521265_ERZ890510 | MGnify/ENA primary metagenome ERZ890510 (study PRJEB32303, sample SAMEA104408624) | aquatic metagenome | biome: Brackish water; feature: Chemocline; material: water | place: Baltic Sea | collected 2014-10-26T21:54:00 | depth 110 m ...
AGCACTACTATGGAACAGTCGATGAAGCCATCACAGTCGCAAGCGAACTCGCGTGCCCAGGCTGGACCGGTGTAACCCACGAAGGAACCGGCTACTTCCGACCCTGCGGCTCGGATGAAGAGTTCGAGATTCGAAAAAACGGTGGCCCTGTTACCCTCTCCGGTACACCGTGTAATATCACCAGTGATCCAACCGCACGGTTTAGTGCGTTACCAACTGATCTATCCCAAATAGCTTCGATCGTCCCGACTGGTGCTCCCGCAGGAGGTGTGATCAAACCCCATTCCTATTTGCACAATCAGAACAAGATTGATGGCAATAACGTTCGGGTTCCCGTGTATGCGGTCGCTGACTCCGTACTCACCTCGGTCGCATATTACGACACGATAGTGGATACGAGCGAATACCTCATTTTTTTCGATGTGACATGCGAAATCAGCTTCAAGTTCGACCACATCTCGGAAGTTGCGCCAAAGATCGCCGCAGTATCACCCAAGACAGCGTCCGCAAATAGCGCAACCACTCACACCGATGCCATTTCGTTCCAAGCGGGTGAACTAATTGGCTACACAGTTGGAGCGGGAGGATTTGGTGCGTGGGATTTTGGCGCATACGACCTAACGTACACAAATCAATTCGCCAATCAGGAACGCTACGAGATTGGCCACATGACCCAATCGATACATGCCGTTTGCCCGTACGACTATTTCGAAGAACCACTGAAAAGTCAGATGTACGCCTTATTCGGCACACACGATCAACGACTGCTCTCAGGTATCGAGTGCACAACCACAGAACGAGATGTCATTGGCGCAGCATCTGGTGCTTGGTTCGATTCGCTCGATTTCCAATTCTCAGAATCTAAAATTTCAATTGGAATGTTGCCCGGTGATTTCGTGACGCTCAGTGGAATCGGCAGCGACGTCCGAATCGAAAAAAGTCAACCGACCTGGCTCGATCCGTCACTCCTCACCACTTCACACTGTTACGTTTCTGATCGCCGTTGGTTCTACATCGAAATTCAGGTTGGAGGTATGCAAATGGCCCTAGTCAACGGAACTGGAAACTGTCCTAACTCGATGCCGGCCGACTCAATTATTTACTACCGGTAGAACTCTAATTCAGTGAACTGACCCATCTGGATTCACGCTCACGAGCGTTGGACCCGACAAGCCGGACTATATTTGAACAATCCTCAGGTACGCCACAAACTACAACGGCATTTGAAAATCGCTTGAGTGTGGCATCTGGATAGTTACCTCCCGCCAACATCTCCACAAGCAGATCCGCTGCTCTGTTACCGGTTACTTCGTAGTGACTACCAATACCGACGATCACAATCGCATCACCGTGCCCAAAAAGCCCATAGAATTCATGTTGAGTAGCTGTTGTAATGCTGTCGGTGTAGTACAACACACCTGAAAGATCATCCCTGCTGACCGCGTACGATGATGGCGAAAACAACCACCACCACAACCCAAACAGCAGTAAGACAGCGAAGCCAAGGGCCATTAGTCTGTCGCTCCAATTCAAGCGCCGACCAAACCTGCCATTCTTTGGCATGTTTACTTGTCTTAGGCTGTAATCGGTATTAGGATTCACTTGAAGCCGTGTCCCTCAAGGACTGTGCCCTGTTTGGTAACTCGGCATCGTTTCGCAAATCTAGGCATGTTCTCATCAATGCAATTGTAGTATTTCAGACCTCATCAAAACCACTCTGAGTAGTACCTGTATTCCGCAACTGTCGTAAAGATTGCCTGTGATCTGACCACACCTGGTCAACCTCTACCATCCCTTCACAATCCGTACTTCAAGTACCCGAACGTGTAAGATCGCTGTTTGAGTCGTATTCATTTTTCGGATAGCAAGTGACACACCCAAAATGAGTTTTAGTCTACGAACGCTGGTCATCACCATCGCGGCCTTTGCAACGATGGCACCAGTGTGCGTTCTTGGCGGTGGTGAAACCACAACCACTACGGCGACTATCGAGCTTGGCCCTGCCGCGATCGTTGAAGTGATCGGCGAAAACGCAGAAGTTCAGGTTCTACGCGCTACATCCGACTCTCTCGAGCTCACAGCTACTTTCCACAACGGAGAGTTCGTTGATTTCTTCACACAGAGCCTCACCCCAGACCCCAGCAGTCATTTCGTCATTTCAGCGACGATAAGTGCTGGCGGCTCGACAACGGCGAATTCGATTATCGAACTCAGGATTCCAGAGGGTATGCAATTGGTGATTCAGACGACAAATCGCCCCATCAGCATCGAAGAAGCCATACTCACATCAGCATCACTAACTACTACCAACGGAGAAATTTCCGTCAAAAACTCGACCGGTGACTTCGACCTCAACACCACAAACTCGGAAGTTACCGTTCAGTCGGTCGATGGCAACGTGAACATTGCAACCACTAATGCCCATGTTTGGTTCGACTGTATTGTTGCAGCGGGCATGAACTCAATTTCGACGACCAATGGCGACATCGCAGTGCGGCTTCGCGATGGTTCGAATGTTTTTATCTCTGGCAGCACCCACAATGGTGAAGTGACGGTAGATGGTGGCGCAAGTGGCGTCACGAAAGACGGTGACACTGCTATGGTCGAACTTCAGATCGCCGACGGCGTCGCAACGCTGGCCATCACAAACGGCCCCGGGGCGATATATATCAACCCTGAAACTATCGCCGTGTTTGATGGGGACAGCTAAAATTGAACGTATGTCCGCCCCAACATTGCCAGAACAGCTGGAGAAAATCCTCTCCGATAGCTTTTATATTCGCACCACTCTCACCCGCAAGAACGGCACGCAAAGAACGATCGAAACCACATACGTTTGGACTCAAGAAAACGGCGTGAATAAGATCATTCTTTCCGGTTACCCCGGGAAGCGAGATTGGGTTGCCAGTATGGCGCGCAATGCAGAAGTAACGGTTCACTCAGTCGAATTTGAGCCGTGGTTCGATATACCCGCTGAGGCTCGTGTAATTCGCGATCTAAACGAAAAGCTTCCAAACATATTCGCATTCATCGAACACTGGGCACTGCGCCCAGGATTTCCGCGAACTAAATTCAATATCCTGCTCGGGTCAGTGAAGATCAACCGAGCCCTACGGCTTCCGTGGTGGGGGCCATTCTTCTTCGCTAAGCGCATTTTCAATGGAATGCCCTGTGTTGAAATCACGTTCACTGGTGACGCTGTTTTACGAACCGACGGCGCACCACCACCGCTTTCAGAGGCTCAAGACGGTCGACCGTTTTAATCGTCCGAATTGGATCCGGATCCGCGTTCTGGGAGATATCCGTCCGTCGCCGACTCGGCTATCTTCCGAACTTCGTCATCGAAATTATCTGATCCCGCCATCCATTTCAGATACGGCAAATCAGTTCCAACAACTTCGATCAATCGTTCGCCACGGTGCTTACCAAAATTAATCAGTGCATCGCCTTCTTCGCTCCATACGAACTTGCCTTCAGGATCGATCGCCGACTCATCGATTCCTTTAGCCCAGGCTGCAATTGCCGTCGGGCTACTTGGCATTTCGGCAGAACTTCTAACTTCACCCTGAAGAATTGCGAATATGGCGTGCGCACCCTGAGCATCATCACCCGAATCCGCCCTTACACCACCCACGAATCGTGAGTACGCCGACACCAAGTTACGCGGTTCAAGGCGGTGGAACACGGTCATCGCATCGACTACCGCCCTGCCCTCGATTGTAAACTCGACCCCGTTACGTTCAAACTCCGCCTGAAGCAGAGGGAGTCCGAACCGTTCGATTCCGAATCCGGCTAGGTCGCACCCATCAAGATGGTCAGCCAATGCCCGAGCGTATGATCGAAACACAGGTCTATCCATAACATCCAGATCAGAAATCCCATGCACTTGAGTAGCACCGGGAGGAATGGAAATTTCTGGATTGACTACCACCGATTTCACACGCTCTGTACCGTCGGGATCGACACGAAAAACGGAAAGCTTTACGATACGAGCGGAAGTAGGGTCCAATCCGGTCGACTGCACGTCAAGCACCGCCAGTGGACGCGTTAGTTCGAGCTGTCGTTCTTCGTTTTGCATGAGAAAGTCGGGCATGTTCACATTGGTTTGCGGGCGAATCCGGAGGTTAGCACGGCTACCATTACTCGGCACTCGATCGAGGCACACTTGTCGTAGTTCTAACCGTTTGATTCTATGAGACCGTTCGTCTCAATCGAAAATTCCATTTCAAACAATTACAGCTAACCCATGTACGAGCGAAGAATCGTCGCTAATATAGATAGCCTGCGACTCGCATCAAGCCTCACGCAGGCTCGAAAGTCGAGAATCCCAATTGCCGGAGTGGCGGAATGGCAGACGCGAAGGTCTCAAACACCTTTGGGGTAACACCCGTGTGGGTTCGACTCCCACCTTCGGCACCAAAATATTACGTCGTGTCGAGGGCAGCATTCCAGATGCAGTGTTGAGCCCACTTAGCCGTCCATGATGCAGGTCATCAAGAACGAGATGAAGCACTACTCCAGTACCACAACCTATTTCAAGTACGAATTCTGCTGACATGATCAAGGGCAGATAGAACTTGAACTACCTTCTACGGTCTGTGGGATAAAACAGGTCGTACTAAGCTGCGAGTTCGTGGTCTTAAAACAGAAGGTCGGGCATGCACTTTCCGTAGCAGCAAACTTGTGGCATTTCGTAACAAACACTAATTAGGGCGAAATACCGGTTTCGGAAAACTGCTCACAAGTGCCTTACTTACCGACCGGCGGCACGACCAGAACGGGGTGACCGGAAGTACGGACAACTTTGTCGGTTACGCTCCCGACCACCAGTCGTTTAAATCCACTCTGACCGCGAGTTCCGATCACGATCATCGTGTTTGCATTTTCATCAGCAATCGCATTGATCGAATTCACGGGACCACCTGTTGGGGTTCGCATCGAAGCTGAAATACCAGCCGTTTTCGCCTGATCGACGAACGGTACAAGATACTCAGCTGCCAGATCGCTCATTCGGCTATATGAAACAGGACTGGTGTAATAGATGCCTGCATCACCCATGGCGGTGTGGTAGGTCATGTTGCTTACCCGAACAAACAGTAACTCAGAGCCCATCTTCGCCGCGATAGTACTGGCCAAAGGCACTACCGCTTCAGAAATTTCCGAACCATCAAGCGGAACCAGCACGATTTCTGGTTTCATCGGAGTTGTCTCAGAAATTCCCTCTGGTCGCATTGTGAGTACCGGTATCGACGAATGAGTTACTACGCGGTCGGTTACGCTCCCGAGCACTCCTCGAGCGAACATAGACTCGCGGTGGGTCGCCATTGTGATCAAGTCGACATCCTCCGCTTCGGCGACTTTCAAGATCTCTTCCTCGGGATTTCCGATAGTCACCATTGCTCGAACCTTGAAACCTCGAATAGTGAGTCGTTTTGCGACATCACCGATATAGGCATTCGCCCGCTGGGCAACTTGCTCGATAAGCTGCGTTCCATAGCCAATATATTCACCGGCTAGTGGTGGATCTCCGGTAGTGGTAATTACGGCACCGAACGCTACTTCGGCCGTTGATTTTTCGACTCCTGGTGCCTTATCAAAAGGATGCGAATCGCGGCTAGGTCGATCGCGACCAGCGCCTTCACCAGACCTGTCGATCTTCTGAGGATCGACGACCATCAGAAGAACAAAATCTGAATCGAACGATTCAGCTATGCCTTCGCTCCATCCGATTATTTTTTCGGCATTGGCCGATCCGTCCAATGGAATAAGAACTTTATTAAGCATAGGACCACGTCCTTTCGTTCCAGAACTGTAATTTTGTCTAATCAATTACGCAACTTCCAGTCCTCATATTTTCGGAGTTCAGACGATGAAAATAAACCGAAAATCATGGAGTGATCATGAGGTATTTAGCTACGACGACATAGCTTTGAATTCATGAACATATTCTTCGTTTTGCTACCACTATTTGAGCAAGGGTATTCCGGGGGCGTGGGATGAATTCATCACAGAGACTGCCGCAGGCACCGAAAAGGCAGTTATGCAGCGAATGGCGAAATTCATCACCGATCCGACTCAAGAACACGAAAGTTCGAAGTGGCAAACATTATTGGTCCAGCCGCTCTGGTTCTAGTTAGTTCTCAAACACCAGCGAATCCACTGCCAGCGGCGCAGGTTTTTCGCACGTCGTGGGTAGTTCTATTCGATTACCTGATTTAGTGCTCAGCTCGAACGCATGCAGTATCTCCAGCACATGCGATGCCAGCGCTCCACTAGTGCTATGGTCGACGGCAAGTGGAAAAACGACCTGTTAATGAGCATTCTTGAACGCTAGTTCGCATCTTGATAATTCTCAGTGAATACCGCACATGCTCGTACTTTTTGTAGAACACGTCGAGCTAGCTCACTGCCCACGAGCCGACCGAACAGGAAACGACGGACGCGCCCAGCAGTAAATGCATCTCGAATCAGCCGTTCGACTGTTTCTGAAACGTAAGAGTAAATTTGCAACCACCACGTTTGCTTATCTCCACCGTGGAGTTTCCGCCATGCTCTGAGATTGTCTCTGACACAAATCTTAATCCTCTGCCCGGAGAGAACACACCTGATGAATTAGCGAGATGCTTTACGACCACCGGCAACGTATCTATCGGACGCTGCACGTCAAGTTGTAGTTCAGGTAGCCCCGGTCCGTCATCGGAAATCGCCACAGCGAATTCACCTAGGCTGTCCGAACATTCAATAATGACTGTGGCCCCACTAGACGTGTGCTTCAGTCCGTTGTCTAGCAAGTTCGAAATAGATCGAAATATTTGTGACCGGTTTCCAAAAAATTGTGGAGCCCGCCCAGTCGCGTTCATCTGCAAGTTTTTGCCGGCGAGATCGTAAATTGGTGAGTACATCGCGGCTGCCTCAACAAGTAGTTTCAATAGATTGAATTTCTGTGGAGCAAACCTCTCATCGACGGATCCAGTGAGAACCATCGCAGCCTCGGCGCAAAGCGATGACATTTGCTCGCAACTCTTCTGTGCGGAAACTGCCCGCGCACGTTGGAGCGAATCATCTTCGGCCTTAGCCGCCAACTCGAGAAGATCGACCATCAATGTGACAGACGTTGTAATTGACCGCATGTCATGAATTAGATAAGAGAGTTGCTCTTGGCTGTCCATCACTATTGCAACATCCGTTCGGAAGCCTTTCGACAACAATTTTTCCGTCAAAAATATTCCCTGCTTCATCCGTACATCAGCCAATGAAAACTGATCACTGTGCGACATAACCCCAAGTCTGCCTGAATTCAACAGAGCAGTGCATAGTGTAGATTTGGTCAGGATTCGGTAATTATTTGGTGTAAATTGCCATAATATCAAGTATCTTCACACGTAACCATGTTACACATGCTTGGTTGAAATCACACCTTAGGGACAATGAACTCACGGTAATGAACCCGCATCATTGGGGTCGACCGTAATTCAAGTAAATCGTCAGCATCACAAAAAAAACTAATGACCGCACATTGGGTAATCTCGATGGGAAAGTTATCTTCGTGACCGGTGCCAGCTCAGGAATCGGTCGTGCCACCGCGAAAGTTCTGGTTAATCACGGCGCATCTATCGTCATCGCAGCCAGACGAGAAGAAGAATCACTTCAACTTGTTGAAGAATTGCATAAAAGCAAGGCCAACATCGAGTTCATCAAGACTGATGTGACTAACGAAGATCAAGTCAAAGCTGCCATCGATTTCACTATCTCCAGATTCGACGGACTACATGCTGTTTTCAACAATGCTGGTGGAGGGTTCAAAGCACCTCATGACTGGCCACATGACACCACAAACAGATTGGACAAGACCTTTGATCTAAATATGAAGGGGGCTTGGTTATGTATGAAGCATGAACTGAACTACATGCTCGAACATGGCGGTGGATCGATCGTGAGTACTTCATCAATTGCCGGCTCACGCGCCACGGATAGCGAGGCGTACATAGCGAGTAAATTCGCTGTCGAGGGACTGACAAAATCAGCCGCTGTTAAGTACGGGCATCGAGGAGTGAGAGTTAACGCAGTAGTGCCTGGAATCATTGATTCCGGTTCGTGGAAACCTCGGTTTGAATCCGATCCGGACTTACGGAAAAAATGGAACGACGCCATTCCCATTGGCCGTCCCGGCAAGCCTGAGGAGGTCGGGGAAGCAGTTGCTTGGCTTTGCTCTAACGAGTCTTCGTACGTCACCGGAGCGATAATCCCAGTCGACGGCGGAAATGCCTTCACTTTCGCCAGGCCATCCTAAGTGAAGATCCAATTCATGCGGAACCGATGTTCATTGAATCCTCGACTGTAATTATTCCAACCAGACTTCACTCTCGAAGCTCAATTGGAGAAATGTATGCAGATCAGCCTCTCACTATTGCTTGATATAGCCTTCAATTTTGCGCCAGTATTTGCCCGTAAATCAGGTGCGACAACTGGCAGAAAACATTCAACTATCTAGGTAGCACACATTTATCCTGATGGTGGTAATAATTCCGCTGCCAATGAACACATCGCTCAAGGCTCTGCCCCACATGCGAAAGTTTGCATTTACATCACCTTGCACATAATGTTCCGTTATTGAGGATTGATCGCTTAAATTACGATCCACACCCCAAGCATTTAACGTCTTGTTGGAGCTAAATTTTGCCGGCTGAAATCGGGGTTGCACTTCTAGGAACAGGCCTTGGCCTCGGGCTTCGCCATGGCATCGACTGGGATCACATCGCAGCTATCTCCGACGTCACCAGTTCCCAAAGCAGTCACCGCCGCAGTCTCGGGATGGGCACGCTGTATGCCCTTGGGCATGCGTCAGTTGTGATAACACTCGGACTTCTGGCCATCTGGTTTGGGACGCTTCTACCTGAATGGGTAGATGGGTATATGGAATCAGCCGTGGGGGTAACCCTTTTACTATTGGGCGCATGGCTCATATGGTCGATGTCGCTAAATAAAGGTCGACTGGTTCTACGTAGCAGATGGATGATCGTATTTGGTCTTGCCAGATCGATTTACCAGAAATTAACTGGTCGACCTACATCAATTACCAATGGTTCAGACGGCAAGCGTCAGCGGGAATATGGATCAGGAGCTTCAGTATCGATCGGTGTAATTCACGGCATTGGTGCGGAAACAGGAAGCCAAGTTCTATTGCTCGCCGCAGCTGCGGGAGCAACTTCAGCCCTCACAGGAAGCTTCCTTCTTATCGCGTTTGTCGTTGGTCTCGTCGTCTCTAACACGCTCATTGCTATCGCCGCGACAGCCGGCATTCTGGGTACTAATCGACACAACAAGTTCCATACAATTTTAGGTGTTGTGATTGCCGTGTTCAGTCTTGTACTCGGGTCGATGTTCCTACTCGGCAGTGCCAATAGACTACCCAGTTTCTTCGTCTAATACTGGTAGTCGGCTGCGCAAACTCCTGAACTCCGAGCCAGATCCAGCCATTTGATAGCTCGACGATTCACTGTTTCAGAATCGACTTATACGCTAGGCACACGAAGGGCAAACAGGCGTAAACTGCCCCACGCATATCCACATTCAGTTAGAAGCCGTTGCGGCGCAGGATCTTAGTTAATGTCGAAACAATACAAAGCAGCAATTGTTGGTTGTGGCTCCATTGGACAAGCACACATGGAGGGTTATCAACGAGTCGATAATGTCGATGTTGTAGCTGTAGTCGATCCTCTCGAAGCGGCGCGCAATATGTATGTGACTGAGTTCGGTATTCCTCAGAGCTACGCCACAGTTGCCGAAATGCTCGAAAAAGCCGAGCCCGATATAGTGAGCGTGTGTGTATGGCACTTGCTCCACGACACCGTTACCGCTGAAGTCGCCGCAGGCCCCACTGTCAAAGGAATCATTTGCGAAAAGCCGATGGCAATTGGCATGGGACGAGCCGATGCCATGGTCGACGTTTGTGAAGCCAACGGCGTTAAGTTAGCGATCTCTCATCAGCGGCGATTTACTCCTGGTTGGGAGAAAGCGAAAGAGCTCGTCGAAGACGGTGCGATTGGCATCCCGTTGCGCGCCGACTTGCGAGTAAAAGAAGGCCTTGCCAACTGGGGGACTCATTCCATTGATGGCGCACGTTTTATCCTCGGTGACCCCGTTGCAGAATGGGTCATGGGTGCAGTCGAACGCCGGACGAATAAGTTCGAGCGCAATACAGCAATCGAGGATGCCTGCATGGGCTTGATCCACTTTGGTGGAAGCCTTCAATTCTTCATCCAGTCCGACCTGTGGGACCGCAACTCCGATGCCGGAAAATTCTTCATTCGTGGAACAGAAGGCATGCTCCACGTCACCGAAACTGTTCTGAAGTTATTCAACGCCGAAACCGGCGGATGGAAGAACATAGACCTCGGACTCAAAGAAGGTGATCAAGCTATTGGAGGGAACACAAACGCGGCGCAGACCCGGGAACTTATCAATTGGATCGAAACCGGGGAAGAAAGCCGCGGATCAGGCCGTATCGCACGCGACACCGTTGAAGTGATGATGGCGATGTACGAATCGTCCAGACACAACAGGGTTATACGACTCCCTATGCAAGAGAAAGAATATCCTCTCGATTTGATGATTGATGAAGGCAAGTTACCTCTCGAAGACACAGAACGCTACGACATCCGTGGTTTCCTAGATCGGTCACAAATCAACGAAACTCGGTACCAGCAGCTTCGAGACGACGGAATTCCACATCACCAGGCAATGAGCATTGTCCACTCAGAAATGGGAACAACAGGCATTCGAACCGCTCCGGACCTTCCTTCTCTCAAGAAGTAAAATTGCCAACCTAGCTTGATTCAACGGCAGCAGCCAACTCCTCTCCATCGATGATCTGGCTGTTGTCGATTTCGACACGAGTGATTACAAGCGAAGCCTCAACCTGCATATCAATAGCCGGGCTACCCTCAGGTCGTTGAACTGGTTCACCCTCTGAAGCCACTGATGCGGATCGCCTAGTGATACTCAATACCTGCACATGCTCGAATTGAAGCACGTTTTCCAGTAATCGAATATATTCGAACATCTCGGGATAGTCTCCGGAAGCGGCACTTACAGCAACGATCTGCCCATCATCATCTACGGAGGTCACATGCACTTCCGACGGTGCTACAGCGGTAATGATCGAAACCGTATCTCCAAAACCGCCACCTCGATCTTCTAATACATTGTTCGCTGCGATCAGTCGTTCTGTTTTAGCTTTGTTCGCATCTAACAACACTCTTGCTTGGCGAGTCTCATCTAATTTCAAGGCTCGAAGTTCGGTTCGAATCTCCAGTAGTTCGACATTTCTTGACGTCTGTTCAACCGAATCGGTTTGGGTTGTGTAAATCTGATACGAGGTGAACACACCAAAGCCAAGAATTAGAGCAGCAGCAACTTTCAACGCAGCACCGATCGGCAATGGACGAGGACGGTACTGGCTGGGTCGGAAATCGAACTTCGGAGTCGACAGTAGATGCACTGGGGCCCGCTGCCAGAAACGTTTACCTGAAACGATCACCAGACCGACGTTCGCAGCATATTTCTCGAAAGAAAATTCTTCTGAGGCACGTAGTGTCTGAGGGATCGCAGCCCGAACGTATGGAAGGTTCTGCAGCGCTTTTCCCAGGGCCTGCTCGGCTCGCTCGATTTCGCCCGTTAGAAATACTTCGACATCATCCCCAAGAAGATCTTCAGGGAATATCGATTCGTAGAATGCCAGCCCCCGAGATATCTGCGTCGTGATCAGATTCTCCCACTCCAATTCGGACATATTCTGTGCGAGTCCTACCTCACGGATGACCTCTGGAAGCCCGTTACTGACCACTGCGGTGATCAGCGTACTTTCCTCTATGTCGAGTATCACACCGGCTCGACTATTTACAGCAGCAGCCAATGCGAGGATCTTTGGTTGAACTCCTGCGAATCGGGTGCTGAACTCTGAGACTGTACGAAGATTTCTACGGATGACGTGTTTGTGTAATGCAAGGGCGTAAACATCGTAAGGATCGCCATCCGGCTCTCCGTTGATGTTAATGTCGAGCGTCTCAAGCTTTAAGCAGTCTTTAACTTCATGAGTTGAATCAGATTCTATGTCGGGCAAATCGGAATCAATCGATTCATCTTCGAGTTCGTCGAGTTCATCTTCATCAACCATATCCAGTGCTTCGGCGTTCCACTCAATATGCATCTCGTCGGTACGTATTGACATCGATTCTGAGCTAGCTTCGATAATAGTCTCGACCAGTTCGCTCTCATCTTCGACATAGACAGCAAGACGGCGTTGTACCATATTCCGGCCAGTTATGGCAATTGCGACTTTTTGGCCGTTAAGCTTCCCGTTACGTGTGACTTCTTTGATCACACCACCGAGAACCTCTATAAACGTCTGTTCATCGACTATTAAGCCATGCTGAACAACCCCTATCGGCAGTTCAGACTCAGCCCATGCCCTAACCCTGTTACCCCGAGCGGTCAGAACTCTAACGAAACCATCGGCAATCGTCACTGTCACCAATGCACCGAAAGGAGCTGACACGGTGCGCCCCAAGGCGCTGGTAACTCGCTTAACAGCTTGTGCAGTATTTGGCCCAAGTTGTAAGCGGCGGAGAGAAACTGTACCCCTGAGACGGCTGATGTAAGCCGTCCGTG
>ERZ890510.1919-NODE-1919-length-12658-cov-13.797667_pt1 | contig 12658 bp, 14 predicted proteins | sample MGYA00521265_ERZ890510 | MGnify/ENA primary metagenome ERZ890510 (study PRJEB32303, sample SAMEA104408624) | aquatic metagenome | biome: Brackish water; feature: Chemocline; material: water | place: Baltic Sea | collected 2014-10-26T21:54:00 | depth 110 m ...
ATTACGTGGACTTGCATAGATAAGAAAACATTCTGCTAGATTGATATTTCTTTGAACATGAGCATAAAAGACGAAGGGACACTTCCCAATAATGGTAGATTTTAAATTAAAGATATTATTTTTTACATTATTTTTAATTTTAAAACTATATTTTTAAAATTCTTCAATTACACTTTGAACTGTTTCATCCATGGTTATTTCAGCAATATCTTTAGAGTATTCTGCAGTTCTTCGTATATCTTCTAAAACTAATTTTATGATTGCAGTGTTCTCATCAGATTTTAAAGAATCCATAAGTTGTTTTTCTTTTTCTATTACGCTTGTTACACTTGCTGCAACTTTTTCTGCACTATTATAATCTCTTTTTGAAAGTGCATCGATTGAATTATCAAAAACAATTAGTGTTTCTGCACTAAGAGATTCAATTTCTTTCATAATTTTATCATTTATTGGAGAATGAAGATATTTTACCTTTTTAGCAATTAATACTGCATGATCTGCAATTCGCTCTACGCATTTTACTACTGTTCTATATCCTAAACAATCTGATGGCTTACTGAGTCCTGAATCTAATAAAATTTGTGTATTTTCTAATGCTAAATTTAGATTCCTCATTAAGTAGAGGCTAAATCTGTCAACTTCATCATCTAATTTACGTACCTCTTCTGCACTTTCTTCATCTTGATTTTTTAATGCAATAATTGCATCCTGATGCATATTTGTTGCAGAATCATACATTCTCTTCAATGCAATATTAAATGATAATTGGGCAAGTTGAGTTAAAACTTGTAATACTATTTTTTTTGAACTTGTTTCAATTATTTCTGTACCCATCAATGTATTTCTAACCAAATCTCGAATTGTATTTCGGTGTGAGCTTGAAATTTCTATCCCCTTTGTTTTAATTTCAATAGTTTTGTAACCTGAAAGATACATTGCAATAATCTTTCTACGGATTGATTCTTCTGTATTATTTTTACCTACTGATGTAACTGAATGTGTTTTTGTATCTTCTATTTCGTGAAATAAAGTAATGGAAGCATTAAGATTTTTTACTAATGTTACTTCTGAATTCTTTTTTAATTTTAATTCTGAAATCCAAGTTTTTGGTAAAGATATGGTGTACGTTGATCCCCCTGTCATCTGTAATCGTCGTATTTGCTTAATTTCACTCAACACCTTTACTCGTTTATTTTAGATATACGTATTCCACAAATGATCAATATAGATCTAAATGAATTACATAAACTACATAATTCATTTATAGATTTCACATAAGTTGTATTGCATAATAAAATTATTGGGAAAAATACTTTCTAAAAAAAATGACCGTAAATTTGATGGTGATAAAATTTTCAAGATGGGTGCCACTCTTGCAGGATGTTTTGTATTAATTGTAATTGTTTTACTGGTTTTTCAATTAATCACTCAATCCTATCCTATTTGGGAAGAAGAAGGTCTTTCTTTTATTATCGGTACAGATTGGAATGCAGCTGATGGTAGAGAATCGTTTGGTGCATTACCTTACATTGTAGGTACGCTTGTTACTTCAGCTTTAGCCATGGCAATAGGTGTTCCACTAAGTATAGGGATTGCAATGTTTATCTCTGATGCACCTAAAAAAATCGGGGCTCCTTTAGGATTTTTAGTTGAACTTTTGGCTGCAGTTCCAAGTATAATTTATGGTCTGTGGGGTCTGTATGTGTTTAGAGGATTTTTCATGAACATAATAGAAAAACCTCTTTACAATACATTTGGAGATAGCATTTGGCTCTTCTCTGGAACTCCTTTTGGACTGGATATTTTTACTGCAAGTATTATTCTTGCAATTATGATTATCCCGACAGTTTCATCAGTTGCTAGAGAGGTGATGAAAGCAGTTCCTCAACAACAAAAAGAAGCAGCATACATGTTAGGTGCAACTAAATGGGAAATGTTCAAACTTGCAATCTTTCCTTATTCTAAAACGGGATTAATTGGTGCATCAATTTTAGGACTTGGTAGGGCAGTTGGTGAAACAATGGCAGTGACAATGTTAATTGGAAATGCAACTGGCCTTAATGCCATTCCTGAATCTTTGTTTGATCCTAGTCAAACTATGTCCAGTATCATTGCCAATGAATTTGTTGAAGCATCTCCCGCAGGATTACATCTTCCTGCATTAATCGCAGTAGCTCTAATTCTTTTGGGTATTGCAATGGTCATAAACATAATAGCACATCTTCTTGTAACTCGAATGCTTAAAGTAAAAGAAGGAGCTATTAACAGTTGAATAATATTGAAAAAAGACAAGAGTATCGAGCTCTTTTCAAACAAAATGTTCAAAAACGTCTGATTGTTGATAAAATTGTAAGGATTATAATTATCAGTTGTGTTATTGCTGCAATTATTCCTCTTGGCAGTATTTTGCTTGAAGTATTTAAAAATGGAATTGCTGCTATTTCTATGGAATTTATTACTCAAGTTCCAGGTTCCGTAGGTAGTGGAACGGGTGGTGTAGGACCTGCAATTCAAGGGACTTTGATTGTAGTTGGATTAGCTAGTCTGATGGGAGTTCCGATAGGTGTTTTGTCTGGAATATTTTTATCTGAATTTGGAGATAACAGACTTGCAAGATCTGTCAGATTTTTTAATGATGTGTTTATGGAATTTCCATCCATTGTATTGGGAATTTTTGCATTTTTAGTTATTGTTTTAGTTTTAGGTCATTTTTCAGTTTGGGCGGGAGCGTTTGCATTGGCTTTGATTATGTTTCCAATTATAGCTAGAACTACTGAAGAATCTCTAAAGATGGTTCCAGTTACTTATCGTGAAGCTGGCATGGCATTGGGTTTGAGAAAATGGGTAGTAACTATGAGAATTGTAATTGCAGCAGCTAAAGAAGGAATGGTTACTGGAATAATGTTATCTGTTGCAAGAATTGGAGGTGAAACTGCTCCGTTGATTATGACTATTCTTGGAAGTAGTTTATTCTTTGCAAACATGAATACTCCAATGGATGCATTACCCTTACGAATTTGGAGACTATCCATGCTACCATATGAAAGCGCACAACTTCAAGGGTGGGGGGCTGCACTAGTTTTAATTTTTATTATACTTGGAATTAATCTTGGACTTCGAACATTAGTATTGCATAAAAAAGAAACAATGCAAATTCTAAAAACTCTTAAAGAAAAAATTGGCGGTAGAATATAACGATGATAACTTCTGAAACATATTCTAAATCACAGATATATTCTGATTCATTTGAAAATGATTCTGAAAAATATAAAATGATTGCAGAAAATGTTACTATATCTTATGGCGGGGTTCCTGCAGTAAAAGATGTTAGTATGAAATTTAAAGAAAAATCAGTTACGGCACTAATTGGCCCTTCAGGATGTGGTAAGACCACATTTCTTAGATGTTTGAACAGAATGCACGATATGACAAAAAATGCTAAAGTTGAGGGTAAGGTGATGATTGATGGTATTGATCTTTATTCTAAAGAAATTGATCCTATCTATCATAGAAGAAAAGTTGGCATGGTGTTTCAAAAACCAAATCCTTTTCCAACTATGTCCATTTTTGATAATGTTACAGCTGGACTTCGACTAAATGGTGTAAGAGATAAAAGAATCCTAAATGAAATTGTTGAAGATACTTTAAAGATGGCATATCTTTGGGATGAGGTAAAAAATGATCTTAAAAAACCAGCTGTGGAATTATCTGGAGGACAACAACAACGACTCTGTATTGCAAGAGCACTGGCAATTCAACCGGAAGTCTTACTTATGGATGAGCCTGCATCTGCATTAGATCCAATAGCAACTCAAAAAATTGAAGAAACTATTATTGAATTAAAAAAAGAATTCACAATTATTATAGTTACACATAACATGCAGCAAGCAGTTCGTGTTTCAGATTATACTGGATTTATGTATCTTGGAGATTTAATTGAATTTAGAAAAACTAAAAAATTATTTACTGATCCAAAAAATGATTTAACTGCAAAATATGTTCAGGGGCAATTTGGATAAATGACTCGACTTATTGATCCATCTTTGGAAAAACTTTCATCAATGATGATGGAGATGGGAAATACTGCGATTGAATGTATTTCATTAGCTATTGATTCCTATCTTGAAGGAAAAAATACTATTAATGAAGTTCATGATTTGTCTGATTCCATTAGAATAAAATACTTTGAAGTTGAGGATTTGATTTTTGATATGTTATTGAAATATCAGCCTCTTGCAGATGACTTTAGATTAATTCGTTCATCAACTGAAATATCTTATGCTTTTTCAAGATTTGGAAGGTATGCTTATGACATCACACAAGTTCGGGATTTATTTGGAGATATTTCTGAATGCATGAATGAGCCCTTGATTGAAATTACTAAAAAAGTAAAACATATGATAAAAGACGCTGTGCAATCTTTTGCAGAATTAGATATTAGAAAAGCTACTAACATTCAAGAGGATGAAGCATTTATTGATAAAATTTACAAAGAGAGATTACCTCAATTAATTGAATCAAATAATACAAAATGTGCACTTGCAGAAGCACTACTTTTGAGATATCTTGAACGAATTGGTGATCATGCTGTTTACATGAGTGACGCAATAAACTACATCGTCACTGGAAAACATAAACCAAGTCAAAAAAGAATTGACTCTCATACTAATTTTTGATTTTTTTTAACTATATAGAATACGTTTCTGTTATAGAACCCCATAACATACATGAAAAATGTTCTTAGCGGTATAATAGCTCATTTACATTATAATTCTTAATGACTTGGAAAACTTCGTTACTGATTTTATTTGCAACAGTAATGGTTGCTTTTCTACCTCTTTCTGCATATGCTACAGTTGAAGATGGTGATTTGAGAAAAATTACATCTGATGGGCAATATGAAATTGGTATGACTTGGCAACCTGCAGGACCTATAGAGCCGGGAATTGAATATCTCTTTAATTTTGAGGTACGTGAAGGTATGACTCAGAAAAATATTGATGATGCATCATTTAACTTTGATATCGTAAAAGATGGAATAGTTACGGATAGCACATCAACAAATACTGGAACAATCACACAAACAATTTCCTTTGACGCTCCTGGAACAGTAAATCTATTGTTGACTGATGTTAACTCATCTACACAACAAGTTGATTTTACTATGCCAGTAGGAACTGAAACAACGACAAAAGATGGAATATCATTCATTAAAAAGAACTACAATGCAGAACCAAAAATTTACTTTTGTGGCAGTGCTAAAGATCTAAAGACTTGCCTAAAAAAAGAAGTTAAAGGTGACGTAGGTTGGTATGGTAAAGTAACCATCATGATTTATGCTCCTGGTTGGAATACTGATTCTAATGCAAGAGAGTCCATAGGACATACAGCAGAATCTGCACTTACAATTACATCTCGTGGAGATGGTAATCAAAACCACACCGTAGGTGTTTGTAATGATGGTGACTCTAAAGGACTAATTGAAACTGGACCTAACACTGGCGTATTTTACGGACGTCTAAAACTCAGTGCATCAGATCATGATATGAATAATGATGGTGTTAAAGAAACCAGCCTTGGTGGAACTTCATGCAAAAACTCTCCTTTTGATGAATATGCAAAAGTTGAAACTGGTAGAGATGGTGCAGTTACTGTCAACTGGGAATACAATCCAGAAAACAACAAGGTAATTACTAAATCCATGACTTATGGTTGGAGCACAGCTACAATCAAGTTCTTAGAAGATGAATATCCATTAGATGACCGAAACAAAGTACAGTTCCAACTAATAGAGAAAGATTTGGGCGACATGCCTAAAGATAAAGTTGATTTGAACTTTAGAGTTTGGTCTGATAGTGATATGGCTGGTATTTTAGTTGAGTCAACACAAGATAGTAATTGGGAACACAAGAAACCATACTTCTTCTATATACAAGATCACGATGAATCAAATGGTGATAACTTGTTTGCACAAGAAGGCGATACCCTCTATGTTGAATATGTTGATACAACATTACCGCGAGTTGGAGCTAATGGAGAACTAAACTCTAAATCCGACACTCTTGATATCATTGGAAAAACATCTGTAACATCTGGATACCCATACATCACACTCCGTTGATAATGTCTGTCTTGAAATCAGTAATGCAAAAAACACAAATAAAAAATTCCCCTGATTTTTCTACCTTATCTGGTAGAGAATCTATTTTTCTTAATCTAATAAATCAAAATCCTGGAATACGATACCTTGAACTAAAGAGTTTAACTGGTTTACAAAATGGAGTTATCTCTCATTATTTACGGCAATTAGAATTAAATGGATTGATAAAATCGGTTCGGACTCCTAGAGTTAGTTGTTTTTACCCTCTATCGTTATCTGAATTATCTCAAAAAATATTTAGACGTTCCAGACAAATTACTCCGCAAAGAATTATTCTTGCACTAATTCAAAAAAATCATTCTTTTCGTTCTTTAGTGATAGAAGTTAAAAAAGCACCTTCAACTGTTTCTACTTACACAACAAAATTAATTCATGACGGTATTGTTGTAATTTCTTATACCAATTCTGAAAAAATATTTAAAATTAATCCCAAAATTTACGATCATTTAATGTATACTTTAAAAATTAATTAATCAAATTTAGAGTAAGTCAAAGTATGGATACACCAACTGAAATTAATTCAGTGTACTGGGATAGGAAGAAAAAGTCATGGGAGTACGAAATGGTTCCAGTAGAAGAATATCACGGTGCAATAGATTGTCAATATTGCAACAAACCAATGTCTCACAACATCAAAACAGGTGGAGAGTTCAAAGTGGTGTATGTAAAATGTGGTTGTTCTCGTACAGACTAGTAGTTGTTCAATTGCCACTAGAAGCACATACAAAACCAGTTAAAACAATAAATGTAATTATCTAAAATTTATTCATATTGTACATTATTAGAATAAATCAATAAAAGAAAAATAGTTCATTCTATGTATGTACCAATTTAATATTAATATTTCAAAATAATCAAAGTATTATGATGAAAATTGCAATATGTCTATTTTTTTTATTTTTAATTATATTTTCCTTACAACAAGTGGTATTTGCACAGATAGGCGGTGAAGAAAACAGAGAGAAAAATATATCTGAAGCATCTAAAAATTACAAAAGAGAAAGCATAGAAAAGATAAATGAAGAGAAAGAAACAAAAGAAGATAACAAAGTAGAACCAAAAGTAAATAAAATTACAAGTGATTTAAAAAAATTATTACCTGCAGAGAATAAACTTGAAGAAATTACATATAGAATAATTTGGGAATATGTTGACAAACAATCCACTCTGGATGAAGAAACAGGGATTGAAACAATGACTGCATTGCTTAAAGATATCAGTAGAGTATATGATCCAGTAGTTAACAAATATAAAATTTCAACGATTCAAATTGAAATTATAAAATATGATGACACGTATGAATTGGGATATTATTGGGACGAAGTATCAAATTCAAGCATAGAAAAAATTTTCAATGGTGCTTACCTAGTAGGATCGCCAAATGATGGCATAGATTGCATGTTTAATTATTCCAAAGAGGGTGCGATGACAATATGTAAAACAGATGAATACGTCGTACAAAGTATAATTTTTGATAAATATCAAGAACATTTTAGTTATAATAAATCAAAAATAGGTACAAAAAAATTAGAACTAAATCAGACTGAGATGACAACAAGAATAGTTGAAGAGATATTAAAAAATATTGAAAAACATGAAAATATACAAAATGATTATCAATTATATAAAATTCTAAAATCTAATATTGAAATAAAAGAGAATAGCAATAAAAAAATAACAGGGAACAGTAACAGTATAGATGATGAAAAAAAGGAAAATGAATCTCTAGGTGTAGAAAAAAATAAAAAATATGGAATTCAAAACTTTTCTTGCATTAAAGATGAATTTGGATTAATTACAATTTCAGGTCAATTCAATAACAATCAGGTTAAAAAGGACAAAATTATTTTAGAAATTTTATTTTTAGATTATGAACAAAATATTATTTTTAAAAATACAGCAAATTTAATTGAGATAAATGAATTTGAAACAAAAAGATTTCTAGGAAATACAAAGATAGACAAATCATTTGCAACGTGTACAATTAAAGTACTCAGTTAGGAAACAAATTTACTAAAGGAATCCAATGCATCAAAGAATTCTTTTTTTGTGGATTTGTGCTTTATGAATTCAACTTGAGAGCACAGCAAGAGCCATTTTTGTATGTCCTTAAAATTATCTACATTTGATTTTTTAAGTTCAATTATTATTTCAGTATGTGTTAAATCTAAATTAATTTTTAGTTTATTAGAATAATAGTACCTAATTGCATGACTGAATTTTTCAAATGCATATTTAGGAGAATCATCATCAAAGAGTTCCCTAGATGATTTAATCAGGTTATGAGTGTAATCTGCATAATTAATTGATGGTGGGACTGTTACAAGTTCCAATGTATCCTTAACTAGAGATTTTCTATAATACAGATAACCAAAAGTAATCAATATCAAAATAACAGTAATTGAAATTAAAATAGCATGATCAGTTGTAGGATAAATTTCCAATAGATTATGAGGTTTATCTAATGTGTCAATTACATGTTGAGTATTTTCAAATTTAGAATTATCAAATTTAAAGTCGCCAAATAAATTATCAGTGATACTATTTGTTAAATCAGGACTTTGTATAACAGAAATTTCAAGTTCGTTTGATAAAATTGAATCATAAACATTTGTTGTCTGTTCAGTCAATTTACGAATTATTTCATCATTCACTACTTTTGAATTAGGTTTTACATAGTTGGGAAGTAATTCTCTAAGATCTGTTGAAGGGACACCTAAATTTGCAGATTTGGCTGCTGCTGTACGTACTGCATCATATTTTGTAGGAGAAAAAGCATTGTTGGGGATAGATTCTAAATCATTCAAATCATATCCACGTTCAAATAAAAAATATTCTAAATTAGAATTAATATTAAAATCTCGCGTAACTCCATTTTGTTGATAATTTTGTTGTCGTACAGGATCTATAAGGGCTTCTGCAAGTTCAACATATCCGTCAGAATACCTATCCAGGTATTTTATCATGTGATAAAAATTATCTTTGTTAATCTGTTTTTGTTCAATTAAAACTTGATTAAGTAATTGACCTTCTTTAGAATCTATAGTTATTTCATGATCTCCTAACATGTATTGACTACCAGTAATGTAATCTTCAGCAATAACATCAGATAGACCATTCTCAGAATTAAGAAAGTTATTAATTTGTTCGTCAATTAAAGAAAAATTTTCTTTAGTCTCTAAATTTAATGAAGATTTTAAAATTATAGTTTGACCTTCAATTATCCAGTCAATCTCCACGTCAACAGGTTCGCTAAAAACAGGGTTTACAAAAATAATGGATATTAAAAATAAAATAAAAAACCAGTAAGATGTCAATATTCAAATTTTTTTAATGTAATAACAGTAAAATAAAAATTGGTACAATCATAGAATATACCACATACTATTAATTCAAAAATTACAAAAAAATATCAAATGACAATAAATAATACAAATGAAACTTTTCCAATATCTGATAAAAATATTCAAGGATTAACAGATATTTCAATAAAATATTCAAAAATAATTTTAAGTGTGATGGAAGAAGCACAAAAAAATATTGTAGGTCAAGAAGAAGTAATCAAGAAAATCATAATTTCTATAATTTCAAATGGTCATGTATTGCTTGAAAGTGTTCCAGGGTTGGCCAAGACACTAATGATAAAAACAATGGCAGAGATCTTTAGCGTAAATAATGTAAGAATTCAATTTACACCTGATTTACTTCCAGCAGATATTCTAGGCACAAAAATTTACAAAAACAATACAGGTACATTTGAAATACAAAAAGGGCCAATTTTTCATAATTTTATATTAGCTGATGAAATTAATCGTGCACCGCCAAAAGTTCAATCAGCGTTGTTAGAATCAATGCAAGAGAAGCAAGTTAGTATTCATGGAGAAACTTTTCAATTAGATAAACCATTTTTAGTACTTGCAACACAAAATCCAATTGAAAATGAAGGTACATACAAACTTCCTGAAGCACAAGTAGATAGATTTGCAGTAAAAATTTTAATTAATTATCCTACAATTGATCAGGAAATTAAAATTATGGAAAGAAACACATCAAATATGCAAATTAAAATAAATCCGATAGTAAAATTAAATGAAATAATTGAAATGCAAGAATTTAATGAAAAAATTTATGCAGACAATATAATTTTAAAATATGTTGCAAAAATTATAGATGCGACAAGAAATCCAAAAAAATATGAATTAGATTTAGAGAACATAATTGAGTATGGTGCATCTCCAAGAGCATCAATTTGGTTAATAAAAACAGCAAAAGCAAATGCAATGATAAACGGAAGAGGGTATGTAATTCCAGAAGACATCAAAGAAGTCGCTCATGATGTTTTACGTCACAGATTAATTCTAACATTTGAAGCTGAAGCAGATGAAATAAATTCAGACACAGTAATTGACAGAATTCTTGAAAAAATTGTATCGCCATAAAAATGAGTGAAATTTCAGAATTACTAAGGAAGATAAAAAATCTACACATTCCAACAAAAGATTCAGTTGAATCAGTAGAATCAGGTGCATATAATTCAAAATTTAGAGGAGGTGGAATAGAATTTTCAGAAGTTAGAGAATATGTGCCTGGAGATGATGTTAAAAGAATTGATTGGAATGTATCAGCTAGGCATAACAGTCTGTTTGTTAAAGAATTTGTAGAGGAAAAGGAGCTTAATGTCTACATCATATTAGATTTATCTGCAAGTAATAATTTTGGATTTATAAAATCAAAACGAGATTTGAGTTTTGAAGTTACAGTGTCCTTGATGTTTTTAGCATTAAGAAATAATGATAAAATAGGATTAGGGATATTCACAGATAATTTAGAAAAATTCATCCCATCTAAAAAAGGGAAAAAACAGATGATAAGAATACTCAAACAATTAATAGAATATGAGCCAAAAAGTAAAAAAACAGATATTATGAAATCACTATCAACATTAAAAAATAAATTAAAAAGAAAAAGTGTAATATACATTATTTCAGATTTTATTTCAGATTCATATGAAAAACCATTAAATTTTTTAAAATTATACCATAAAATTATTTTAATTAATATTTCAGACATACGAGAAAAAGAAATACCAGAAATAGGATACACATATCTTGAAGATGCTGAAACAGGTGAACAATTACTAGTTAACACATCAAATAAGCAATTTCAAAAACAATACACCGAACACGTTAGAGAAAAAATAAAAATGGATAAAAAAAATATGAATAGAGTTGGAATAGATATGATTAATATCAATAATGAAGAATCATTTGATATTACAATTAACAGATATTTTAGAAATAAAGGAAAGATGAAAAACTAATGGAGTTTGGATTTATTAATGCATTATTTCTATTTTTATTGATTCCACTTTTAATTTTTATATATTATAGATATAATTCAAATAATAAAAAAGCAATTTTAAAATTTAGTTCATTAAAGATAATTAAAAAAACAGATGTGAAGAAGCATGTAATTAGAAAACATATCCCATTTCTACTAGTCATGATTGTTTTTTCTTTGACAATTATGGCACTAGCCAATCCCCAAATAGTAACTACAGGAGTGCAAAAAGGTATCAATTTAGGCATAGTTTTAGATGGATCTGAAAGTATGGCTGCCTCAGATTACAAACCGACACGTCTTGAGGCTGCAAAAAATGCAGTGAATTCGTTAGTGGAAAAAACTAGTGAAAAAAATAACGTGGGTATTGTTTTATTTGAAACAGGAGCAAGTACAACATCATACCTCACACCAGTAAAAGAAAAAACACTAAATTCAATTTCATTAATTCAACAAGGCGATGGAGCAACAGCAATTGGTGATGGGTTATCATTAGGAGTAGATATGGTATCTGCAATACTGGATAAGAAAAGAGTGATAATTCTTCTAAGTGACGGTATACAAAATTCAGGATTAGTTTCAATAGAGCAAGCTACACAATATGCAATTATCAATAACGTACAAGTTCATACAATAGGAATTGGTTCTGAAAAACCAGTTTACATTAGAGATGACATCTACGGTGAACCACAGTATGCAGAATTAGATGAAGACACACTAAAAAATATTTCAAGCAGTACAGGAGGTAGTTATTTCAAATCATTAGATGAGCAGACACTAAATGAAATAACATTGGAATTAAGTTCCAGTATGGAATATGAAACAGAATTGTCAACAATTAGAGATTGGTTCATTGGTTCAGCAATTGGAATTCTTTTATTAAATATGTACATAATTTATGGAAAATATAGAATTGTTACATAACAAAAGATTTGCATTAAAAAAATTAGGTAGAACAGAGGAATCAGAACAGTGTTTAGCAAGAGCCCAAGATCTTGAGAAATTAGAACAAAGGAAGACTTCAATATAGAAGGCGAGATGATTAACAAGTTCCACACTTCACAGATAGTTACTGTAAACTTCCATGTGTCTAGGCAAGCTTCTGGTTAGATGGTTGAATAGAGGGCATATTAGTCACGATTCAAGAAATCAACTCAT
>ERZ890510.1922-NODE-1922-length-12614-cov-7.332272_pt1 | contig 12614 bp, 19 predicted proteins | sample MGYA00521265_ERZ890510 | MGnify/ENA primary metagenome ERZ890510 (study PRJEB32303, sample SAMEA104408624) | aquatic metagenome | biome: Brackish water; feature: Chemocline; material: water | place: Baltic Sea | collected 2014-10-26T21:54:00 | depth 110 m ...
TGCTTGTGGCAGGTAAAGAAATAGAAAATTATATTCAAAAACTTTCGCAAATGGCTAGAGCTGCAGGCATTCATATTATAATGGCTACGCAAAGACCTAGTGTAGACGTTATTACGGGAACCATTAAAGCAAACTTTCCAACAAGAATTTCTTTTAGGGTAAGCTCTAAAATAGATAGTAGGACGATTTTAGGTGAACAAGGTGCAGAGCAACTTTTGGGTAATGGAGATATGTTATTTATGTCTTCAGCAAATAGAATAGTTAGAATTCATGGGCCATATGTTTCTGAGAAGGAAATTGAAAAAATTACTAATGTTTTAAGGGCACAAGGAGAACCTGACTATATTGATGAAATCACAGTTAATGAAAAAAATGATAGTTCAGATTATGCTACTGATGATGATACTGACGAACTTTATAATCAAGCTTTAGATATCATTAAAACTGAAGGGAAAGCTTCAACAAGCTTTTTACAAAGAAAATTACAAATTGGTTATAATAGAGCAGCAAGAATTGTTGACATGATGGAAGAAAAAGGGATTGTTAGTAAAGCTAACCATGTGGGCAAAAGAGAGGTTTTATAAATTTTGTTTTTAAGAATTCTTTTATTTTTTTTTTTAGTTATTAACTCTTTTTCAAGTGCATATGCAAACGAGAAAAAATCAATTATAAAACAATTATTAGAAATTAATAATTTTACTTTTATTTTTGAACAAACTACACAAGGGAAAATAGAAACAGGAACCTGTCTGCTTGTTTTCGATAATAAACTTAAATGTAATTATATTGATGACAAGCAAAAAGAAATTATAATTAATAACAAAACATTAGTCATTATGCAGAAAAGATATAATAAAATTTATTTTTATCCTGTTTCGAAATCTCCATTTCTAAAAATTTTAAGTAAAAACAGTTTAATTAGGTTAGTTAAGGAATCAAATTTAGAATTAAACGATAACATTGATTTAATTTACGTAGATGAAAACGAAAAAAAAATTACAGTTTTTTTTGAAAAAAAAAATTATGATCTAATAGGTTGGAAAATAGAAGACCAATTTCAAAACGAAATATATTTTTCATTAAAAATTCAAAGTAAAAACACAGAAATTAACAATGATCTTTCTAGAATTCCACCAATTAATTAAAAAGTAAAATTAATTGTCTCTTCTTTAAATATCTTAAATCCTTTTGATAAATAATTATCTAAAGCATGCTTGTGATCTAAACTACAAGTATGAACCCATATTCTTTCTACGTTTTTATTAAAACCTTCATAAATTATATATTTCAATAGAAAAGATCCAAATTTTTTACCCTGATATTCTTTTAAAACACCCATCTGTATCAATTCAATTTCTTTTTTAGTCTTGTGAAATTCTTGTTCATAAAAACCGATTAATTCACCGTCTAGTTTCATAATTCCTGTTTCTAAGCTTTTATTGTTAATATATTCGCGCCACTCTTTATCAGACCATAAAAGTCTATCACGCCAAAAATGATCTTTGCCAACTTGCCTATAAAAAAATTTATTTATATTAATGTCTTTTTCAGTGTCTAAGAAGATTTTAACATTTTTTGTAAAAACAATTGATTGATTGCGCTTTTTATCTTTTTTTAATTCTAAAAAAAATCTTTGAACTTTAGGCATCCAATAAAATTAAACAACCATCTTTCCAATTTGTTCACCGCCGAAGATGTGATAATGAAGATGGGGAACCTCTTGTCCTCCGTCTTTGCCAGTATTGCTGAGTACGCGGTAACCACCCTCTTGGTTAGAAATTTTTAACATTTTAACGATATGTATGATTGCCTTATTAAATTCTACTATTTCTTTATCCGAAGCTTTGTTAATAAAATCACCTAAATCCACATATTCGCCCTTTGGAATAACGAGCACGTGTATTTTCTTTTGAGGATTAAGGTCATAAAATGACAATACATATTCATTTTCATAAACTTTCTTGCTAGGTATTTCTCCTCTAAGAATTTTAGCAAATATATTGTTCTTGTCGTAACTCATTTATTTTTGTCTTTTTTTTAACTCTTCCATCACATCTTCTATTTTGACATTATTCGATTCAAAATAAACCATTAAATGATATATGACATCCGCAGCTTCATGTATTTTGTTTGAATTTGCTTCTACAGCTTCGATTAGTTCCCCTATTTCTTCTTTTACTTTTGATACACTTAAATTTTTATCATTCAATAATTTATTAGTATAAGATTGATCTGGAGAAGAATTTTTTCTCTCTCTTATTGTTTTGATGAGTTGTTCTAAATTTTCAAACATTTTATAATCTTACAGGTACTTTTTTTGAATTCAAATATTCTTTAGCATCTCTAATGCTATGTTCACCATAATGAAAAATAGATGCGGCTAGCACTGCGCTGGCGCCACCTGTGATGATTCCATCATGCAAGTGATCAAGAGTTCCAACACCACCTGAAGCAATCACTGGAATATTTGTGTTTTTTGTAACCATTTTTAGTAATTCAATATCGTAACCTGATTTAGTTCCGTCTCTATCCATAGAGGTTAATAAAATTTCTCCAGCTCCAACTTTTTCTACTTTTTTTGAAAATTCTACTACATCTATACCAGTTTTATTTCTGCCACCATGAGTAAAAACTTCCCATTTGTTTTTTGAAATATTTTTTGCATCTATTGCAACAACGATACATTGGGAGCCAAATTTTTTAGAAGCATCTACAACTAAATTAATATCGTTTACAGCTGCAGTATTTATTGAAACTTTATCTGCGCCAGCTAACAAAAGATCTTTTATATTTTGTATGGTTCTTATCCCGCCACCAACAGTTAACGGTACAAAACAATTTTTTGCAGTTTTTTTTACTATATTAATTATGATTTCTCTATTCTCATTAGATGCTGTGATATCTAAAAAGCAAATTTCATCTGCACCTCCATCACTATAAATTTTAGCTTGTTCAACTGGGTCACCTGCATCCTTCAATTCGACGAAGTTAATACCCTTAACAACTCTTCCATTTTTTACATCTAAACACGGTATAATTCTATTCTTAAGCATTTACATCCTTTGCTAGCTCATCAAGTTTAATATCTCCATCATAAATAGCTTTACCAATTATAATACCTTCAATATTTTTGTTATTTAGTTCTTTTGCTTTTTTGATATCTTTCATTGAAGAAACTCCCCCTGAAATAATGACGGGACAATTTGAAACATCGGCAATTTTTATTGTCTCTTCAAAGTTAGGACCCTCTTTGGTTCCATCTCTATTAATGTCTGTGTAAATTAATCTGCTTATACCATAATCATTTACATCTTTTAAAAAATCTAAAGTTTTAATTTTTAATTTTTCTTTCCAACCCGAAACGGATAAGTTTCCATCTTTAGCATCTAAACCTAAAGCAATTTTATTTTTAAATTTTACACATGCTTCTTTTAGAAATTCTTTGTTTTTTATTGCTGCACTACCTAAAATTATTTTTTCTACACCTATATCAACGTATCTTTTGATGCTATCAAGAGTTCGCACGCCACCGCCTACTTCAATCTTTAAATCATATTTACCTACTATTTCTTGAATTATATTTAAATTAACTGTCTGGCCGGTTAAAGCTCCGTCAAGATCAACGATGTGTAAATTTTTAAAACCTTGTTCTTTATATTTTCCTGCCTGATCAAGAGGTGAGATTTCATATTCAGTTTTATTTTCAAAGTCACCTTGAATTAGTCTCACGCATTTCTTATCTTTAATATCTATTGCTGGTAATATTTTCATTTATAAATTTAAAAAATTTTCAATTATCTTTAGTCCAGTTTTATCACTCTTTTCTGGGTGAAACTGGGTTCCGAACAAATTGTCTTTTTCAATAGAACAAACAATCTTTGATGAATAATCCGTTGTTGCTGAAATTACAGATTTATCTTCAGGTACAAACTCATAACTATGCACAAAATACATATGTGATTTATTTTGGATGTCTTTAAATATTTTGCTTTCTTTTACTATTTCAATTTCGTTCCAACCAATATGAGGGAGTTTGAATTTACCATTTTGGTTATCAATTTTAGTTACTTTTCCAGGTATCCAACCAAACCCTTTAGTCTCTGATTCTTCATAACCAACATCACCAAACATCTGCAGTCCCACGCAAATCCCTAGAAGTGGTTTTTTATTTATAATTGCAAATTCATTAAGAACGTCTTGTAAACCATCAATACTATTCAAGGAGTCAACACAGCTCTTAAATGAACCTTGTCCCGGTAATATTAGTTTGTCACTTGATTTTATTTTATTTAAATCTGAAGTTATTTCTATCTTTACTTTGTCTTTTGCAACTTGTTTAAAAGAATTTATAACAGAACTTATATTTCCCGATTGGTAGTCAACAATTGTGACATTCATCAAATTTATAAAGAGCCTTTAGTGGACGGCACAGAATTTTTAATTCTTTTATCTATTTCAAAGGCATCTTTTAAAGATCTTGCTAAACCTTTAAAGCAAGATTCAATTTTGTGATGACTGTTTTCTCCATAGACATTTTCTATGTGCAGGGTAATTCCAGCTGATTGTGAAAAGGCCTGAAACCATTCCTTAAACAACTCTGTGTCCATCTCACCTAATTTTTCAACTTTTAAATCAACCTTCCAAATTAAGTAGGGTCTATTAGAAACATCTATAGCAACACGTGTTAATGTTTCATCCATTGGTATTAATGCATGGGCATATCTTTTTATACCTCTGCGATTACCAGCTGCCTTGCTAATAGCTTCCCCGATGGCTATACCCGTGTCTTCGGTTGTGTGGTGTAAGTCGATATGAGTATCGCCTTTAGCTTTTACAGAGATGTCCATTAAAGAATGTTTGGAAAGTTGTTCCAGCATGTGATCTAAAAAACCAATACCTGTTTCAATTTTATATTTACCTTTACCGTCAATATTTACCTCAACGGCAATACTTGTTTCTTTGGTCTTTCTTAAAATTTTTGCTTTTCTACTCATAAATAAAAGAGAATTTATTCAATGATATATATAGAAATTTTCACTTTATCAATAAATGCAGGGTATCTATTGAACAAATAAAATTAGTCGCCACATACAAAGGTATGAATACTGCTGAAAAATGGCACGGAACTACAATTGTTTTATTAAGAAAGAACAATGAAACTGTGGTTGCGGGAGACGGTCAGGTTAGTCTCGGAAACACAATATTAAAAAGTAAAGCCAAAAAAGTTAGAAAAATTGATAAGCACAATGTAATAGTAGGTTTTGCAGGATCTACTGCTGACGCTCTAACTCTATTTGAAAGACTAGAAGCTAAACTTGAAAAACATGCTGGCAATCTTCCGCGAGCAGCTGTCGAACTCGCTAAAGATTGGCGAACTGATAAGTATCTGAGAAGATTAGAGGCTCTAATGGCAGTAGCAGATAAAGTAAATAGTTATATTATTTCTGGGACTGGAGATGTTTTAGAACCAGAAGACGGTATTATAGGAATAGGTTCTGGAGGCAATTATGCTTTAGCTGCAGCAAAAGTTTTAATTGAAACGGATCTTTCAGCGGAGGAAGTAGCAAGAAAAGCGATAAAAATAGCATCAGATATTTGTGTCTTTACGAATAATAATGTCACGGTAGAAAAAATATAATTATGAAAGAACCTAACAAAGTTACAAAATTAAATTTAGTTAAAGAAAATAGAAAAAAAGAAAATTCAAAAGTAAGCGCTTTATCACCAAGAGAAATTGTTTCAGAGCTTGATAGATATGTTGTCGGCCAAACCAATGCAAAAAAAGCTGTTGCTATAGCATTGCGTAATAGATGGAGGAGACACGCTCTTGACGATCAAATGCGAGAGGAGGTTTTACCAAAGAATATTTTAATGATAGGACCAACAGGGGTTGGAAAAACAGAAATTTCTAGAAGATTATCAAAACTAGCTCAGGCACCTTTTATTAAAGTGGAAGCTACAAGATTTACTGAAGTGGGATATGTTGGAAGAGATGTTGAACAAATCATAAGGGACTTGATTGAAATAGCTATAGCATTAGAAAAAGTGAGAAAAAGAAAAGAAGTTTATGTTAAAGCACAATTATCAGCAGAAGAAATAGTTTTAAATTCCCTGGTTGGCAATAAAGCCAGTGTTGCTACGAAAGAAAGCTTTAGAAAAAGACTTAGAGATGGTGATCTTGATAATAATGAAATTGAAATAGAGGTCAGTGAGAGTCCATCAAATATGCCAAGCTTTGAAATTCCCGGAATACCAGGTGGTAATATAGGCATGATTAATGTTTCTGAAATTCTAGGAAAGTCTATCGGTCAAAAACCTAAAAAGAAAAAAATGACCGTTAAAGAATCCCACGATATTTTAATAACTCAAGAATCTGACAAAATGATTGAGCAAGATAAAATTATAAGCGAAGCAATAAAATCAACGGAAGACAATGGAATAGTTTTTTTAGATGAAATTGATAAAATTTCAGCACGTGGCGACCGCACCGGTGGAGACATATCAAGAGAAGGTGTTCAAAGAGATCTTCTTCCTTTAATTGAAGGAACAGTCGTCAATACAAAACACGGGCCTATAAAAACTGACCATATTTTATTTATTGCTTCAGGTGCTTTTCAACTAGCAAAACCATCTGACCTACTGCCTGAACTACAAGGACGTTTACCAATAAGAGTTGAATTAAATGCTTTAACAGAAGAGGACTATAAAAGAATTTTAATAGAACCAGATAATAGTTTGATCAAACAATACGTTGCTTTATTAAAAACGGAAAATGTAGAATTAGAATTTACAAACGATGGTATCGATTTATTAGCAAAAGTGTCTGCTGAAGTTAATGCATCAGTTGAAAACATAGGTGCAAGAAGATTACACACTCTATTAGAAAAAGTATTAGAAGATATTAGCTTTACCGCCACGGATCGTACAGGTGAAAAAGTTATAATCGATAATAAATATATTGAAAAAAATCTTGGTGATCTAACAAAAGATATGGATCTTAGTAAATTTATTTTATAATTTTTTTAGTTTAATAATAAAAGCACCCTCTCCACCGTCATTAATTTTGGCCGCTTTAATATTAATTATTTTATCTGACAAATCTTTTTGTGTTTTAATATATTCTGGAACAGCAAATTTTAGTTTGCTCAACTCTTTAGACACATAAGTGTTTTGATCTACATTTGAGTGCAGGCCCTTACCTGTAATTAATAAAATTTCCTTAAAACTATTTTTGTGACAATAGATTATTAACTCTCTAACTTTTTTATTTGCTTCAAGCAAAGTAAAACCATGTAAATCAAAACGAAATCTTTCAGACCGATCATATATTTTTGTATTTTCTAACTCTTTATCAAAAAGATCTTTTGGATTTTTGAGGTATTCTTCCCAAAGTTTTTTCTCAGTGTCAGGAATATCTTCTTCTTTTTTCACTTACTAATAATTTCAGCCAGGAACCAATTGGGATTTTTACTTGAGACATTTTTTGTAAATTTCCAATAATCAGTTACTGTTTTAATTTTGTCAGGGTCACCTTCTATAATAACTTGATTTTTATCTTTTTTAACAGATATAATCTCACAAACAATCTTTACCGTAGAAAAAAATTCATCTTTTATCTTCTCAAATTTTTCAACTGTAGATTCTTTAAAACCAATAAAAGTAAGTTCTGACTTTATGTTTTCTTTGTTCCTGTTGTCTATTGCTTGTTCGAAACTTTTAAAAATATCTTTTGTTAAAAGCTTTTTAAGTTTTCCTTTTTCACCTTTGGCAAAGGAAGTCAAAATACTCTCATAAGCGATTTCAGCTCCTTTTAAGAATTGTTTTTTTTCACCATCTTCTAAATTATCTTTTATAATTGGTTTGTTTTTTACCTGAGGCTTAAATTGATTATAGTCTTTTTCATCAAAAATCGTTGTAACTTTGCCTTCAAGACCAGTTTTTTTACCTAAAATATTCCTTAAACGTAAAATAATAAACCCAGCAATCATTGCTAGTAAAATTATGTCTATAAAGCCAAAATTGTTACTCATTATTTGATAAATATACATTAATAATATAATTTTGTAAGAACCAAATGAACTCACTTTTATTACTAATTATCGGCTTACCAATTTTAGAAATTGCAGTGATGATTAAAATTGGGCAACAAATCGGAACATTTAATACAATTTTAGTAATATTTTTTACTGCAATTATTGGGATTTATTATGCAAAGATAGAAGGATTAAACACTATTAAGTCCGGCATGGTTAACTTATATAAAAATGAAATTCCTTTTTATGAAATATTATCTGGTGCATCAATTGCTATAGCAGTTATTCTGCTTATATTGCCAGGTTTCATTTCTGACACGATTGGTTTTTTATTTCTTTTTCCTTTTACAAGAAAATTAATAATAAGTTTATGGCTTAAAAATAAATATAAAGATAATTTACGAAACAAAGCAGATATTATAGATGCTGAAATAATTGAAGAAAAGAAAGAAAAAGATGAATTATAAAATAGTAGCTAAATATATTAAAGATTTAAAATTTGAGATACCCAATCCTAAAACTTTTTTTTTATTAGAAAAAAACATTTCAAATTATAAAATTAATATTGATATTAAAAGCAGCCAATTTAAAGATAAAATTATTGAGGTTGTAACAACACTTGCCCTCAATCCTAACACAAATGACTTTGATAAAATAAATACTAAAATAGTTTTTTCTACTATTATTGAAATTGATGATAAGCTAACTAATAAAAAATCTTTAGAAGAAATTATTTTAATTAAAGTTCCTAATGAAATTTATCCTGAAATAAGATCTTTATTTGTTCTATTGTTTGAAAAATCTGGATTTAAAAAAATTAAAATTGAAGAAAGTATTAATTTTAAAGAACTTTATATGAAAAGAACTATTCAATAATAATTTTTTTTTATCTCTTTTTTTAAAAAAACCTTGTGAAGCTCAAGCTCTTCATTAGTTGGTTCGACGACTATTGTACAATAGTCTTTTTTACTATTCTTTCTATTCTCAAGATTGGTTTCTAAATTATCATTTGAGAAAATAAATTTAGGTTCTTTTACGTCTAATAAATTTATATATACTTCTCTTAAAAGTTCACAATCCAATAAAGCATTGTGTTTGGTTCTTCTGGATAAATCTATATTAAACCTTCGACAAAGAGCGTCCAGAGAGTTAGAAGTGCCAGAAAATTTTCCTCTTGCTACCTCGAGACTATCAATGACGTTGTCTTTTTTAATTTCGTTTTTTCTAATCAATTTTAATTGGTAGTTTAAAAATCCAAGATCAAAAGATGCATTGTGAATTATAATTTTTTTATCTTTTATAAATTCTAAAAATTCATCAGCAACCTCTTCGAAAGTCTCTTTATTTTTTAAAAAATCAGTTGAGAAACCATGAATTTTAAACGCTTCATTTGGAACCTCTCTTTGGGGGTTTATTACTTTATGAAAAATTTTTTTTGTAGGTATAAGGTCATTTGTTTCAATGCAGGCGATTTCTACTATTCTGTGCTTGTTATTGACCGAGAGACCGGTTGTTTCTGTGTCTAAAAAAATCTCATTCATATTTTTTTATAAAATTTTTAACATTTTTTTTCAAAATTGTTAAAGAATAGTTGTTGTTAATTGTATAATCACAAATTTTCTTCTTCAAAGCCATAGATAATTGTCTCTCATCCAATAAAATGAATGTTTTTTTATCTCCTTTTTTTTTAAGGTATCTTTTTAACCTTAATTTTTTATTTGCTCCAACAAAAATTAATTTATCAAAGTACTTATTTAGTTTACTTTCTATTAATAACGGTATTTCTAAAAATAATAACTTATTTTTTTTTTTAAAAAATTTATCATTTCTCTTCTTACAATAGGATGAATAATAGATTCCAATTTAGAGAGGTTGTCTTTGTTGCTTTTTAAAATTGATTTTATTTGACTTTTAATTTTTTCTTTGCTTTTTAATTTAAATTTTTTTATTAAAATTCTATTAAAATTTTTTTTCTTATAGAGTTTTGAAACAATCGTGTCGGCACTAAACAATGGGTGTTTTTTACCCGCCATTAAGTGTGCAACGGTAGTTTTCCCTGAGGCTATTGATCCTGTAATTCCTATAATTTTCATTTTAATTTATTTGTTATTATTTTTTTCAATTCTTCATCTACTTCCGGGTTAATTTTATTCCAAAAATAGAAAGATTTTTGACCTTGGTAAAGAAACATTTCTAAACCATTAAAAGTTTTAACTTTTTGTTCTTTGAAATTTTTTAACATTGTTGTTTCTAAAGGATTATAAATAACATCATAATAAATCAACTCTGCCTTAAATTTTTTAATTACTTGATTAAAACTACTTCCATTTTTCATGCCCAAAGAAGTAGCGTTAATAATAACATCCATATCTTGTGATTTACTATAAATATTTTCCCACAAAATGATTTCAATAAATGAAAATTTTTTTTTAATATCTTTTGCTTTTTGAACCGTTCTGTTGCTGATAAATATCTTTGTGATATTCTTTTTTACCAATGCATAAATTATTGAGGGCGTAACCCCGCCCGCACCAAGTATTAAAATATTTTTTTCTAATAAATCTTCGTCTTTTAATTTTTCGATAAACGAACAGTCAAATCCATAAATATCTGTATTTTCCCCAACAATTTTATTATCACTGTTTAAATACACGGTGTTTACAGAAGATGTTTCTTTGGCATCATTTATAACTAAATCTAAATAAGGAATTACCGCTTGTTTGTAGGGTGTTGTTACATTAATTCCTTGTAGTTCTTTTTTTTTGATTTTATTTATAACTTTATCGATTTGATTTACTTCAGTTTCTATTAAAGAATAACTTGCGTTAATATTGTATTTTTTAAACCAAAAACTATGAAGGAATGGTGAAAGTGAGTGCGACAAAGGTTTGCCAATAATACCAAAATATTTTTTTGTCATGCAGATGTTTTAATATAATCTATTATCTGTTTAATGGGCAGACCCATGATTGAATTCCTTTCGCCTTTAACAGATTCAAAAAGATCTAATCCCCCTGCTTCTATCTGGTAAACACCATAGGATAGCAAAGTGTCTGTTTTAATTTCCTTTAAATAATTATTGAGTTGCTCGTCAGAAAGTTTTTTCATTTTTAACTCCGATTGATCGGTAAAATTCCAAATCATCGCACCATTTTTGGAAATACAGACTGAAGTTATTAAGTAATGTAATGACCCATTAAGTTTTTTTAAGATTTCTAGAGCTTCTTCTCTCGTTTTGGGCTTGTTAATTAATTCGTTGTTTAAGCTTATAACGCTATCTGCACCTAGTACCATTTGATCTTGGTGTTTGTTGCTAACTTTTGTAGATTTTAACTCTGCTAAATTTTTGGAAACCAGCATGGGGTTAGCTCCTGCGGCTAATAATGAATCTTTAACTTGATCTTCGTCTACATTGGAAGGAACTACAATACAATTAAAATTATTTCTATCTAATATTTCTTTCCTAACCGCACTTTTGGAAGCCAATATTATTTTCATTTTTTTTGTTTTTTTTTTATATCAAAAATTTTTATGATTGTAGCAGCTGTTTCTTCGACGGATTTTCTGGTTACATCTACAGCTGGCCATTTATATTTTTTAAAAAGTTGTTTTGATTCTTTAATTTCTTTTTGGACAAAGTCAAAACTAGAATAATTAGGAATATGAATTTCTTTCATTATTTCAAGTCTGTTGCTTCTAATGTCTGATAACCGATCTGCCTCAACAACTAAACCTATAATACAAAATTTGTTAGGTTCTTCTTTTAAAAGACTGGGAATTTCCTGTGTTCCTACGAGAGGAATATTTAAAGTTTTATATCCTTTGTTAGCTAAATAAATAGATGTAGGAGTTTTGCTAGTTCGACTAATACCCAATAAAATAATATCTGCACTTTCGACATCTTCCATTTTCATCCCATCATCATGTGTCATAGAAAATTGTAAAGCCTCTATTTTTTTATAATAATCTTCATCTAAAACATGCTGCGCGCTGGGGGTGTGTGTTGGTCTTTGTTTAATTAGTTTTGAAAAATTTATTATTAGATTACCCAAAATACCAAAACACGGTATACTTTTTTTTTTGCAAGATTGTGTGATATACTTATCTATTTTTGTTTCAACAACAGTATATAAAATTATTACATTTTCTTTTTTTTCACATTCTTTTATAATTTTATTAACTTGTTGTTCGGTTCGTATAAAAATATATTCTTTTTTTTCATAATCAAAATCTGAAAATTGAGATTTTAACGCAAGAAATATTCGATCCAGTGTTTCACCGGTTGAATCTGAAATAAGGTTAATTTGGTATTTATGTCTCATAAGTAATTCTGTTAATAACTTTACTATAACTTTTTGTTATACATTTGAGATTTTAAAACAGAAAATTCATTCACAATAGTTAACATGTTTTTAACATTTTATTAGTGGTTAATAATAAACAATCATCTTTTATTAATATCTTAATAAATTGAGATTTTGATATATTAATCTACTTTATTTTATAGTTTGTCTGTGAGACAAACCGTTTAAAACTATGTATAAATAGTTATTTCATCAACCAACATGACCTATATCAAAT
>ERZ890510.1923-NODE-1923-length-12609-cov-4.032340_pt1 | contig 12609 bp, 12 predicted proteins | sample MGYA00521265_ERZ890510 | MGnify/ENA primary metagenome ERZ890510 (study PRJEB32303, sample SAMEA104408624) | aquatic metagenome | biome: Brackish water; feature: Chemocline; material: water | place: Baltic Sea | collected 2014-10-26T21:54:00 | depth 110 m ...
CGATTGCAGTTAGCTTGGGATACTTATTCTCAGCTGGCTTTTTTTCAAACGCAACACATATCGACATAGTTCGAGCATGGATATTTTTGCCTTGGCTCCTTCTACTTATGTTTCCGAGAGATAAAATAAATTACAAGTTAATTCCAGTTGCTGGAATTGTGTGGTTTCAATTCTTTGTCGGATCATACCCTGGAAATATCGCCAGTTACGCATATTTATTTCTTGCTTGGTTTGTAATTCTATGGTTTCGATTTAAGTCAATGTTTAAACCTACTCTAATCTTCACTTTTATTACTGTTTTAACTGGAATTTTATTATCAGGAATTAAATGGATACCATATTTAATTGATGGACAGAGTCCCCAAATTGATAATCAAGTTATAGTAAATCGAGGAATAATTTCTACTTTTTTATTTCCTTATTCGGGAAGTGCTTTACCAGGTGACTCAATTTTACCAAATGATATAACGCAGAGAACTTTTTTTGTAATTCCCTTAATTTTACTATTTGCTTTTTTTTCTAGAAAGAACACAACGGCTGCTATATTCGGATTTACATTTGTCAGTATAGGTTTAATTTTGGGATTTGATACAGGAATCTTTGGTCAATGGCAACAAAAACTTCCACTCTTAGATATTAGTAGATTTCGAACTATCGATTTCAAGCCAGCAATATCACTCGGTATTGCAATTTTAGGAGGAGTGGGGTTTGATTACCTTAGAAAAACTAAGTTTAGGGAAATTTTTGATTTCAAAAATTTAATTAATTCTTTATTAGGATTTTCTATTTTTTCATACCTGATCTTGATGGCGTTCACAAGTGAATTATCAAATAATGATTTAAAAATAGGATTAAAGTGGATAGCTATAAGTATTGTAGCTTTTGTATTTATCAATTTTTCTAAATTCTTGATTCCTAAGATCCTTATTAATATTTTATTTATAGGATCTATTCTTTATCTTGGTAATCAGTGGGCAAATCAATTTACTGCCCCATGGCAAGCTCCAAGAATAGAGACCGAACAATTTTACTTCGGTGCAAGTAATAGTGAATTATTGAAAAACCAATCTCCTGTAAAAATCGATTCAAGGCCAGCCCGAATCGCACCTGATTTTCCGATTCCTTACCCTGCAGGATTAGTCTTTCAAACTTTTAATAGACATGAAATTAAAAGAGAATTTACAATGGGTGGTTACGCAAATATAAAGGGTCAGTTTTTGTTTGACGAATATATAAATTCAGCCATGGATGGTGATAAGAGTTCAATTCTTGAATTTTTGAAAAAAGAAAGTGAAGTCCGAGTAGCAGATAACACAGATTCGAATAGTGATAATTGTATTTCGGATAACGATTGCGTTGATAATACCGTCAAAGCTAAAGTTACAGCGTTTGAACCTGGAATAATAGAAATCGATATAAATGATTTGAAAAAAGACTCAATACTTTACGTTAATGAATTAAACTGGAACGGCTGGAAAGCAAAAAGCTGTAATTTGGATAACCTTTGTAATGCATCAATAAACAACAATGTTGGAAATGGTTTATTGTTGAATTTTGCAGTTCCATCTGGGACTAGTAAAGTAACTCTTCACTATGAAACACCAGGTATCAAAACAGCATGGATTTTGTTTTGGTTTGCAGTTCTTCTAAATCTTACAATAACTTTTATTTTAAGAAAATCCGACGCAACTATTAAATTGTCGTAGTTGCGCCGGACTCTTTAATTATTTTGTTAAGAACCTAAAAGTTGTACTTTGTCTTGTCGAACCATCGCCACATCCATTAAAAGTTGGGGCGTCAAAAACTGATTCTGTATTCTTAACAATTTGTGGAAGCCCATTAATTTGTGCTTCTAAAAATGCTTCTTGTCCGGGATACAAACAACCGGCTGGGCTTGAGTCAGCATCGAAGTAAGATGCACTTGGATCCCCAAATTGTCCACCTGTGTAAGACCAAGATTTCAAGTTACCTGACACGTTTTTGACTAAAAGTTGCAAGAATGCATCCCCATCTGGTTGTTTGAATATGTAGCCTGAGGAAACAGAAAAGTTTGCATTATTAAATGTTGAAGTCAATGCGTTTATTCTGTTATCTAATTTCGAGGCACTCTTTTTATCTCTTTTAGCCATTGTCCAACTCTTGATTTTACCTTTTTTATCAAAAGTAAATTTAGTGTTGTATGAATCAAATTCATTTACAACAGAATTAAAATCCGCATAAGTTGTGCCAACTTTATAAGTTCCTTTGGCATCAGGGGTTGGGGCAACGCCAGTTGAAATTCCATAAGCATTGATGCTTTTGAAATACTTAGTAGTGCTGTGATGATTTTTTACGAGATTAGTGAATTTGTCAGCTGCGCTTCCACTTGAAACATATTTTCTCTGAGCAATAGCAATTTTGTCTGCATCACTAGAAGCAAATGCCTTGAATAGCTCTGTTACGTACTTCTTTTGATTTGTATTCATGGAGGAGCTTGCAGCAGTGGCAGAAATAGGGGAGAGAACTAATGCAAAAAGTGTAATTAATGAAATAACGCTAAATTTTTTGTTCACTTATGACCTCAATCATTTTGGAGTTTCAACAACATAATACCCACACAAAGTCGGCTACTTCAATAATTGAGTATTTTTAGTACATTTTCTGTGCTTGTAGGAGCACTTTTCGAATTTTTTCTTCGCTTTCATCAAAATGGACCTGTTCAGCAATAAGGGAGGGGGCAAGCTGAATTACGGGGTCTCCACGATCATCGGTTCGACAATAAATTCCACCTTCATAAAGGGCCTTACTTATGAAGCCTCTCAGAATTTTTTCCGACTCCTGGGGGCTGAAACTTTCTCCGGTTTCTTTATCTTTTACAAGTTCGATGCCGTAGAAATATCCTTCGCCACGAATATTGCCAACAATTGGTAAGTCATAGAGCTTTTCTAGTGTTTTTCTAAACTTTGATTCATTTTCTCTGACGTGTTCATTAATCTTTTCATTTTCCATAATGTCAAGATTTTTCATGGCAACTGCTGCGGCAACTGGATGTCCACCAAAAGTTGAACCATGTGCAAACATGTTTGTGTCTTGATTAAATGGTTCAAACAATTTTTCACTAGCAATCATGGCACCCATTGGGGCATAACCTGAAGTTAATCCTTTAGCGCAAGTAATCATGTCTGGTTGCACACCGTAACGATTCACCGCAAAAGTTTCACCAATTCGACCAAAAGCAGTAATGGTTTCATCAGCTACAAATAACACATCATGTTTAGTACAAATTTCACGCACTCGATCTAAATATCCTGGTGGAGGAGGAAAACATCCTCCAGAATTTTGTACAGGTTCTAGAAATACTGCCGCAACTGTTTCTGGGCCTTCTAATAAAATTGCTTCTTCGATTCGATTTGCAGCCCAAATGCCAAATTCTTTTTCATCATGCTTGACATGTTCTGGGGCACGGTAAAAATTAGTATTAGGAACTTTATGTGTTCCAGGCACTAATGGTTCAAAGGCAGATTTAGCAAATGGAATACCTGTAATACTTAAAGCACCTTGAGAAGTTCCGTGATAGGAAAGGGCGCGACTAATTACTTTGTATTTTGTGGGTTTACCAACCATTTTGTAATAATTTTTTGCTAATTTCCAAGCAGTTTCAACAGCTTCACCACCACCTGAGGTAAAAAATACTCGGTTTAAATCTCCTGGCGCTAAATCTGCCAGTCGTTCAGCTAACGCTGCTGCCATTGGATGGGCATATCCCCAAAGCGGGAAGAAAGATAATTTATCGGACTGAGTTTTCGCAGCTTCCCCAAGTTCTTTTCTGCCATGACCTATTTGACAGGTGAATAGTCCAGCTAGACCATCAAATATTTTACGATCGTTCTCGTCATAGATATAGCAACCTTCGCCTCGAACAATCATTGGTACATCGTTAGTTTTGTATTGTCCGTGTCTGGCAAAGTACATCCACAAATGGTCTTTCGCAGCATCTTGTAATGCGTGTGGTGTGGCATCTAATAATTCAGCAGAATTCATTTCGTCCCCCAGGTATATGTTTGCTTCTTAATTTTTAAATAAACAAATGCTTCACTTCCGGCAACACCTTCAATTGCTCTAATACGACGATTAAGAATGGAAAGTAACTTTTCATCGTCTTCACAAACCACTTCAACCAAAATGTCGAAACCACCAGCACAAATAACGACGTAGTTCACTTCGTCTAATTTTGCTAAAGCTTCCGACACTTTTTCGATATCGCCTTCAACCTTGACCCCGATCATGGCTGCTCGTTTAAAGCCCACTTGAAGAGGATCTGTAACGGCCACAACTTGCATGACTTTTGAATCAAGCAATTTTTGAACCCTTTGTCTCACAGTTGCTTCGCTTAACCCAATACTTTTTCCAATTGAGGCATAGGGTTTTCTTCCATCGCTTTGCAATTGTTCAATGATTGATTTAGAAACATCATCAATCTCAGGTGCTCTGTTTTTCGGGCTCATAATCATTAGAATTGCACTATTTTCACTTTAAAGCAAGGTAAAGCGTAATTTTTTTGGGCTTTCCCCACGAAATCCGCAAAAATAGACACGTAATCATCATTTAATGTCCAAATTGTTATCAATCCAGGGTTTTCATAAGCCACAGGTTCTGGGTAGGGTTTCATTAATTAATTGACTATATATAAAGGAGTCAAACAAGTGTCTGAAAAGCGCGTTGTCAAAAATTTTATCAACGGTAAGTCTCAAGAATCAGTTTCAGGAAAATTCACAGATTTAATTGACCCAAGTAATGGGGAAGTATTTGGCAAAGCTGCACTTTCAAATGAAAAAGATATTGACCAGGCATATCAAGCAGCAGCTAAAGCCTTTGAAAGTTGGAAAGAAACAACTCCAAGTGAAAGATCCATGGCTCTTTGGAAGATAGCTGATGTGGTAGAAAAAAATATTGAAGAAATCGTTGCTTTGGAATCTTTAAACACTGGAAAACCAATTGCCATAACTATGGCTGAAGAAGTTGGTCCGATGTTGGATCAAATTAGATATTTTGCAACTGCTGCTAGAAACTTGGAAGGAAAATCAGCAGGGGAATATATGAAGGGTCATACGTCAATGATTCGACGTGAACCTATTGGTGTTGTTGGACAAGTGACTCCTTGGAACTATCCCATGATGATGGCTGTTTGGAAATTTGCTCCCGCTATTGCTGCAGGTAACACCACAGTATTAAAACCTTCAGACACAACTCCGGTCACAACTGCACGAATGGCTGAAATAATTTTTGAAGCAGGAATTCTTCCACCAGGAGTTTTAAATGTTGTCACTGGAGATCGTGAAACTGGAAAAGCGTTAGTGGAACACAAGATTCCTCAAATGGTTTCCATAACAGGATCTGTTCGTGCAGGTATTCAAGTTGCTCAATCTGCTTCTGCAGATTTAAAAAAACTTCACTTAGAACTTGGTGGAAAAGCACCAGTCGTAATTTTTAATGATGCAGATATTGCAGCAGCTGCAGAATGGATTGCAATTGCAGGCTTTTTCAACGCAGGACAAGATTGCACCGCTGCAACCAGAGTAATAGCGCAAGCAAATATTTATGACGATTTTGTTGCAGCATTAGCCGAACAAGCAAAAAATACCCAAACAAGTTTTGGTAAAGGAGCTGGACACCCAGATTCATTTGTACCACCGGTTAATAATGCAAACCAATTAGAAAGAGTAACTGGATTCTTAAATAGAGTTCCAAGTCACGCAAAAGTACAAGCCGGAGGAAATCGTCAAGGAGATAAAGGCTATTACTTTGAACCAACTGTTATTTCAGATCTGAAACAAGATGACGAAATGATTCAAAATGAAATTTTTGGTCCAGTAATTACTGTGCAAAAATTTAGCGATGAAGCACAAGGATTGAAGATGGCAAACGGTGTTCCATATGGACTTGCTTCCAGTGTTTGGACCAAAGATGTTGCAACTTCGATGAGAATGGCCAAAGGCCTAGATTTTGGAGCTGTCTGGATAAACACTCACATTCCGATGGTTTCAGAAATGCCACATGGCGGATTCAAGCATTCAGGTTATGGCAAAGATTTATCAATGTATGGCATGGAAGATTACACACGAATTAAGCACGTAATGATCAAAATAGATAACTAGTTCTGACAAGATAAAACAATAAGGAAAAGGGGAATAAATGGAAAACGAAAAAGAAAACAAATCAAAAGGTAGTTTCTTAACTCGACGCAGAATGCTGCAAGCAAGTGCCATTGGTGGCGCTGCTGCGTTTGCAGCTGCATGTGGAACTGGTGGATCAAATTCCGATAGTGCAGCTCCAGCAACCGATTCTGCTAATACAGATGGTGTAAATAAAATTGTTTGGGCAAACTGGCCTTACTACATGCCAATTGACGAAGCAACCGGTGGCTTTCCAGATCTAGAAGCATTCACAGCTGAAACTGGAATTGAAATTGATTATCAAGAAGTTTATAACGATAACAATGAGTTTTATGCAACTTCTAAACCAGTTTTAGATAAAGGTCAAGCTCTTGCTTACGACTTAGTTACTCCAACAGATTGGATGGCTCAACTGTGGATCAAAAATGGGTATGTTCAGGAATTTGATAAAGCAAATATTCCTAACGCTGCTAATTTGCTAGCAAGTTTAGCAAATGTTAGCTGGGATCCTGACAGAAAATATTCCTTGCCATATCTTTCAGGTTTCGCAGGTATCGGTTGGAATAAAGCCAAACTTAAAGAAGCAATTGGTACTGACACATTGACCACAATGGATCAATTTTTCGATCCAAAGTTAAAAGGACAAGTGCTTGTCTTAAGTGAATTAAGAGACACAATTCCTTTGATTTTAGGTTGGCAAGGTGCCGATCCAACTAACTTCACAGCTGAAGAATTCCAAAAAGCAATAGATTATTTGCAAAGTCAAGTTGACAACAAACACATTGTTGAATTCAACGGAAACGACTATGCAGCCAAATTAGAAGCAGGTGATGTTATTGCTGCAATTGGTTGGTCAGGTGACTTGGCTCAATTAGGTGATGAATACGGATTTGATCTACCAGTAACTGGTGGCACAATTTACGTAGACAACTTAGTTATTCCAGCTGGATCTACTCAAAAAGCAAATGTTGAAAAACTTTTGAACTATCTTTATGATCCAGAAGTTGGGGCAAGTATTGCAGCAGGAACTGGTTACATTTCGCCAGTTGAAGGTGCAGCTGAAGTTATTGCCAAAACAGATCCTGCCTTGGCAGCAAATGAATTCGTTTTCCCAACTCCAGAGTTGTTAAAACGTGCATTTGTCACAATGCCTTTCACTCCAGAGCAACAAGCTGATTTCGATGCTGCTTGGGCGAAGTTGATCGGTAACTAAGGAGTATGACAACAAATCGGCCGAAAGTTGAAGATTTACATTTAGTAAATCTCACAAAATCATTTGATGATTTTAAAGCGGTCGATAATTTAACGCTGACAATCCCGGCGGGCTCATTCTTTGCATTATTGGGTCCGTCTGGATGCGGCAAAACCACAACTTTAAGAATGGTTGCAGGTTTAGAAGAACCAACATCTGGACAAATAAAATTAGGTTCAGAAGATATAACTTCCTTCCCACCCTATAAACGCTGGGTTAATACTGTTTTTCAAAGTTATGCATTGTTTCCACATCTTTCTATATATGAAAATGTGGCCTTTGGTTTAAGAAGACAAAAATCGGCAGATATCGATAAACAAGTTAAAGCAATGCTGGAACTTGTTGAACTAACAACACTTGCGCAAAGAAAACCACAACAACTTTCAGGTGGGCAACAACAACGAGTTGCAGTCGCCAGAGCCCTAATTAATGAACCAGATGTTTTATTATTGGATGAGCCATTAGGTGCTCTTGATCTTAAATTGCGTCGTCAAATGCAATTAGAGTTAAAAAGAATTCAAATCGAAGTTGGAATCACATTCGTTCATGTAACACATGATCAAGAAGAAGCCATGACTATGGCAGACACAGTTGCGGTGATGAATGAAGGAAGAATTGAGCAAATGGGGGCACCCTTAACAATTTATGAGAAACCAAGAACAGCGTTTGTGGCAAATTTCTTGGGACAATCAAATCTTTTTGAAGGAACAGTTGCTGGAGTAGAGGGTGATGAATTAGCTGTGAAAGTAAAAGACACAGTTATCTATGTTCCTCTAAATTCAACAGAAATAAGAAGTGGCCGAATTGTCTTAGGGGTTAGACCAGAGAAAGTAAAAATTGTTGACCAAGGTAAAACTGGTTTACCTAAAAATCAAATTCAAGGCTCAATTCATAACACAGCTTTCGTAGGAGTTTCTACTCAATATGAAGTTTTATCTAGTTGGGGACAAGAAATTTCAGCATTTGAACAAAACGTCGATCCATCAGATCTAGGAAGACCTGGTCAACTAGTCACTCTTGCTTGGGAACCTAGACATTCATTTGTATTAGATCCAGATGAAGATTTAACAGCAGGCTTAGATACCACCTGGGATGAATAAATAATGTCGATTGTTCAAGAATCGATACCGGTAAAAATAAAAGTTAAAAAGAATAAGACTGCCTATTATTTAATCTTGCCAGGTATTGGCTGGTTGGTCCTTTTCTTCTTGGTTCCATTTTTTACACTTTTAGCAACCTCATTGCAAAAACCTGCAGGCACAACTCCTGACGATGGATATTTACCAGCACTTAGATTCTCAAATTATTCTTCAGCTTTGAGTGAATATTATCCACAATTTTTTAGATCATTTGTTTTCTCTGGTATTGCCACAGTGGTTTGTCTTTTACTTGCTTATCCAATTGCTTATTACATGGCAACAAAAGCAACTAAGTATCGAAATTTGATGTTGGTACTGATTGTTGCCCCATTTTTTGCTTCATATTTGCTAAGAACTAATGCTTGGAAAACAATTCTTTCAGGAGATAGTTTTGTTGTTTCTATTTTAAACTCTTTGAATTTATTACCTGATGGAAGAATCCTTAATACTCCAATAGCGGTTATTGCTGGACTCGTTTATACATTTTTACCTTTTATGATTTTGCCACTTTATGCCTCACTAGAAAAAATAGATATCAGACTCATAGAAGCAGCAGGAGATCTTTATGCCAGTCCTAGACAGAGCTTTTTGAACGTGGTTTGGCCACTTTCTCTTCCTGGGGTAGTGAGCGGAACTTTATTAACTTTTATTCCAGCATCTGGAGATTATATAAACGCAGAATTGTTAGGAAGTATTAATGACAAAATGATTGGTAATGTTATTCAATCACAATTTATTGATTTACGAAATTATCCAACTGCCTCTGCACTTTCGTTTACATTCATGGCATTAATTTTGGTATTAGTTTATCTATACATAAGTCGCGCTGGAACAGATGAGTTGGTATAGATAAAGTTATGATCAAATATATAAAGTCTCTACTATTAAAACTAATATCAATTGCAGTCATTGTTTATTTAATGATTCCTATTGCAGTAATTATTATTTTTTCATTCAATAAACCAAAGAGATTTCAAAACACATCATGGAATCAATTTTCATTTGACGCTTGGACAAATATTTGTCGAGATCAAACAATATGTCGAGCACTAGGAACAAGTTTAAAAGTTGGATTATTTGTGACAATTGTTTCAACAATATTTGGTGTTCTAATTTCATTTGCTATCACTCGACATAAATTTAAAGGTAAAGCCGCTACAAATCTTTTCGTGTTTTTGCCCTTGGCCACACCAGAGGTAATTTTGGGAGCTTCCCTTCTGGCACTATTTTTAAATGTTTTCATTCCACTGGGATTCTGGACCATTTTAATTGCACAAATTACTTTCACTATCAGCTTTGTGGTAGTCGTAATGAATGCTCGGTTAGCTGGAATGGATCCACGGTTAGAGCAAGCTGCGATGGATTTATATGCAACACCGTTTCAAACATTTAGATATGTAACTTTCCCACTAGCCCTGCCCGGAATTTTGGCTGCAGCGCTGATTTCGTTTTCACTTTCAATTGACGATTTCATTGTTACCAGTTTCAACAGAGGAGGGGTAGTTACCTTCCCAATTTATATTTGGAGTGCCGCACAAAAAGGTATCCCACCTCAAGTTAATGTAATATCTTCAATAATGTTTCTAGGTTCACTGTTGCTAGTTTTGTTAGCAGGATTAATTAGTAAGAATAGGAAGTTAAAACAAGTATGACTTTAGAAATTGGTGACCAAGCCCCTAGCTTTAGTTTAAAAAATCAATTTGGCGAAGCTGTGTCCTTGGAAGATTTCAAGGGTAAGAAAAATGTGGTTTTAATGTTTTACCCATTTGCTTTTACCGGAAAGTGCACCGAAGAATTATGTGCCATAAGAGATGAAAGAAACGATTTTGTAAACGACTCAACACAAATACTTTCCATATCTTGTGATCCACATCAAAGTCTGAAAATTTTTGCCGAACAGCAAAATCTTGATACACCTCTTTTGAGTGATTTCTGGCCACATGGTCAGATAAGTCAAAAATATGGAGTATTTCTAGAAGACCTAGGTTTTGCCAACAGAGGTACCTTCATAATTGATAAAACCGGAATTATTCGTTGGAAAGTTGTGACAAGTCCTGGTCAGACGCGTAACAACGCGGACTATCGCACAGCGCTTGCGACACTTTAGATAGATTGCATAAGCAACAAATTATTTCGGATTTAATTTTTTAATCCGGGCCTATAGCTCAGTTGGCTAGAGCGCCGCCCTTACAAGGCGGATGTCGGGGGTTCGAGTCCCTCTGGGCCCACGTGAATAAACCAACTGTAAATGAGTTGGCAGAAATATTAAATAATTTATTTCCACCCAACACAGCTCAAGAATGGGATGTTGTTGGACTTTTAGCTACAGATTCAAATCAACATGTTTCAAAAATTTTATTAACCATAGATCCAACTCTTGAAGTAATAAAAGAAGCACAGTCAAAAAACACTCAATTAATAATTTCTCATCATCCACTTTCCCTAATCAAGGATGAAGTTGAGCCCGAGAAAGCACACGTAAAGCAATGCTTGAAGTATTTGAAAGAATCGAAAATTTCTCTCTACACCGCACATACAAATGCTGACGTTGCCAAAACGGGAGTAAGTTTTGCGCTAGCCAAAACATTTGGATTAGAAAACATAACAGAAATTGATGAAGCTGGTTTTGGATGTGTGGGCAATTTAGAGAAAGAATTAAAATTAGAAGAATTAATCCTCAATATTCAAGAATTTTTACCAGCAACTAAATCTGCAATTCAGGTAAGTGGGAATCTTGATAAGAAAATCAAAAAAGTAGCAGTCTGTGGGGGATCAGGAAGCTTTCTCTTGGACAAAGTTCGTGAAATAAATTGTGATGTTTTTATCACCGCTGATTTAAAACATCATGCAGTTAGCGATAATCGTGATTTAAATGGGCCTGCTTTAATTTCTGTTTCCCATTGGGCATCTGAATGGCCTTGGCTTCCTGTACTTGCCAAAGAGTTAGCAGAAATTTTTATTGCCAAAAATTATGAAATTGAGATAGAAGTCTCCATAATTGTCACAGATCCTTGGACCTCTAGTATTAGCATTAAATCATGAGGGCAAATGTTGAAGACCAGCGAAAACTACTAGATATTGATGCACTTGATCAACACATTGCAACATTAATTTTTCAAAAAAAATCTAATCCAGATATAGCAACAATCACTGAAATGACTGCTCGTTCACCTGCCATTGAAACTTCCATAGTCGAAACAGACTCCCAAATTCTTGAGGTAAAAAAACTTGTCTCCAAAGCAGAAGTCGATGTTGAGAATATAACCAAAAGACTTGAAAAAGATAGAGCTCGACTAAATTCTGATCAAACTAGTGCGAAAGAACTCACTCAACTTCAGCACGAAATATCGACATTAGAAAACAAAGAAAAAGAACTTGAAGAAGTTGAGCTAGAACACATGGAAAAGTTAGACGATTTGGAACACAAAAAAAGTGGTTTAACGGATATGTTGAACCAAGTTAAATCCGAGATAAGTCAGCTAAATGATAAAATTAAAGCCAATTTCGCAACACTAGATAATGAAATCATAAATTTAACTTCAGAAAGAAATGTCATAGCAGAATTGTTACCTCAAGATTTGCTAAATCTATATGAAAAAATTAGAACAGATCATGGCAAAGGTGCAGGATTGTTATCGAATGGATCTTGTGGTGCCTGTCAAATACAGATTGCTGCAGCAGAAATAAGTGCCTTAAAATCAGCTGATGTGCAAGAAGTATTGCGGTGTGAAAACTGTCGATGTATTTTGGTTAGAAATTGAAACTAATTATCGAAGCCGACGGGGGCTCTAGAGGCAATCCGGGAATTGCGGCATATGGATGTCTTGTGAAAAATGCTGAAAATAGCGAAATTTTATTTCAAGAAGGAAAAGTCTTAGGCATCACCACCAATAATGTTGCCGAATACAGTGGATTAGTAGCAGCATTAGAAGCCTGCTTCAAAATTGATAAAAGTGCAGAGATTGAAGTAAGAATGGATAGTAAATTAGTAGTTGAACAAATGAGTGGTAATTGGAAAATCAAGAACGAAAATATGAAAACTTTAGCTTTAAAAGTCAGAGATGCT
>ERZ890510.1926-NODE-1926-length-12592-cov-5.247986_pt1 | contig 12592 bp, 8 predicted proteins | sample MGYA00521265_ERZ890510 | MGnify/ENA primary metagenome ERZ890510 (study PRJEB32303, sample SAMEA104408624) | aquatic metagenome | biome: Brackish water; feature: Chemocline; material: water | place: Baltic Sea | collected 2014-10-26T21:54:00 | depth 110 m ...
TTTGACGTGGATCGTCTGGAGCGTGGCATCGGCAAGATGCGTGACGCCTTCCACAAGCTCACCCCGGACCGTGTGCGCTACCACGCACCCGGCGGGGCGCTGGCGGGACTGTTGCTGTTCGATATCGACGAGGACGGGCTGTACTGGCTGCGGGCCCGGCAGCAACGATCGGTGAACATCTGGCAGAAGGCACGAGCCGATCTGGATCAGGTCGACCGTTACGTGCAACTGGGTGGCATTCCACGCATCACCTCATGGTCATCGTTGACGGGACAGAACTACCACGAGATGCCGCAGTATTTCGACGTCATCTTCCCCAAGCACTACTACTGGCACCGCGGCTTCGATGGCCTGTACGGAACGGTACAGCGCTGGGTACAGAAATTTCTCGAGTGGAATCCGAGCCTTTCCGAAGCCGACGGATTTCTGCTGATGAAGTCGCTCTTTGGTCTCGACCTGCCCGGAGTGAAGTCCCTCATCGATCTGGAGATGGGGTTCCCTGAAGAGTTCTTCTCACAGCTTGTGCACAGTGAAACCCGCCGTGCCCTCGACGCCATCGGCGATGTGGAGAAGACGATTTTCTGGGTCTCCACCGGTCGTTACCCGCACGCCGGTGATCCCATGCCGGCGCGAGATCTCGAGGGCATCCTGCGGGCCACGCAGGAGGCGGGCGCCACCCGCTTCCTGTTCCATCCGGATCCCGATCCCGGGCCGGCGGAGTGGACGATCCTGACCCATATGTGCGGCAAGCCGTGGCGGCAGAGTCGCAACGGCTACTGGCCACCGGACTCGAAAAAACCCGACGAATACCTGCAGCCGGAATGAGGAGCACAACGTGACGGCCGAAAAGCCACAGCTGTGGATGCGCTTCGGTCAGCCGCTGGAGACGGTCCTGGACGACTACGAGAGCATCTTCGATGGCTGGCAGGCCGGCGGTGTGGGGGCCATCGTTGTCGGTCGGCTGCTGTTTACCGGGGCCGACGGCACGCGCATGTCGGTTGCCAGTTTCGATCCCAACCCCGCAGTCTACCGTGACCTCGACGTAGAGGCGCCACAGGCCCCCACAGAGAAGCTGCCGGCGAAACGCAAGCTGCTGCAGCAGGCGTTGACGGCAGCCAGGGATCGGGGCCTGGAGATCTATGTGTTCTGTCCCGACGCCGGCCAGGGCCAAGGGGGCGAAGGTCACAACCTGGCCGACGAGAGGTCGCTGCGGGCGCGGGTGGCGCGTGTCCGTGATGTCATGGAAGCCTTTCCCATGGTACACGGCGGTGTGCTCGATGGCCCGGAACTGGGCTATGAGATCGCCCCGGGCCATCGGTCCAATCTGTTCGAAGACATGCCCGAGAGCCTGCGAGCCAAAGCGACAGAACTGGGGTATGATTTTGCGGCGATGGCCGCCGCGCGAGACTGCATGCACACGCGTCTGCACAGCCTGCGGCCGGCGGAGATCGATCTGCGCGGGGACGGCGGCTTTCTTGGTATGCTCGAATTGTTTGATGGTAATGCCGATCTGGCGGCATTCTTCGCCTTCCGCCGCGCTTTGCTGATGGATTACTATCGACGCCAACGGGAGGCGCAGCTGCAGATGCCGTCGCAAGTGAGAATCGGCGTCGGTTCGCGCTTGCCGTGCTTCAACCCGCTCACCGGCGCCGATCTGGGTGTCATGGGGGGACTCTATGACTTCATCCTGCCCAAGCTCTACTTCTATCACCGCGGCTTCGATGGATTTTACGGCACCATCGGTCGCTATATCCAGACGTTGACGGCCTGGAATCCCGGCATCACCGACGCTCACGCCATGAAGGTCGTCGAGGCGCTGCTTGGCATACAGCTGCCATGGGTGCGCTCGCGGCTGGACCTGGATCTTGGCTTTCCCGCCGAACAGTTCGAGACATTTGTTGCCAGCGAAACACGGCGCATGCTGGCGGCGGCGCCGGCGGGCCGCGTCGTCCCATGGCTGGAGGCGGGGCGTGAGCCCCACCATGGGGACCCGATCTCGGCGGGAGACCTGCACCGCATTGTCTCTGCCGCCCAGAGTGCAGGGCTTGAGAAGTGTCTCTATCACAGCCACACACACCTGACGCCGGGGGAATGGGCCGTGTTGTCGAACCTGTTCGGCTCGCCCTGGCACGACGGCATGGCCGGCTACGCGCCACCCGACGATCTGGCGTCGGAGTCGCACTCGAAACGACCATGATGGTGAACGACACCAGGGAGGTCGGCTACGAGTTCATGGCCAATCGGGCGGCGTCGCAGTGACCCAAGCCTGGCAGATCGTGACCCATCGAGGCGGGCTGACGATCATCCACTCGCCCCTTTCAGCAGGGCCCAGCCAACGTCGGCAGGCGGTTGAAACGGCATGTCCGCACGGCAAAGTGGCCGAGTGTCATCAAGGGAACTTCTGGCGCAATTCCACACCCCGGCTGACTTTGCGGTGGCGGGACTCCGGCCAATTCGTACCCTTTCGTGGTCGGATGGGGGCCAGATCGGGGTGCAGACCAGCGCATTCTGCCCTGGGAAGTGACCCAATGTACGGACGCGAAGTTCGCCGGTAGCAGCCGCTGCCCACTTGCCATGAGCAGGGGCACCGGGTCATACTGCACGGGTGGCAGCAACAGACAAACACAGAAGACGATGAGAGCAGGCACCAGCAGACATGTCGAAAACAGCTGAAGGGACGTACGCCCTGGTGATCGTGGAATCACCCGCCAAGGCGCGCACGATTGAGGGTTATCTGGGCAAAGGCTATGTCGTGGAGTCCTCCATCGGGCACATCCGCGATCTACCCTCCAATGCGAGTGAGATCCCTGCTGCCGTCAGCGGTGAGCCCTGGGCTCGCCTGGGGGTGAACGTCGATGAAAACTTTGCCCCACTCTACGTCATTCCCGCCAGCAAACAGGCGCAGATCACCAAGCTGCGTAAGCTGCTCAAAGGGGCCAACGCGCTGCTGCTGGCGACGGATGAAGACCGCGAAGGGGAGGCCATCGCCTGGCACCTCGTCGAGGTCCTCAAACCCAAGGTCCCAGTACGACGCATGGTTTTCGACGAGATCACCAAACCTGCCATTCAGGCGGCGATCGACTCGACACGGGAGATCGATCAGCGGCTGGTCAGTGCGCAGGAATCGCGCCGCATTCTGGATCGGCTCTACGGCTACGAGATCTCACCCGTCCTGTGGCGCAAGGTCAAGCCGAAGCTCTCTGCCGGACGTGTTCAGTCCGTGGCGACACGTCTGGTGGTGGAGCGCGAACGCCTGCGCATGCGTTTCCGTCAGGCGGAGTACTGGGATCTGGAGGCTGATTTCACCACGGACGGCGGTGGCAAGCTTACGGCGGGCCTCATCGAACTCGGTGGTCTGCCGGTGGCGACGGGTCGACACTTCATCGACTCCACAGGACAATTGGAGGATGCCGCTGCCGTGGCGCATCTGTTGGCAGAGGATGCCACGCAGCTGGTCGAGAGGCTGCGCCAGCAGCCCTTTCGTGTCACGCAGGTGACGGAAAAGCCCTTCACCAACAAGCCCTACGCGCCGTTCATCACCTCGACGCTGCAACAGGAGGCGGGGCGCAAGCTCCGCTTCACCGCGCAACGGACCATGCGCCTGGCGCAGAATCTCTACGAGAACGGCTATATCACCTACATGCGTACCGACTCGACGACGCTGTCGTCGCAGGCCCTGCATGCGGCCCGGACGCAGGTGACCGAGTTGTACGGCGCCGAGTATCTGCCCGACGAGCCACGGATCTATCGCAGTCGTTCGAAGAATGCCCAGGAGGCGCACGAAGCGATCCGTCCCGCGGGGGAGGCCTTTCGCACTCCCAGGCAGGTGAGCAACGAACTCGACACCGACCAGCTGCGCCTGTACGAGTTGATCTGGACCCGTACCGTCGCCTCGCAGATGAAGGACGCCCACGGCATGCGCACCAATGTGCGCATCAGCGCCACCGCCGGCGAGCGCGGCGATGCCGTTTTCTCCACGTCGGGAAAAGTCATCACCTTCCCCGGTTTTCTGCGGGCCTACGTGGAGGGCAGTGACGATCCTGCTGCCGCCCTGGACGATCAGGAAAAAGTCCTGCCATCCGTGCAGCAGGGTCAGCACGTGGACACAGAACGGGTCGAGGCGCAGCAGCACTTCACCCAGGCCAAGGGGCGTTATACCGAAGCCAGCCTCATTCGTGAACTCGAGGAACGCGGCATTGGGCGCCCATCCACGTATGCCTCCATCATCCAGACGATTCAGGACCGTGGCTACGTGGGCCCGAAGGGTGCCGCTCTGGTACCGACATTCACTGCCTTCGCCGTGGTCAATCTGCTGGAAAAGCACCTGCCGGACCTGGTGGATTTCAGTTTCACCGCCCGCATGGAGGATGGTCTCGACACCATCTCGCGCGGCGAGGCGGACCCGACTCCGTGGTTGCACGATTTCTACTTCGGCAAGAAGGCGGGCAGCGAAGGGGGGCGGCTCTCCGAGATCGGACTGAAGGATCTCATCGGTGCAAACGCCGACGAGATCGATCCGCGGGCGATCTGTGCCATCCCCCTGGGGCACAACGAGGCGGGTGAAGAGGTCGTCTGCCGCGTGGGTCGGTACGGACCCTACGTGCAGATCGGCGACGAGGATCTGCGGGCGACGGTGCCGGACGAGATCGCCCCCGACGAACTGACCGTCGAACGCGCGTTGCAGTTGCTAGAGCAGGCGGCCATGGGGGACCGCGAACTGGGTTTCGATCCCGAGACGGGCAAGGCGATCACGATCAAGACCGGTCGCTTTGGTCCCTACGTGCAGCTCGGCGAGCCGGAGCTGACGCCGAAGGGCAATATCAAGCAGGGCGGCAAGCCGAAAATGGCCAGCCTGTGGCCTGCCATGTCGGTGGATTCCATCAGCCTCGATGAGGCGGTGATGCTGCTGAGCTTTCCCCGGGACCTGGGCCTGCACCCGGAAAAAGCTGAAATGATCACCGCCCAGGACGGTCGCTATGGTCCGTATGTGAGGATGGGTACTGAGAGCCGCAGCCTGCCGGATCACGACAAGCTGGCGACGGTGACGTTGGCAGAGGCCGTGGAGATCTTCAAGCAGCCCGGTCGTCAGGGGCGTGGTCGTTCCGGCACGATCATCGCAGAGCTCGGCATACACCCCACTTCCGAGTTGCCTATCCAGGTCAAGAGTGGTCGCTTCGGACCGTATGTCACCGACGGCGAAGTGAATGCCACGATCCCGAAGGATCTCGACCCCGAGCAAGTGACCCTCGAGCAGGGGCTGGCTCTGATCGCCACGCGGGAGCAGAAGATGCGTGACGATGGCAAGGATCCCCGCGCCAAGAAAGTACCGAAGGCGAAAGCCAAGACCAAAGCCAAGACCAAAGTCAAGACGAAAGCCAAGACGAAAGCCAAGGCCAAGACGAAAGCGAAGGCCAAGAAGAAGGCGGCTGGATGAAGATTACCCGCATCGAGACGATCGTCCTGAACATGCCCTACCAGGAGCAGATCCTGGAGCATCTACGCAAGGGTTGGGGACTCGGGAATCGAGCCACGGATGAACAGTTTGCCGCCGAGCGGCCCCGCTTCGAGGCAGAATTTCGCACGGCGCAGCCACCCTCGGTACGTACCACCATCTATCGCGTCTACACCGATGAGGATCTCGTCGGCCTGGGTGAGGGCGCAACGGTCGACAAGGAGCAACTGGCCGGTTACATCGGTCACAGCCCCTTTGAATACATCATGGATGACAGCGTGGGACCTCTGCAGATCGCGTTTTACGACCTCATGGGTCAGGCGCTGGATCTGCCTCTGGCGCGGGTGATCGGCCCCGCCCGCGACCGTGCGCCACTGGCCTGGTGGTCGCACTGTTTTCCACCGGAGGCGCTGCAGTCCGAAGCCCAGCGGGCGCAGGCGCTGGGTTATCGCGTGCACAAGTTCAAGCGCCGCGCGCATACCGACGTGGTGGCGCAGATCGCCGCCATCGCTGCAGTCACACCAGATGACTACGAAATCACCATCGATGCGAACGAAACCTTTGGCACCGTCGAGCGCGCCCTGGATGTCTGTGCTCAGTTGAAGAAGTTCCCGCAGCTCCACTGCCTGGAGTCACCCATCGAACAGAGTGATATCGCCGGCTATCGACGCTTGCACGATGAGTTGGGACTGCCCCTGGCGCACCACATTGGCAAGCCCGATGCGGTGGAGGCGCTGCACTCCGAGGTCTACGACTACTTCATTCTCGGTGCCTCCATCGCCGCTACAGTGCGCGACGGCGCCATCGCCAACACCCGCAAGAAGCCCTTCTGGATGCAGTTGGGTGGTGATGGTACCGATATTTCCACGTTGTTCATGCTGCACCTGGCAGCGGCCGTACCCAATGCCACCAAGGGTCACGTGTCCATGCAGCACCTGCAGACCGACATCCTGTTGACGGAGCCGCTGCAGGTCGTCGACGGCGAGGTCATGATCCCGCAGACGCCGGGCCTGGGCGGCACCCTCAACATGGATGTCGTCGACAAGTACCGCGTCTGATCACTCCCCCGCCTTTGGCTGGATTGCAGTCGGGGGCAGACCGATGGTATGCCGGCCGGACTCGGTGACACGAGTGATGTCCCACGCCGGGTACCACGTGTGTTCGAGGATGACGTCGCGCACTCCTTCCAGGGCCAGCAGCCGCTCGCGGATGCCGACCGAAACCCGGCCGCCGCCATGGTCCTCGATGAACTGCCACACGGGTCGGCCGCGATGCGGCATGGTGACCACTACTTTGACAACGTCACCGAAGAGCTGCACGTCGTAGACGTAGCCGAAGTCGACGATGTTGGCGTCGATGCTGTAGAACTGCTCGTCCTGCACCAGACGCAGGGCTTCCCAGATGGCCGCCTTGGCGGGACCCATCTGCGGGACTTCGCCGCGGCGCGCCAGCATACCTTCACCCTCGATGCCGCCGTCCCGCTTCGGCGCCGCCATCGCCGTCGCCTGCAGCGGCGTCTTCAGGCGCCGGCGTACCCTCTCGATGGTGCCCGCTGCGTCCTGCTCCGGCCACGGCGCCACCAGGTAGGCATTGTGATTGCGGATCCAGGTGCCCGCCTGCAGCTGGGTCTGCGGTCCCGCAGGGTAACGGCTCCACAGCTGGCCATGATGGAAGTAGTGCAGGGTCGGTGAGCCGTTGTGGTGCAGCTTGTCGAGCCCCTCGGCTTCGTGTTCGAGCCAGAGGACAACGAAGGCGTCGCGGCTGTCCTTGTGATGAAAGCCCACGCCCCACAGATCGTTGGCGTGCTCGCCCGGCACGGCGCCTTCATGCATCTTGCCGTCGGCGTCGAACCAGACCATGTCGCTGAAGGAGTAGCCTGACAGGACCCATTCGTCGTCCCGCATGGCGGAGATCTCCACGTCCTTCACCACGCGCATGGTGCCATCCTTGAGGAAGTAGTCGGCGCCGGCGTAGAACGTGTAGGTCTGGTCCACGAGCACGCGGCTCGGAGCAAAGACCGGGTGCAGCGGACTGGCGGGGAAACCCCAGCGTCGCACCTGTACCACCAGCGGCCCACGCACGACTTCGTAGTCAGGCGCCTGCGGCCACGAGCGAATGCGGAGTTTCTGGAAGTGTTCGGCATCGACATAGTCATTGGACCAGTCGATCGTCGGCGGCTCGCCCGGACCCTTGCCCCCGGCGTAGAGTTCCAGACCGTGCTGTCGCTTGTACACCACCCGTTCCAGTTGCCCCATCTGCCCCGACAGGTGGGCGGTGTAGTGGCGGCTGTCGATGTCCAGGTCGTAGCCCTCGCCCGAGACCTGCAGGTCGGAGGGGTATTCCGGGCGTTCGGCATTGGGATTGTTGTGCAGGATCAGATAGGTCGCTTTGGCATCGGCTTCGACATCGGCAAGAAAGACCACGTGTGCCACCAGACCCTGCGGCGTGCGTTCGATGCCGTAGACCTGCGAGGTGATCTCGATCAATCGTTTCGACGACGGATCGACGCGCACGACACGGACCTCGCGGTGCAGGTCGACAAGCTGGCCGGCTGGGAAGGCGACGCGCACGTCCACAGGCTCGCCGCGGCGTTCGATGCCGGCTGCTTCGTCCAGTGTGACGACGCGGGCGTGTTGCCAGCCCTGCGCCCAGCGGGCCCACGACTTCGGCAGGTCCGCCACGGCAACGATGTCGTCGAGTGTCAGTTGCGCCGGCGCGGTGGCAAAGTCCTCGTTCTTTTCGAAGTGGATGGTTTCGCGCAGCGACGCAGCCAGACTCAAGGCCAGATCGTCATCGCCAGCAGCGTAGGCTTCGGTCAGCATGCGCAGCTTTTCGGCGACGGTATCGGTGCGCTCCTCATACGGCACAGCAGATCTGGCTTCGGTCATGACCGTCATCAGCAGGAAAAGAGTCAGTAGCAGGCGGGTGGATTTCATGGGACCTCCTGAACGATTCACTGTTTTTCTCATTGTTTGGGCCCATAGAGCTTCGAGCCCTTGTCCTCACCCCGGTATCCCGGCGGTGAGATGACGGCCTGCTGCTCCGGCGTCAGTTCATCATGGAAATCGGGGGGGGTGTAGCTGCCCATCACACCCTCGGAGGTGACGCCATTGTTGTAGCGCATGATGACGGAGCGGCGCTGATGGCGGGCCGTCCAGCGCAGGGCGCCATGCATCAGACACTCACAGAACAGGATGACGTCCCCGGCACGGGCCGTGGGCTGCACCATACGCTCCTGGTGCGCCTCGTACAGGCGGATGTCATCCGGGCAGGGGAAATTGGCCTTGTGGCTCCCGGGCAAACAGGCGAAGCCGCCGTCTCCCGGGCCGACGTCGCTAAGTTGCACGGCGGCATTGGTCATGCCCGTGTACATGCGGCCGTTGCGGTAGAGAAAGCCTCGCGAGCGGTCGAAGGGTTCGCCACCCTCATGAAACCAGAACCCCTCCGCGCCCTCGTCCATGGTGATCGTGCCCATACCCTCGAGGCGGAACCCGGGCCCCAGAAGGGACTCCAGATAGGGCGTCAGTCGCGGATGGACCATCATGGCGCGGAACGGATCGCAGTAGGGCTTCTCCCAGGTGAGCATGCCGCCCAGATCGCCTCGACCTGTGGCACCGGCAAGGGTGCCGGACTCGCGTGCCAGGTCGTTCGGCCGGATCGTGATGCGATCGGCGTGGTGGTCCACGGCGGCATTCGCTGCCGCCAGTTCGTCAGGGGACAGGACCTGGGGGATCCGCAGCCAGCCGTGCACATCGAACAAATACAAATCAGCTTCCGTCATCTGCTTCATCCTTTTGGCTCATCCTTTCGTCTCACCTCTTGTCAGCGTGCCATCACCGGCGGAGTGTAGGCGGACCTGGCTGTCTGCTCAAGGGCTTTTTACTATGTTGCCGACGCTCATACCTAGGCTGCATGCAGCAAAAAACCCCAGAGCACGGAGACGAAGGGTGCTGACGGACGAAGAGAAGTGGCGATTCGACCTGCATGGATATCTCGTGCTGTCGCAGGCCGTGTCCCCCGCGGATGTGCAACGCATGGTACAACTGAGTGACGAGTGGCACGCCCGTGACGACGCCGATCTGCCGCCGCCACTCGAGTCGTACAGTGATCCCAGCACGCGGGCCACGACGCCGCGCTCCATCAATCATGTGGAGTACGTCGATGAAGTCTTCCAGCGGCTCGTGCTCAATGCCGAGATCATGCGTGTCGTGCTGGCCCTGACCCACAATTGCCCCCAGCATCTGGGTTGCGCCCTGACACAGAACACGCGCGCGAGTGACGCGCTCGCTTTCCATGGCGGCGTCAGCGGCGGGCTCCATCACCCCGCCAATGACTACCAGGCGGCGGATGGTGAGGTCTTTGCCACGTTTCTGAATGCTGGGGTGTCCCTGGTGGACGTGCCGCAAGGCACCGGCTTCGTCTGCATCCCGGGCAGTCACAAATCACACTTTGTGCGGCCGGCAGGGGTGGATATCATCGACGGTCCGCCCGTGGTCGACAATGTTTCCGTCCAGGCGGGGGATGTCGTGCTGTTCACCGAGGCCCTGTGCCACGGGGCCCTGCGCTGGACGCAGGAGACGCCGCGGCGCACGGTGTTCGTTCGCTATGGCACGTCCTATGCCTCCTGGTCCCCGGGTTCCGGCCCCCTGGAGCCGTACCGCGATGCCATCCCGGAGGAACTGTATGAGTTGAAGCAGGTCGCCGGCTTCCGGCAGCAGAAGAAGGTCGTGCAGCGCCTGTTGCAGGACATGGGTGAGGGTGGCCAGACGTCATGAAGATCACCGACGTCGAGGTGCACGTGATCCAGCCGCCCCTGCAGGACTTCAATGCCGCCGCCATCCGCCGCTACCACGGCAAGGTGTTTCAGCAACGCACGGTCTTCGTTGTACACACCGACGACGGGCTGGAAGGCATCGGCGAATCCATCGGCAGTGGTGTGGACGCCGCCGCCATCGCCGCCAGATACATCGGCACGAGCCCCTTCGACTGGGTCAATGCGGAAACCGACCTGGCCCTGAACTGTGCCATGTACGATCTGATGGGCAAACATCTGGGGCTGCCGGCGTGGAAACTCATGGGGCCCAAAATCCGATCCTGGATCCCCGTGGCGGCGTGGGCTGTGTCCCGCCCACCACAGGACATGGCCGAAGAGGTCGTACAGGCCGCCCGCCGTGGCTATCGCTGGCTGAAGTATCACGTGGACGAGGTGCAGAATGTCATTCAGCAGACCGAGGCCATGCAGCGCGTGGCGCCCCCCGGCTTCCGTATTCACTACGACTTCAATGCCAATTCTGACCACTATCACATGCGCCCGATCCTGGCGGAACTTCAACGGTTCCCCATCGCGGGACGTTTCGAGGATGTTGTCCCCTCCACGGATCGGGATGGTTACCGTCTGTTGAAGGAGCAGTGCGCTTTACCCATCATCCTGCACCATGGCCCCGGCGCGCTCATGGTGGAGAGAATGGTAGACGGCTACATGGGTGGGCACGCCCCCATCGGCTCCGCCCTGAAGCTTGGTGCCATCGCCGAGGCGACCCATACGCCGATCATGTACCAACAGACGGGCGGCACCATCAATCAGGCCTTTCTGGCGCAGGAGGTCTCTGTGGTCACAAATGCCATTATTGACCACGTCAACCTCTGCCACCTGTGGAAAGAAGATGTGACTACGCACAGCATGCCCGTAATCAGCGGCTCTGTACAGGTCCCGGAGGCACCGGGCATCGGCGTGTGTCTCGATCGTGATCGGCTGGAGCGCTGCAAAGCGGAGCCAGCCTCTCTGCCACCGGCCCTTGTGCGTATGTGTTACGGCGATGGTCTGACCATCTATCTGCGGCATGATCCGGACCGGCCCGTGGGGCATCACGATGACATGAGATTTCTCGAGCGCCTGCATGGTTTCCAGGTGCCGGGGCCGCCACCTTCCTACGCCAACGACATCGTCACCGACTTCTGGGAGGGCGACGGCGACCCGGTCCTTTTTGCTCGCCTCTGGCAGGAAACCGAGACGGGCCCCGTGTGGCGCAGCGCCGACTGAGGGAGGCGGGGCTATTCGTCCAGGCGCAGCTTTGCCAGGTAGATGCTGGACTTGCCCTCATGGGAGGAGTAGTACGTCATCCACAACAACTCGTCGTGCCAGACCATGCCCGCATAGGAGCAGTCGCCGCCGCTGGGCAACACGAGGGCAGGGGTGTAGCTGGTCTCGGTCATACGGGCGAGCACTGTCGCCGCCTGCCCGTCCGGTCCGCGGCCCCGGGCGGCAGCCCACATGGCACCGTCCGGCAGGATGATGAAGTTCGGCCCACCCAGGCTCTGCTCGATGCGGGTGAAGGACCAGTCCCCATACGGCGCAGGGCTGGTGCCGATCCAGTCCGGGCGGATGAGGGCGACCATATCCCCATTCGGGCGCACACGGACCGTCGTTTCGCTCGCTGTCCAGGTGTCGTTGGGCAGCAGGAACTCGGCGACAAAGTCCCACTGGCGGGCGTCCGTCGTGCGATACAGAAAGCCTCGACGGGGGTTGTTGCCGATGCCGAGCTTGGACACGCTGTAGCCCACGACGCCATGCCAGGTGACGCGCCACAGCCAGTGATCCTCTGCCAGACATTTCTCCAGCGGCGTCCACTGCAGGCCGTCGGCGGAGAATGAGACCCGTGGGGAGCGCGTGGTATAGCGCCCCTGGGCGTCGATGAAGTTGGCGCAGGTGAGCAACAGCAGCCGACCATCCGGCATGAGGGACAACTTGGGGTCGCGCAGGTCGACGCCGGGATCGACGATCTCGGCGACAGATGTCCAGTCGGTACCCGCCTCGGAGCGCAGGATGCGGATCGTGGCGGGCACGTGGCCGTGTTCTTCGGCCTCACGGAATGTGCACCACCAGGCTTCGTGCGCATACAACAAGTCGGTGAAAGAGTTGTGCGGTGCGCGGTCCCAGATCTTACGTACTGATAACAGTTCAACCATGCTGATGCCTCGCAAGATTACAGGATGACAAGAAAAGGCGGATCGATGCAGAAGAAAGACGAACTCGGCGTCCTCATCGAGGTGGGTCCCCAGGACTGGCAGATCTATCAGCGGGGCACCGATGACACAGCGACCATCCACCTTGCCGGCCGGTGGTTGACACCGCAACCCCAC
>ERZ890510.1927-NODE-1927-length-12589-cov-7.438886_pt1 | contig 12589 bp, 10 predicted proteins | sample MGYA00521265_ERZ890510 | MGnify/ENA primary metagenome ERZ890510 (study PRJEB32303, sample SAMEA104408624) | aquatic metagenome | biome: Brackish water; feature: Chemocline; material: water | place: Baltic Sea | collected 2014-10-26T21:54:00 | depth 110 m ...
AATAAATAAATAAATAAATATATTGTACATAATCACTAATTTCACAAACTAATTATATCATAATAAATGAAAGGGTTTTCAACAAGACATATCGGAATTAATTCATCAGATAAAAAAGAAATGCTGAACTGTTTAAAAGTAGACAGTATAGAACAATTGATTTCTGAAACAATACCTTCAAATATCAGACTAAAAAATGAAATGGATCTTGATCCGGCTTTAAGTGAATACGACTATTTAAATCATATAGAAAAACTTTCAAAAAAGAATAAAATTTTTAAATCCTATATAGGGCTAGGTTATAATGAAGCCATTATTCCATCAGTAATAAAAAGAAATATTCTGGAGAACCCTAGTTGGTACACAGCTTACACTCCCTACCAAGCGGAAATAGCTCAAGGAAGAATGCAAGCTTTACTGAATTATCAAACCATTGTTTGTGATTTAACTGGGATGGAATTGGCAAATGCTTCGCTTTTAGACGAAAGCACAGCCGCTGCAGAAGCAATGACTATGCTTTTTAGCTTAAGAACTAAAGACCAAAAAAACAACATAGTAAATAAATTTTTTGTTTCTGATGACACTCTTTCACAAACTATTTCGCTTTTAAAAACTAGAGCTCAACCGCTTGGAATTAAAGTAGTTTTAGGAAATATTGATGAATTTAAATTTGATCAAGAATTTTACGGATGTTTAATGCAATACCCAGGTATACATGGAAATGTTAAAGATCTTAGAAAATATTGTGGAATTGCTAAATCAAAAGGACTTAAAATTGTAGTTGCTGCTGATCTACTATCGTTGTGTCTACTAAAAGAACCTGCTAGTTTTGGTGTAGATGTAGTTGTCGGAACTTCCCAAAGGTTTGGGATTCCACTAGGCTACGGAGGACCGCATGCAGCTTTTTTTGCTACTAAAGAAGAATACAAAAGATCTATTCCGGGAAGAATTATTGGAGTTTCTAAAGATGTTGATAAAAACCCCGCGCTTAGAATGGCTTTACAAACAAGAGAACAACATATAAAAAGAGATCGAGCTACATCTAATATTTGTACTTCTCAAGTTCTGCTAGCTGTTATGGCTAGTATGTACGGAGTTTTTCATGGCCCAAAAGGTTTAAAAAAAATAGCTAAAAGAATTCATGAATTAGCTGTTATACTAGAAAATGCTTTAAATAAAATTGGTGTTAAACAATTAAACGAGAACTACTTTGATACTTTACTATTGCAAGGTCCTTCAAAAAAAATAAAATTAATAGCTGAGAAAAATAAAATTAATTTTAATTATATAAGTGATAATCTTTTTTCTATTTCATTAAATGAAACTACATCATTTAATGATATTCAATTAATAATTGATCTGATCTCTAAGGTAACAAATAACGAAACTTATAAAACAGAATTGTCTACTGATATAATAAAAATCTCTTCTAATTTTCTAAGAGAGTCTTCTTTTCTACAAGCTGATATTTTTAATTGTCACCATTCTGAAACTAGCATAATGAGATATATTAAAAATCTTGAAAGAAAAGATTTGTCACTAACTCATTCCATGATATCTCTTGGTTCCTGTACCATGAAGTTAAATGCTGCTTCAGAAATGATTCCAATCAGCTGGTCTAAATGGAATAACATACACCCCTTTGCTCCGTTGAATCAAGCTAAAGGTTATAAAAAATTACTAAAAAAATTAGAAAAACAACTTAATGTTATAACAGGTTTTGCAGGCACTTCACTTCAACCAAATTCAGGAGCCCAAGGAGAATATGCTGGATTAATGGTAATTAGAGCCTATCTTAAAAGCATAAATCAAGGTCATAGAAACATTTGTTTAATACCTTCATCTGCCCACGGAACAAACCCAGCGTCAGCTGTAATGGCTGGAATGAAAGTAGTAGTAATTGGCACAGATAAATACGGTAATATTAACGTAGATGAATTAAAAGAAAAAGCAAAACTACATGAAGAAAACCTAGCCGCTTTAATGGTAACATACCCATCAACTCATGGAGTGTTTGAATCATCTATTCAAGAAGTTTCAAAAACTATTCATAAATACGGTGGGCAAGTTTATATGGATGGAGCTAACATGAATGCTCAAGTAGGATTAACTAACCCTTATATAATTGGAGCAGATGTTTGCCACTTAAACCTTCATAAAACTTTTGCCATTCCACACGGAGGAGGAGGGCCTGGAGTTGGGCCAATATGTGTAGCTAAACATTTAGTTCCATTTTTACCAAACAATCCTATTATAAATGTCAGTTCTAAAGAAAGTGTAGATTCTATTTCTGCTGCTCCTTGGGGGTCAGCCTTAGCTTGTGTAATTTCATATGGGTATATTTGTATGTTAGGAGCTGAAGGATTAAAGTCTTCTACTGAATATGCTATTTTAAATGCAAACTACATTAAGCATAGAATTGAAAATCATTATAATATTTTATATAAAGGCGAAAGAGGAAGGGCTGCACATGAGCTAATAATTGATTGTCGTCTGTTTAAATCAAATGGTATTGAGGTAATGGATATTGCTAAAAGATTGATAGACTACGGCTTTCACGCTCCTACCGTTTCATTTCCAGTTCCAGGAACTATGATGATAGAACCTACTGAAAGTGAGAATTTAGAAGAAATTGATAGATTTTGTGAAGCAATGATTTCAATAAGAAAAGAAATTGAGCAATGCTCCAGCGATAATAAAAACAATCTTCTTTGCAACGCTCCTCATACTATGAAAATGATTAGCTCTGAGAATTGGGATTATCCATACACGAGAGAGGAAGCAGCTTTTCCAACAGCTTTTGTTTTGGAAAATAAATTTTGGCCTTCAGTTAGAAGAGTAGATGATGCTTATGGAGATAGAAATTTAATGTGTACATGTGCTCCAATAGAAACATACATAGAATTAGTTTAGTTATATTATTATTTTTAAATTAGAATATTAAACATTTATAAATGTCTATTTACATAACAGGAACAGGATCTTATATACCCGAAATAGTTAAAAAAAATCAAGAATTCATTGACGCAAAATTTCTGAATTCTGATGGATCTGACTTTAAAGTGTCTAATGAAGTAATAATTAAAAAATTTAAATCAATTACAGGAATTGAAGAACGCAGGTATGCGAGAAATGATCATAACGCTTCAGATCTTGCATTTTTTGCTGCAGAAAATGCTATTAAGGATGCTAATATTGATCAAGAAACTATAGATTATATTATTGTATCCCATAATTTCGGCGATATAAAACATGGAACTAAACAAATTGACCAACTACCTAGTTTAGCTAGTAGAGTTAAATATAACTTGGGAATAAATAATCCAGATTGTGTTTGCTACGATTTAATATTTGGGTGTCCCGGATGGATTGAAGGTGTCATACAAGCTAATGCCTTTATTAAAGCTGGAATAGCGAAAAAATGCTTAGTTATTGGAGCAGAAACTCTATCAAGAACTGTTGACACGAATGACAGGGATTCGATGATATTTGCAGACGGAGCAGGTGCAACAATAATAGAAAAAAAAGATGAAAATTTTAATCATGGAATTCTTTCTCATAAAACCTGTACATTTTCTGCTGAAAACACTTTTGATTTATTTTTAGGTGATTCATTTGATTCAAATAATAAGTCAAATAATAAGTATATAAAAATGTATGGGCATAGGATTTATGAATTTGCTATTACTAAAGTTCCTCAAGCTTTAAAAGATTGCTTAGAAGCAAGTGGCAAATCAGTAACTGATGTTAAAAAAATATTTTTACATCAAGCAAATGAAAAAATGGATGATGCAATGGTAGATCGATTTTACAAACTTTACGATACGCCTAGACTGGAGAATGTAATGCCTATGTCTATTGGAAAATTAGGGAATAGTTCAGTGGCCACCATCCCTACTCTTTTTGATTTGGTGAAAAACAACAAGATGGAAAACCATTCTCTTAAAAAAGGTGACATAGTTTTATTCGGAAGTGTAGGAGCAGGTATGAATGTAAATGCCATTACATATCAAATATAATTTTCAATAAATTAAATTTTATCTTTTTTAAACTCAATATTCATAACTTTGAATAATTAATATTACTATGTTTTATTTAAATGACATTGGAAAATACTTTATAATGATAAAAATGTCATTTTTCAAACCCAGTAAATGGAAGATACTTAAGAAATTAATTTTTAAAGAAATTAACGATTTAATAATTGAATCGATCCCTATAGTTGCAATTCTATCTTTTTTTATAGGAGCGGTAATATCAATTCAAACTGCAATGAATCTTAGTAATCCTTTTTTATCCAAATCGTTAATTGGTTTTGCAACAAGACAATCTGTAATACTTGAATTTGCCCCAACTTTTATGTCAATAATAATGGCCGGTAAAGTAGGGTCTTATATTACATCAAGCATAGGTACTATGAGGGTAACGGAACAAATAGATGCCTTAGAAGTAATGGGAATTAACCCGCTTAATTACCTCGTGTTTCCAAAAATAATAGCTTTATTATTTTATCCATTTGTAATTACAATCTCAATGTTTGTAGCAATTTTTGGAGGTTTTTTTGCAATGACTTTTGCTGGAGTACCAAGTGAAGCTTACATATCCGGAATACAAATGGATTTTGAATCCTACCATATAATTTACGCTTACATAAAAACTTTTTTATTTGCTATAATTCTAGCTACAGTTCCATCGTATCATGGGTTTTACATGACGGGTGGTGCATTAGAAGTTGGTAAAGCGAGCACACTGTCATTTGTTTGGACATCTATAATTATAATAGTAGTAAACTTTATTATAACTCAATTATTATTAAGCTAATGATAGAATTAAAAAATTTAATAAAGACTTTTGGAGGGGATAAAATAGTAAATAATGTTTCTACCACTTTTGTAAAAGGAAAAACAAACTTAATTATAGGACAAAGTGGTTCTGGTAAAACTGTCCTTTTAAAATGTTTATTAGGGTTACATATTCCAGATTCTGGAGAAATAATTTATGATGGAGTGTCAAATAAAAATATGAATGATAACAGTAAAACTTTGTTGAGAAGGGAAATGGGCATGGTTTTTCAAGGAAGTGCACTCTTTGACTCAATGACAGTTATAGAAAATGTAATGTTTCCATTATCGATGCTTTCTGATAAAAATGATGAGGAAATTAGACAAAAAGCAGAAATGGCTATTAAAAGAGTAGAATTAGACAAAGCTTACGATAAATTACCATCTGAACTATCTGGTGGCATGCAAAAAAGGGTGGCAATAGCTAGGGCTATAGTTATGAATCCTAAATATTTATTTTGTGATGAACCTAACTCTGGGTTAGACCCCAGAACATCAATTATAATAGACAAATTAATTCAAGAAATCACTAAAGAATTTAATATAACTACAATTATCAACTCTCATGACATGAATTCAGTTATGGAAATTGGCGAAAAAATTCTTTTTTTAGTTGATGGAGAAAAGGATTGGGAAGGAACTAATAAAGAAATTTTTAAAACAGATAATCAATCTATTTCAGATTTTGTATACTCTTCTAAATTACTTAAAAAAGTAAGAAAATTTTTATAATCATTCTTCTCTTTTTAATTCAAATAATTGGTTATTTAATTTAAATTTCAACCATTTATTTAACTTATTTTCTTCAATATTTATTCTATCAAAAGAAATTGTGTCATTCCATTTAGTAGTGAAAATTGTAATAGTATCATTAGATGATATTAGAAAACTATAATTAATATTTTGAATTAATTCATGATTGAATTTAACTTCATTCAAAATAGTTTGATAAAAAAGATTATATTTTTCTATTTTCTCAAGTCTATTTAATTTATTTGTTAAAATTTCGATTTGATTTGACTTATATATTAAATCTAAAGAGTCTCTAGATCTTAACTCACTTAAAAAACGTTTTTGTTCTTTAAAATCATTTTGAATTTCCTGTTGATTAAAAACAATATCAGTCAATGATAAACTAGGATACTTATTTAATTTCGCTTTAAGCAAAGAAATTGTTTCCTTTGAAATAGGATCTAATCCAAAAGTATTTAATACAATTTTAGATTTTTTATCTAACCACGGCCAAACAAAATTAGATGACATATTATCATAGTTATAATCAATAATAGCTGTCTTTTCTAAGTAATCTTTATTTTTTAACCCATCTAGTTCAATTCTTAAAAATTCATTAGCTGAATTATTAAATTTACTTTCGTTTAAAACTCCAGAAAATGTAAAAAATGCTGGGATGAGCATCAAAATTGAAAAAAGAGTAACTAAACGAGCAATTTTAGTTCTTCTTTTTGAATTAGCATAATTTATCATTGGAAATCCTAATAACTTAACCACGATATAAGTAGCTAAGACTATATAGAGAGTATTAATCATAAATAAGTACATAGCTCCTAGCGCAAAAGAAATTTTACCAGTAGCTAAACCAAACCCAACAGTACAAAGTGGAGGCATAAGAGCAGTAGCAATTGCTACACCAAAAACTACTGAAGAAATCGATCCCTTTTTAGTTCTTGCAATGATAAGCGCTAATCCTCCAAAAAAAGCGATTAATACATCTCTAATGTCAGGCTTTGTTCTAGATAAAAGTTCAGAAGACTCTTCCCTAAGAGGAAAAAAAGCAAAAAACAAATAAGCAGTGAGAACGCTTAAAAAAACCATCACTGTGAAGTTTATCAATGATTTTTTTAAAGTCTCTAAATCATTTATAGCAATGGACATACCAAAACCTAATATTGGGCCCATTAATGGAGAAATTAACATTGCTCCTATCACAACTGGTATCGAGTTAGTATTTAATCCTATCGATGCAACAAAAATCGAACAAATCAAGATCCATGCTGTAGGACCTTTAATTGAAATATCATTTTTTATAGATAATAACGTAGCTTCTTTATCTGTATCCTTTCTAAAATCCAATATCTCTTTTAAAAAAGAGAATAAAGAAAAAAACAAGCCTTTAGCATTTTTAGAAATGGATTTATTTTCTAAATTCACATTTGACTCTTCATCTGAAAAATTAAATTTAGTTTCCATAAAATTACTTTTGCTTTAGACCGGTTAAATCTGATGAACTTCTTATCTTATCACCTAAACCGTCTGTCATTTTAATATTGTATTTTTTACAAATAACTGATTCAGGAACTTCCCCTGAGCTTCTGTCTCCACCATTAGCAAAAATATCAGGCTTGATAACTTCAAGTGAAGCACATACTGTCTTATCCATATCAATTGATAAAAAAACTTCATCAACTACTTTAAGTGACTTAACAATTTCTACTCTATCCTTCTCGTCCATAAATGGTTTTCCTTTTTTTAAAACACACTGATGATTATTATTAACAATAACCACTAATTTATCTCCTAATTTTTTTGACAGTTTTAAATACTCTAAATGCCCAACATGAATTGGATCAAAATAACCACTAACTGCAACTGTTTTCATTTTTCTATTGGTTTAATTCTTGCTACAGGAGAAAACAAATACTCTCTTCCTGAAGATAATTCTTTGCAAATATATCTTTTTCTTAATTTACGTTGAACTAAAAAAACTTTACCTTGATCATATTCAAATAAACAGTTTTCTGAAAGGTCATTTAAATAAATTTTATTATCATTAAAATAATCAAATTTATTTAATGCAACAACTAAGTTTGTGTCAGAATCTGTAGATGCAGGAGGGTTTTTAATGTGAATTACTAATCTTGAAAGAATTTCATTTGGAAAAATTCGATTATTTAAAAAAGGAAGCATCATTAACTTGTATGTAATCTTCCATTCAACACCATGAGGACTAACTCTTTTTTTAATATTTTTATATACTTTATAATGAGCTAATTCATGAATTAAAGTTATTAAAAACCTATATTTATTATCAATATGATTTAAAGTAATCTGGTTAAATCCATCTTTTAATTTTTTGAAATCTCCATGTTTGGTTTTTCTAACCTTAACAATTTTAATATTAAGGCAACCCTCAGAAATTAAAGGTTTAACTAATTCATGAGAAGCTTCAGGTATTAGTTCTAGTAAATTAAATCCAATCATGGATTTGAAGTAGAAATCGGAATAGTTTTTCCATTAAAAAACTTATTTCCTTCTAAAGAAAATTTATAAATATAGTTCGCCATTTCCAAAGGACTTATTGTTGCTTGAAAACCCGGAAAGGCTTCTTCTAACATTTCAGTTTGAACAGCTCCAAGGGCTAAACAATTGAAACTTGGTCCAGAATCTTTAAATTCTTCACTAAGCATTTCGGTCAAAATATTTAAAGCTCCCTTGCTACTTGAGTAAGCCGAAAGACCTGAGAATTTACTAGACCCTGCTATCCCCCCTATACTACTTATATTGACTACATGACTACTTTTATGAAAACATGGTAAGAGTAATCTGATGAGCTCAGCTAATCCAAATACATTTACTTTATAAATTGATTCAAAATCATTAAATGAGGTTTGAGAAAATGGTTTATTAATTAAACTTCCAGCGTTATTAATTAAAATATCTACTTTATTAAAATCATTTAAAATTAGTTTGACAATTTTTGAAATTGATTTTTCTGAAGAAATATCTAATTCATAAGCTTTAACATTTGGAAGGTTTAATTTTGAAATATTCCTAGACAAGGCAATAACCTTAAATCCCTTAACACTAAATAATTTTGTTAGTTCAAATCCTATCCCTCTACTTGCGCCGGTAATAATTGCATTTTTCATAAAAGGTGTTTAAACCAACATCGTGACTGGATTTTCGATATAGCCTTTAAGTGTTTCTAAAAATAAAGACCCCGTAACACCATCCACTGTCCTGTGGTCACAAGCTAACGTTAACTTCATAGTATTACCGATTTGAATTTTATCATCTTTTACAACTGGTTTTTGAACAATACTTCCAACTGATAAAATTGCTGAATTTGGCTGATTAATTATAGAAGTAAATTCCTGAATACCAAACATGCCTAAATTAGAAACGGTAAAAGTACTACCTTGCATTTGTTCAGGAGTAAGTTTTTTATCTCTAGATTTTATAGCATACTCTTTTACCATCGATCCAATTTCTGGAAGAGATTTTTCATCTGCAAAACGAATCACAGGAACTACCAAACCATCAGAAACACCAATAGCAACTCCTACATGAACATGATGATTTAATCTTATTTTATCTTCAAACCATTGAGAGTTAACCTTTGGGTGATGTTTTAAAGAAATGGCACATGCTTTAACTATAATATCATTAAAAGATATTTTAGTTTCAGGCATAGTGTTGTATTGTTTTCTAAAAGCAATCGCATTATCCATGTCAAATTCTACACTTAAATAGTAATGAGGAGCTGAAAATTTAGATTCTTTTAACCTTCTAGCTATAGCTTTTCTCATTTGAGAGTTTTCAATTTCCTCAAAACTTTCACTTCCAACAGAACTAATTTGAATATCCTTTGTTGAACTATCTATTTTTAAAGGAACTAAATTTTCTATATCTTCTTTCACTATTCTACCATTATCGCCAGAACCTTTTACAGAAAATAAATCAATATTTTTGTCTTTAGCTATTTTTTTAGCCAGAGGAGATGCAATGATTCTGGCAGAATGAGATTTAATTTCACTCTCTTCGATTGTGGATTGAGAAGCTTTAACTTTATTATCAACAAAAATTTCTTGTTCTGAATTATTTTCAGAATCATCTAATTTGCCAACTTCATATTTCTTAATTACTGACTGGAAATCAACACCTTCATCTCCAATAATTGCTAGCAAACTATCAACTAATGCTGTTTCTCCTTGTTTTACACCAATGTATAATAATGTACCTTCTTGAAAAGATTCAAATTCCATGGTAGCCTTATCAGTTTCTATTTCAGCTAAAATATCACCTTCCTTTACTTTGTCTCCAATATTAACTAACCAAGAAGAAACAGTACCTTCTTCCATGGTGTCACTTAATCTTGGCATGGTAACTGCTTTATAATTAAGGTTAGTATTTTCCTCAATTGGTTCAGGTTTTTTATCTAAGTTTTCAGTTTGCTCTATTTGATCAACTAAATCTAGCTGACCATTAGAAACTTTACCAACATGGAGTAATGAAGAAATATCTTCATCTTTTTCTCCAATTATAGCCAATAAAGCATCTACTGCAGCTGTTTCTCCTTCCTTGATTCCAATATGCAAAAGAGTTCCTTCATAAAAAGATTCGAACTCCATTGTAGCTTTATCAGTTTCTATTTCAGCTAATATATCTCCCTCTTGTATTTGATCTCCAATACTAACAAGCCATTTAGCCACGACACCTTCTTCCATGGTGTCACTTAATCTGGGCATATTTATTATTTGTGCCATTATTTTAATTTATGAGATATAAAATTATAATCTTCTTGTTCATAAACTGCATCGTACATCACACTTTTATCTGGATAAGGAGATTCTTCAGCAAATTTCTCACATTCCAAAACTTTGGATTTGATAGATTGATCAATATTAGAAATTTCATCCTCAGATGCAAATTCATTTTCTAATATTATTTTTTTTACTTGACTTATTGGATCTATTTTTCGGTATTCATTAACTTCATCTTTTGTTCTATATTTTTGAGCATCAGACATAGAGTGACCTCTATACCTGTAGGTCTTCATTTCTAAAAAACTTGGACCTTCTCCAGTTCTAGCTCTAGAAATAGCTTCATCTAAAGCTTCAGCTACCTTGATTGGGTTCATTCCGTCTACCGGACCACATGGCATTTCATATCCTAAACCTAATTTCCAAATATCCGAATGGTTAGACGTTCTTTCTACAGAAGTTCCCATAGCATAACCATTATTTTCAACAACAAATACTACAGGCAATTTCCAAAGCATTGCTAAGTTTAAAGTTTCATGAAGAGATCCTTGTCGAACAGCACCATCGCCCATAAAGCAAAGAGTTACCGCTCCTCTATTAAAATATTTATCTCCAAATGCCATTCCAGCTCCTAAAGGAATTTGACCTCCTACTATACCGTGGCCACCATGAAATCTAAACTCTTTTGAAAAAATATGCATTGATCCACCTAAACCCATTGATGTTCCTGTAGATTTGCCATATAATTCTGCCATAACCCTCTTAGGGTCCACTCCCATTCCAATAGGCATAACGTGATTCCTATAAGCTGTAATCATCCTGTCCTTACTAAGATCCATTACATGAAGAGCACCTGCTAAAATTGCTTCTTGTCCATTATACAAATGAAGAAATCCTCTTACTTTTTGTTGTATGTAAACCGCTGCCAATTTATCCTCAAATTTCCTCCAAAACAGCATATCTTCATACCATTTTAAATAAGTGTCTTTATTAATTTCTTTCATTATTAGATAAAATAGTTTTTAAAATAAATCAATATAATTCGATTATTTAAGATCTCAAAGTTAACATATCTTGACAATTCATTAAAGATATTATGAAAAATAATTAATTAAAATTATATGTAAACGAAAACCTTATCGTTTTATCAAAAGGATTTGAAACCTCAGATGTTGAATTAAGATAAGAAAGGTCTAAATTAAAAGCGTTTAGTTTAAATCCAGTTCCAAATGTCAAGTATTTTCTTGCTCCTTTACTTGCGTGCTCGTTAAAATAACCAGCTCTTAATGCAAAAGATTCATTATAAAGATATTCTAGACCAAAAGCTAATGTAATTTCTTTTAACTCTTCACTAAATCCATCAGGAGCATCACCAAAAGATTTAAAAATACCTGATAAAAAACCAATATCAGGCTGCTTATAATCAATTATTTGACCATTAGAATTGTAAGTAGGTATAGAAGAAGGAACTAATAGCTTGTTTAATTCCAAGTTTAATGAAAATTTATTAGATGAATCAAAAATAAAATCAAAAGCCGAGCCAACCTTCAAGTTAGTTGGAATAAAATCCTTATCTCCACCATCTTCAAAACGTACCCTAGCCCCTAAATTGGATAGATTAAAGCCAACCCTCCATATTCCATTGAAATTTTCATAAGCTCTTTCATCAGACTGAAAAAAACCTGAAATATCAAATGCAAAAGAGCTTGTAGGTTGTGAATCAAGGCCTACATATTGGCTTTTAAAATCTGATATTGAATACCTTCCAGTAAAAGCCATTGCAAAAGAATCAGTAAGCTTTAGTGAATAGGATGCGTCTAAGGTATATCCATTGGGGGATTCAATAATAGGAATATCCTGAGGATTTTGAATTATATCTATATTACCTAAAGTAAAATACTTAAAACTAGTTGACCAAGAGCTCCTTTCATTAATAATATTAAAATAATTAACATTTATTAAAAATGAATCATTAATTAACTTACTTAAGTAAGGTGAATAACCAAATCCTATTCCACTACTTTGGTCTGAAAAAACATATTTGGAAGGATTCCAATGTTGAGAAAAAACATCTGGATTGGTTGCTACTCCTTGCTCTCCCAAACCTGAAGCTCTTGCATCAGGTGAAATAGTTAAAAAATAAAATTCATAATTTATTCTTCTATCTTGAGAAAAATTCAATTTTAAGAATAGTAAAAAAACGAAAATTAAAAGAATTTTTTTATTCATAATTTTATAACGTTGAAA
>ERZ890510.1931-NODE-1931-length-12561-cov-4.908044_pt1 | contig 12561 bp, 10 predicted proteins | sample MGYA00521265_ERZ890510 | MGnify/ENA primary metagenome ERZ890510 (study PRJEB32303, sample SAMEA104408624) | aquatic metagenome | biome: Brackish water; feature: Chemocline; material: water | place: Baltic Sea | collected 2014-10-26T21:54:00 | depth 110 m ...
AGTACTTCCGCAGGTACCGACGATCCTCGCCCATGTCGAACCATTCAAAGGTGGGTTTTGGAGGCATCTTGTCCTTTGGCCCAAGATAGGCCCAGATGATGCCGCCAGCATCAAAGGCAGGGTACGCCTTGATTTCTACCTTGTCCTTGTAGGTCTCTCCCTCAGGCGAGTTGGGGAGGTCTACGCATGCGCCATTTACATCGAACTTCCACCCGTGATACACGCAGCGAAGACCGCATTCCTCGTTACGACCGAAGAACAGCGGAGCGCCACGGTGGGGGCAGTAGGCGTCAATCAATCCGGGGTTGCCGTTGGTGTCTCGGAACGCTACCAGGTTCTCACTGAGGAGTTTGACTCGCGCGGGTGTGCTGTCAGCACCGGGAATCTCCTCCGCCAGGCAGGCGGGAATCCAGTGTCGTCGGAACAGGTCGCCCATCGGTGTGCCGGGGCCAGTCTGAGTTAACAGGTCGTTCTCTTCACGTGTCAGCATCGCATCCTCCCCTGTTTACGGGCCTTGCACTTGTTAGGCCCTGTGTGTTGTTGGTGGCTGAGTTACAGGCGGGTGCCTATCAATGCCACCGTTAAGCGGCAGGCTACATTTGGTTGGGCGTAGTGTCAACTATCAGGACGTCGCCATGAACCCATATGGCTGTGGTTACTGCAAGTGTGTTACAGAGCGAGGAGTGATTCCACGTCCGCAAGGGAGTGGACGATGGGGACGCCGTCTGGAACGGCTTCGTCCTGGGCAACCTCCGGGTAGCGATTCATAAACACTGGACGGATGCCAGCGGCCATCGCACCTTCAACGTCTGCGCTGATGGAATCACCAACATGGATTGCCTGGGCTGAATCTACGTTCGCTCGCGCCAGGGCAGCCAGGTAGATGGGCGGGTGGGGCTTGCCCTGACCTACGTCGCCGGAGGTCACCACAAAATCGGCGTAAGCGTCCAACCCCATCTCTTGAGTTAGCTGCCGTCCACTCTTGTTCATGTTGGAGATGATGCCGGTCTTATAGCCTGCTGAGCGTATACGTGGCAGGGCATCGGCAACGTCGTTGAAGAGGGCCATATCGTAGGGAATCTCGCGCACGCGTTCCCAAATGCTAGCGGCTATTGTTGGGGGCACGTCCACGCCTGCGCCTTCCAACACCAATCGTTGGTACTCAGCGAAGAAGGCTCGTTGTTCCTCCGTTGAGCGTGTTTGGACGTGGATTCTCGCACTTTCTGCAGCCATGAAAGCGTCTGCCTTAAGGTAGCCTCTCCCAATCCCCTCCGGTGTCACTGTGTAACCGAAGGCAGCGCATGCCTCAGCTTGAATCTCCTCCCGTGGCGGGGAGAACCTGGCGAGGGTGTTATAGAGGTCAAAGAAGACCGCTTTGACGTTGGAAAGCTTTTCCATTCTGCTATTGTAGCAGTCTATATATGTCGCCTGCGGGCGAGGAGACTAAAGACGTGTTAGCAGACACCGTCCCCTCTGGCCCACAGGCCAGTCTCAGACACATGCCGGATGCTATCATGGCCGAGCTATGAATAACGTGATGGGGCTTGGTCGACTGGCCAGTCGAATAGGACATTCAGCGCTGGATTTGCTGTTCCCTCCCAAGTGTGCCGGTTGCGGTAGGGAAGGTGCGTATCTGTGCGATGTCTGCATTGCGGAGTCGCCCAAGGCGCCAGACACTTTTGGAGAGGGCCTGGAGTCCATCATTGCTCCCTTCCAGATGCAGGGTGCGGCGCGGGAAGTGGTGCATCGGTTGAAGTACAACGGACTTAGGGTAATGGCTGAACCTATGGGCGCGGCTATGGCGCAGCATTTGCAACGGCATCAGATGGTGCCGGACATCATTGTCCCTGTGCCGCTGCATCGAAAACGATTGAGGGAACGGGGCTACAACCAGGCTGGGCTGTTGGCACAAGTGGTGGCCCAGTGGTTGGGGGTAACAGTAGATAGTAAGGGGCTGGCCCGTATTGGTTATATAGGGCCGCAGGCGCGAACGGCCACGCGGGAGGAACGCAAGGCTAACGTGGCGGGTGCGTTTGAAGCGGCAAGGGACTTCAGCGGACTGTCTGTCGTGGTTGTGGACGATGTGACAACAACGGGGTCCACCCTGGAGGCCTGTGCCTTGGCGTTGCGCCATGCAGGAGCAAGTGCTGTGTGTGGCCTGACCTTTGCCAGGGAGATCTAGGCCGTCAACGGCCACGTGAATGAAATTGGAGAAACATTACTATGAGTGATAGCTTGAAAAACCAACCGGAACCCTGGCAAATCATTACAAGCGAGACTGGCCCTCCGCTTCCGCTTGTGACCGTGCGATTCGACACCGTTCGGAACCCCCGCACAGCCAAGGAAATCAGGGCCGTGGTTTTCGATTCCACTGACTGGGTGAACATCGTGGCGTTCACGCCGGAACGTCGTTTGGTGGTGGTCAAGCAGTATCGTTTTGGGATTGGCGCGGTGACAACAGAGATACCTGGCGGCTTGATAGACCCTGGAGAAGAACACAGGGAGGCAGCGGCAAGGGAGCTCCGGGAAGAGACTGGGCACACATCCACCCAATGGACGTATCTGGGGGCATCTGAACCAAACCCGGCGGTGTTCAACAACCTGCTCCACCACTGGCTGGCGGAGGATGCAACGGCAACGCACCCGCTGGAGCAGGACGATGGCGAGGACATTGTTGTAGACACCATGTCTCTGGACGAAGTTCGACAGGCCGTCCAAGCGGGTGACATCAGACATAGCTTGGTGTTGGCAGCGTTAGCTAGGGTCATGGATTTGAGCAGGGGGTAGGGAAAAGACTACCCGGTTGTATGGGCAGAAAAACTTGTTCACGGAACGTTTTCTCCATACAATGAGCTATGGAACACGGCAAACCAGCGCCCTCATGAATTTGGGGGCGCTTCGTGTTTCCAAAACCAGCATGGAGGTTGTCTTATGGAGATGCAGATTCAAGCGCGCAACACCCGTCTATCTGATGGCACCCGTGACTACTTGACCAAGAAGCTGGAACGTATTGAAGGCAGACTAAAGTTCCCCGTAGACGCCCATGTGGTGGTGTCCGAGGAGAAGACCCGATCACAGCAGGATCGCTTTGTTGTTGAGGTTACGCTGCGATGCAACGGTACGCTGCTGAGAGGCCAGGAGCGGGCAGTGTCCGTGCAGGCAGCTGTCGATTCTTTGTCGACGAAGCTGGACCGAAGGGTGGCGCAGTTCAAGAGCAAGTTCTACAGGAGCGCGGCGGCCAAACGGACTAGCGAGCCCAAGAGCATTCGAGAGATTGAAGCCCCTGAACCTGATGATAGTGAAGAGGAAGATGAGGATGAGGTGGCGATGGGCCGTGTGGTGCGGTCAAAGCAGTTTGCCATGAAGCCAATGTCTGTGGAGGAAGCGGCTATTCAGATGGAGATGCTGGACCACGCTTTCTTCTTGTTTGAGAATGCTGGCACAGGGGTACACAACGTGCTGTATCGTAGGAGCGATGGAGACTACGGGTTGATTGAGCCTGAGAAGAGCTAGGGAGGGGTTATATTGCTACCGCGTATGTAGGGGACTGGCCTGAGGGCCAGGGGGGCCGGGCTTTAGTCTCCGCCGGAGGCAATACGCCTTTAGTGCCGCAGCGACATACGCCTAGCCCTCCGGGTTTGCTGCCTGGTAGACCAATGCGGCGAAGAGTCGTTGGAACTGCTCCGGAAGCTCATCGGTTCGCTCCGGGTGGCATTGCACTGCAACCACAAAGCGATGGTGGGGGCTCTCTAGAGCCTCCACCAGTCCGTCTTCCACGCCATAAGCGGTAGTCATCAGCACGGGTGCCCGTTGCGCCTCCATGAGGCCCTGGTGATGGAGGCTGTTCACACGCACCTGCCCCCCGGATCCCACTATTGACGCAAGTTTGCTTCCTGGTGCAATCCAAATGCGGTGTTGTATGGACTTGCTCAGGGCGTCCGGAGCATCGTTTCTGTGCCCGGTGATGTGCTGCGATAATGAGCCGCCTGATACCACGTTCAGCAGTTGAAGACCACGGCAGATTGCCACTATGGGTAAGTTGCGGGCCAAGGCACCTTCCAGTAACTCGATGTCCATGGCGTCCCGCGCCTCGTCGAGGTCAAGGGTCACCGCTGGATCGGGCTCCGAACCGTAACGACGTGGATGCACATCTGCGCCGCCGATGAGCAGCAGGCCGTCCATGCGCTCTAGGGCCTCCCGTGGCGAGACACCTCCGGGTACCAATAGCAACGGATCGGCCTCCCAGGGTATAAGGGCGTCAATGTACGGTTGAGCCTGCTTTTCGTTGGACGCAGGTACTGCGATAATTGGCTTTGCTGATGTTGTCATGATTCCATTCCATTCACGTAACACCACTAGTGTAATCTTGTAATGTTGTGAGTCGGTTGAGGTCAAATGCCTACTGCCCGTGGGCTCCGTATCTATAGTACACTAGCCACAGGGATATGGATGTGTTGGAAACGAAGCTACGCCACAGTACCGCCAAATAACAATCGATAGATATTCCTATTCACCAACAGGAGTAGACGATGCCAGTGCACTTTGAGGATGCCACAGTCCGTATTCACAAGACCGTAGCAAGTCCCTATAACAACAACGCCTACATCGTTGTGTGCAAGGCAACCAACAAGAGTCTCATTGTGGACACGCCTCGGGATGCTGCCGCTGTGTTGGCGGAGGCAAAGGATACAGAGGTGGTGTCCGTTGCCATCACCCACGGTCATGGAGACCATATTGAGGGGTACGCAGACTTCCGGGCAGGGTTGACCGCGCCCTTTGGCCTTCATAAGGACGATGCAGGTCGACTGCTGCCCAATGTGCCGGAGTTCTCCCTAGAGGATGGAGCCTCCATTGAGGTAGGAGAACTTTCCCTGAAGCTGATGCACACACCCGGCCACACGCCGGGTGGGGTATGCCTGCTGCTGGGAAAGCACCTCTTTTCCGGTGACACCCTGTTCCCAGGTGGCCCTGGCAAGACGCAGACCCCAGAGGCGTTGAAACAGGTCATAGCAAGCATTACTTCCACATTGTTTACGTTGCCTGACGATACCCACGTCTACCCCGGCCACGGGACGGATACGACGATAGGGGAAGCGAAGGCGGAGCACGCCATCTTTGCGAGTCGTGAGCACCCTGCTGACCTGTGCGGTGATGTGCTGTGGCAGGGCTAAGCTCTGCCAGCGGGGCACCCATGGGTCTGATGGTTACGGATGGGGCATTACAGGTGCGAAAAAGCCTGCCATAAAGATTGGTTTTCAGCGGTACCCCATCATGAGCCATGAACATGTCAAAAAATGGAAGAAAACCCCCTATCCACTGCCATACAAAAGCGTGGCCTATATGGTATCATTACAATAGCGTTGCTGCGCGCGGGCGCCAGCTCGAGCAAAGTAGCATCGTAGTGAAGACGGGGCGGAAGCCTCTCAAACTTTGGTAGATACGATAACAGAGGAGACTATGACTACTCACGGCTACACCGCAGCAGACATCCAAGTTCTTGAAGGCCTAGAGGCTGTACGCCTTCGACCTGGCATGTACATCGGAAGCACGGACGAGCGCGGCTTGCACCACCTGGTCTACGAGATTGTGGACAACGCGGTGGACGAGGCCATGGCGGGTTACTGCACCAAGATTGTGGTGGGAGTAATGGCGGACGGGTCTGTGACCGTTGAGGACAATGGCCGTGGCGTTCCTGTGGAGGTTCATGCGGCCACTGGTGTGTCTGCTTTGGAAACAGTGTTCACCACGCTTCACGCTGGTGGTAAGTTCGGCAGCGGGAGCTACCAAGTGTCTGGCGGCCTGCACGGCGTGGGTGCCTCTGTTGTGAACTTCCTGAGCGAGTGGCTCTGGGTAGAGGTAAAGCGCGATGGCAAGCGATACCGACAGGAGTTTGAGCGGGGGAGGCCCAAAGCGCCCATTGAGGAAATGGGAACTGCCACCGGGCAAGGCACCACCGTGGGATTCCTGGCGGACAATAAGATTTTTAACACCTCTGAGTTCGATTTTGAGGTGCTTTCTCAGCGGTTCAAGGAGATGGCCTACCTGAACCCCGGTCTGGAGTTCGATATCAGGCATGAGGCCTCTGGGGAGCATAAAAAATATCGCTTTGAGGGCGGTATTGCGGAGATGGTCGGTGAGATGAACACGGGCAGGGAAGCCCTCCACGACATTATTTCACTGGACAGGAAAGTAGGCACCACGCAAGTCAGCGTGGCTATGCAGTACACCACAAATGTACGTGAAGAAGCCCCAACCTTTGTTAACTGTATCTCCACAATAGAGGGTGGGACCCATGTGACTGGTTTCCGGGCTGCGTTGACCAGGGCGTTGAACGACTATAGCCGCAAGCAGAAACTGATTAAAGACGATCAAGGTAACTTTGCTGGCGAGGATGTTCGTGAGGGTCTGACGTCTGTTGTGTCCGTGAAGATGATAGACCCCCAGTTTGAAGGTCAGACCAAGGGTAAGCTTGGCAACGCTGAAATTAAGCCAATTGTTGAGTCCATAGTGGCGGAGACGTTGACCATCTACCTTGAGGATCACCCTAACGATGCCCGACGCATCGTGGAGCGCTGCTCGCTGGCCCAGAAGGCCCGTGAAGCGGCACGGAAAGCCAGGGAACTGGTTATCCGCAAGAACGCCATGGATGGCTCAGGCCTACCGGGTAAGCTGGCTGACTGCTCAGAGAAGAACCCTGAAATCTCTGAGATTTTCATCGTTGAGGGTGAGTCTGCTGGTGGCTCCGCAAAGATGGGCCGTGACCGCAAGTTCCAGGCAATCCTCCCACTCAAAGGGAAGATTCTGAACGTAGAGAAGGTGCTGTACCCTCAGGGTCGCCAAAAGGTAGTGATGGAGAGCATAGCCACTGCCAACGGTGAAGGCACCAAGAACGCCTACCAGGCTGAGAAGACCCGACTGGAGAAGCTGCTGTCTCACGAAGAAATTAGAATCCTTATTACGGCACTTGGTGCAGGGTTTGGTGAAGACTTTGATGAGAAGAAACTGCGGTACCACCGTGTCATCATCATGACAGACGCGGACGTGGACGGGTCTCATATCCGAACATTGCTGCTGAACTTCTTCTTCCACAACATGCCGGAACTCATTGACCGTGGTTATCTGTACATTGCCCAGCCGCCGCTGTTTCGTATTGGCCAGGGCCGCAACCAGAAGTACGTCTACAATGAGGCTGCAATGGAAGTAGAGATGAAGAAGATGGAAGGGAAGCGCGGCGTGAGCCTTCAGCGGTACAAGGGTTTGGGTGAAATGAATCCTGACCAGTTGTGGGAGACTACGCTGGATCCAGAGAAACGGACACTTCTCAGGGTAGTTATGGATGATGTAGAAGACGCATCGGAGCAAGTTGCTATGGAGTTTGACCGATTGATGGGTGCGGAAGTCGCGCCACGGAAAAAGTTCATCATGGAGTATGCCAAGACCGTCCAAAACCTTGACGTATAACGACGCGGTTCTTTGAAACATCTCGCCCCACAATCTGGGGCGGGAATCGAATGGAGCGCCAAATATGGGCGTGCTTGATAACCTTAGAGTGAGTTTTGGTACACCCTCTTGCTCTCTATATCATGCAATTGCCAGATCAATATGCTCGTCATGTGGGACGGGCTTCACCCTTTAGGACGTATACCGGAGGAAGGTTGCTATGACAACGGACACTGGAAATACCGGCAGCATTGGCAATATTGAGCCACGACGAATTGATGACGAACTCCGTCAATCATATCTAGCCTACGCTATGAGCGTCATCGTTTCCCGCGCCCTACCGGACGTAAGGGACGGCCTGAAGCCGGTGCAGCGGCGCATTTTGTATGCCATGGAAGAACTGGCCATGCGCCCTGGCACGCCCCACAAGAAAAGTGCCCGTCTGGTGGGTGAGGTGCTAGGTAAGTATCACCCCCATGGTGACTCGTCAGTGTATGAAGCCCAGGTCCGTATGGCCCAGAACTTCACCCTGCGCTACCCGATGGTGGATGGCCAAGGTAACTTCGGTTCCATAGACAATGACCCGCCGGCTGCTATGCGTTATACAGAGGCTCGCCTTGCTGGTATAGCAACCGAGATGCTCACAGACCTGGATCGGAACACAGTAGATTTTGCCCCTAACTTCGATGAATCGCTTCAAGAACCAACGGTGCTCCCCGCCAGGCTGCCATTCCTCCTTGCTAACGGCGCTTCCGGTATTGCTGTGGGTATGGCAACAAACATTCCCCCGCACAACCTTCGGGAGCTTTGCGATGCCATTGAACATCTAGTTGATAACCCTGAAGCCACCCTTAAAGACATAATGCGCTTCATCAAGGGGCCGGACTTCCCCACGGGCGGCATCATCATGGCCGGGGAAGGCAGTAGAAGAATTGATGAGGCATATGGAACCGAGGGGATTGAACCCCCAACCGGCCGTATTCTGATGCGCGGTAGGGCCAACATTGAGCCCCTTGGCAAGGTGGGCGATCGGCATCAAATTATCATTACTGAAGTCCCGTACCAGTTGAACAAAGCCACTATGGTAGAGAAAATTGCCATGCTTGCCCGGGACAAAAAGATTGAGGGCATCAGCGACGTTCGGGATGAGTCTGACCGCCAGGGCCTTCGCGTTGTGGTGGAGCTACGGGCGCATACGGACCCGGTGTATGTGCTGAGCAACCTGTATGAACAGACACCCCTCCAAATGACTTACAACATGAACATGCTTGCTTTGGTGGACGGTCAACCCCAGGTGCTGACGGTACGTGACATCCTCCACCATTACATTGAGTTCCGTATTGAAGTCACCACTCGACGTGCCCAGTATGACCTGGAGAAGGCTCAGGAGCGAGACCACATCCTTGAAGGCCTGCTGAAGGCCATTGATAACCTGGATGCGGTCATTGCTCTCATCAGGGCATCGGATGACGCGGAGTCAGCCCGGAACGGCTTGATGACGGGGTTTGATCTAACGCAGGTGCAAGCTCAGGCCATCTTGGATATGCAGCTTCGGAGATTGACCGCCCTGGACAACCAGAGGCTTCTAGATGAGCACACTGAGCTGGTAGTAACCATTACTGGCCTTGAAGCGTTGTTGGCGGATCCGGCAAAGCTACGAGGAGTGGTCAAGGAAGATAACGCTGATCTTCGCAAGAAATACGGTGACAAACGTCGTACAGAGATTGTTGAGGAAGAAGCGCGCCGCCTCACCAGAGACGAGTTGATAGCGCACGCGGACATGGTGGTGACCCTGAGCATGAACGGGTACGCCAAACGCACCAGCCTGGACACCTACAAGCTGCAACATCGTGGCGGCAAGGGCGTGTTGGGGATGCGGACAACCAAGGACGACGATGTTATCCAGCACACCCTGGTGGCGGACACAAAGGATACCATCCTACTGTTCACTGACCTTGGGCGTGTCTACTCATTCAAGTGTTATCACATCCAAGAGGACACCTCTCGGACGACGAGGGGTACTCCTATCCGGGTGCTTATCCCAACGTTGCCAGAGAATGACAAAATAACATCAGTAGTAGCCCTCTCTGACTTGCATCAGGGTGGCTTCTTGGTGCTGGCGACGGAGCGGGGGGAGATCAAGAGGGTGCCCCTGGAACGGTTTGCAGCCATACGTAGTAACGGCATCATCGCAATGGACTTGGACGACGGAGACCGTCTGATCTCTGCTAGAGCGGCCAAGGATGGTGACGAGATTATGGTGGTCACGCGCAACGGCATGTCTGTCTGCTTCCCGGTGGAGCAGTTGCGTGTTAGGTCACGTACTGCAGGTGGCGTGCGCGCCATTCGCCTGAAGTTTGGAGACCGCGCCATATCCATGGATGTTGTTGACCCTGATGGAAGCTTGCTTGCAGTCAGCGAGAACGGGTATGGGAAGCTGACCCGTATGGACAAGTTCCGGCGACAGGCCAGAGGCGGTTCCGGCGTGATTGCGTTCAAGGTTGATGAGAAGACGGGGCCCCTTGCGGCAACGCTGGTGGTAGAAGGCTCTGAGGAGCTGGTCATTGCCACGGCAAAGGCCCAGGTGCACCGAACACGACTGAGCGAGGTAGGTGTCCAGGGACGGTACGCGCGAGGCGTGTGGGTAATGCGTCCTGCTGATGGCGATCATATTACGTCTTTGGCAATTCTGACCCCTTCCGTTATAGAGGCCCAGATTCCGGCGGCTCCACCAAAGCCTGTTGGGAAGGCAGGGGGCAAAGCCCAGAAAACGGGTACAGCGGAAAAGGATGATGAGACTGCGGAGACGACGCAAGCCCAGTTAACAATGGATATTGAGGAAGCGGCGGCGGGCGCAGAGGACCTAGAGGCAGAAGATGACGATTTGCCAGAGGACGAGGATGGGGAGCTTGATGACGATGAGAACGATGACGATGACGATGACGATGACGATGACGATGAGCTTGATGACGACGAGACGGAGGAGTCTGAGGACTAGATTCTTACCTTAGTGGTAGCTTGGATAATGAACAGAGAGCGGCACCTACGGGTGCCGCTCTCTGCTTGAATGGAAGGTCTGGCAAGCGGGGACCACCGTTACTGGAAAGCGCATCCGTTGCTCTAGCTTTTCTCCTAGCCTACAATGCATCTGTAACTGGTATTGAGAAAAACGAAATCCAATAGAGGGCTGTCTGGCGTATATATCTATGTCAGCGCCTTCTCATAGAGGGATATGTGGGCGACTACCAGGACCTTGAAAGCGAGGCCCTCCTAGGTTTGGTAGTGATTGGCCGGGCAGAGGCGCTGGAAGTGCTGTATGACCGGTACAGTCGGCCTGTGTATTCGCTTGTGCTCGGGTTGTTGAGAGAACCGGCAATCGCGGAGGAAGTTACCCAGGAGGTGTTCCTCCGTGTTTGGATGAAAGCATCATCGTTCAAATCAGAGAGTGGCAAGGCAAAGACCTGGATACTGAGCATCGCCCATCATCGTGCCATAGACCGGCTCCGGCAGGGTCGTAACAGGCAAAAAGAGAGTCCATTGGATGAGTTGCTGGAAAGTGGGTGGCAGATGGGGACAGAGGCCGGGGCAATTGAAAAGACTGCCATTCTCCAAGAGGAAGGCGAGCACATTCAGGAGGGATTAAGCCAACTGCCAGAGGAACAGCGGCAGGTGCTGGTGTTGGGTTATTTCCGCGGGTTCACTCAAGCGGAGATAGCAAAGGGATTGAACGTCCCGTTGGGCACGGTAAAAACAAGGATGCGGCTGGGTATTCAAAAGCTCCGCCAGTCCCTGGCGTTCATGCGAGAGGAAGACGATGAAGTGTGAGTCCGTTCTAGAGCTTATCCCGTCTTACGCCCTTGGCGCATTAGAGCCAAGCGAGCGAAGGCGCGTTGAGCAACATATTGAAACATGTCCTGACTGCGCTGAAGAGTTGAGGGTGTCTTTGACGGTCTCATCAAATCTGTCTAAAGCCTTTCCATCGGCGCAACCATCGGTTCATCTTAAGACTGCGTTGATGAGGCAAGTGAGGGACAGCGCTGAGAAGTCCGCACGGCCCTCTTTCTTCAGGCCATCATTCCGCTGGCAGGGGGCTTTCACCACGGGCTTTGGCATTGCCGCAATGGCACTGCTGGTTCTCTCTGTGTTTTTGGTGAATCGCGTTGAGACCATGGACGACGAGATGGCTGTACTCCGCACCAACCTGTCCGTAAGCGACGACACCATAAATACATTGAGCGTGGCAGTGAAGCAACAACGCTCTCTGGCCTATACGCTGGCTATTCCTGGCATGCATGTAATCATGGGAGAAGGCAGCGGTGGTAAGGGGATGCTGATGGCGTCTGAGGACGGTTCCTGGGGGCTGTTAGTGTCCACTAGCCTCCAAGAGCTTCCCTCGGACAGAGCATACCAAGTATGGCTTATGGGGAGCGCAGACCGGGAGAGTGGGGGCATGCTCACTGTTGACGATACCGGTTGGGGGCAGGTGACGCTGAAGCCTGATCGTACGCTGAATGCGTTCCAGAGCGTTGAAGTGACCGTTGAGCCGGTTGAGGGAAGCCCCGCACCTACGGGCCCTATGGTCTTGCAAGCGGATATGGTTAAGTAGCACTCCACGCCTATCGGCCCTCTTCAATTCGCATTATCATCTATGAATATGAAATTTGTTCAGGAGCGAACTATGCGGTTTTTTAGCCCAAAACTTCTTATTCTTGCCGTGGTGGTAGCGATGCTTGGATTCGCGTGTGGTGGCGACGATGTTACGTCGTCTGCCCCTGCGCCAGCAGCACCTACGGCTGTGTCGGCACTGCCAGCGGCCACGGCTGCACCGACATCGGCGACAATGACATCGCCTAAACCGGCCTCGTTGGAGGTCAGGGTCACAGATGCTCCGCCGGATGGGGTGACCAAGATACTGCTGACTGTGGAGAGCATTGAGGTAAACGCCGGTGGTGGCGCTGAGGCGCCAGGTTGGCAGACGGTGATAGAAGGCCCCATAAGCTTTGACCTTGTAGCAGTCACTGGCATAGAAGAGATATTGGGTAGCGCAGAGCTACCACCCGGTCAATACGGACAGGTGAGGCTGAAGGTGACTGAGGCTCTGCTTACGATTAATGGCGAAGT
>ERZ890510.1934-NODE-1934-length-12547-cov-3.546750_pt1 | contig 12547 bp, 9 predicted proteins | sample MGYA00521265_ERZ890510 | MGnify/ENA primary metagenome ERZ890510 (study PRJEB32303, sample SAMEA104408624) | aquatic metagenome | biome: Brackish water; feature: Chemocline; material: water | place: Baltic Sea | collected 2014-10-26T21:54:00 | depth 110 m ...
GTCTTATCTATGATGAATGACCCATCTGGTGTCATATCCACTATACCGCCCCAACTCCTAAGAACTTTTGCTTTCCCAATAGCCGGCATCAATGCCATACCAGCTTCCATAACATGTTCCATCATTGGTAAATTTCCACGTTGAGCATAGGAAGCATAGGAATCTAAGTCTCCACCGAAAACCAGGCCACCCTTGTCAGATTGAGAAATATAAAAATGCCCCATTCCAAAGGTCACCACGTGATCAATAGCAGGTTTCAAACCTTCGGTAACAAACGCCTGAAGAACATGACTCTCAATAGGGACTTTCAATCCAGCCATTTCTGCAACTTGTGACGAACGTCCAGCAACAACGATTCCTACCTTTTTTGCTCGAATAGGCCCACGAGAAGTTTGGACTCCTTTCACTACCCCGCCTAACACATCAATTCCTGTAACCTCACATTTTTGAATTAAGTCGACACCAAGCTGATCTGCTGCTCGTGCATAGCCCCAAGCGACTGCATCATGTCGAGCTGTTCCACCACGTTTATGAAAAAGTCCGCCGTAAATTGGAAACCTGCCATTGTCAAAATCTAAATATGGAAGTTCCTCTCGAACTGCTTCCTTAGTCAGCAATTCTGCATCATCTCCTTGATTTATCATCATATTACCACGGCGAGCAAAAGTATCTCTCTGACCATCTGAGTGAAAAAGATTAATTACACCCCTTTGAGAATGCATCACATTATAGTTAAGCTCTGTCTCCAAGGTCTCCCATAGCTTTAAGGAATGGCTATAAAATTCTGAGTTTCCAGGTAGAAAATAATTTGCTCTGACAATCGTTGTATTTCGACCAATATTTCCAGACCCGATATGACCTTTTTCGAGAACTGCAATGTTTTTTAAACCATGATTTTTTGCCAAATAATAAGCTGTTGCCAAACCGTGACCCCCACCGCCGATTATAATCATATCATATTCAGGCTTTGGTTCTGGCTCCCTCCAGGCTGGTCTCCAACCTTTATTTCCGGTTAAACCCTCTTTAAAAATGTTAAAGGCATTATAACGCATCTTTTTCCTAACTATAGGCACATAATCACCAATTATTTATCTTACATGTTAAATGGTTTTACAATAAAGTTTCTCAATATTTTTATTTCTTAGATTCTATAATGTTATTTAGGTAATAGCCCTTAACATCAACTGTTTTAAAAGAATTTTTTCATTCAGGGTTTATATAACCCCCGCTATCTAAAATTAAAATCTCAGCTCTACCACCAGAAGCCAATTAATCAGAACCTGCAAGGGAGACGTTATTTTACGTGATCAGTAACACCTAGCAGGTCTCATGGCTTGCCATTTTTCCATTCTCCTACGTATATATCCCCATTAGCCTTAGTAAACGTCCCCTGGCCGTGCATTAAGTCATCCTTGAATTCCCCTGCGTATTTGTCACCATTGGCATGGGTATAGGTGCCCTGACCGTTTGCTCTTCGTTTCTTAAATTCCCCTAAGTATTGGTCACCACTGGCATAGGTAAAGATACCCTGACCATGCCGCTTATGATTCTTGAAGTCACCAATGTATTTATTTCCGTTTACATAGGTATAAACACCATGACCGTGTTTCTTGCCATTCTTAAATTCACCAATGTATTTATCTCCATTGGCGAAATTACGACTGCCCTGACCGTGCCACTTATCATCCCTCCACTCGCCTACGTACTTATTACCATTGGCATTTGTATAAGTACCCTGACAATTATTCCAGTATGCTGATCCATTAGAAGGACAGTTAGGCAGCGCCATAGCATTAGCGAGATCTAACGTGAGAAAGAACAGTAGACACCCGGGATATATTAGTCGTTTCATGGAAGTCAAACTGACGTATTTCAACCCTTGTAGCAAGAGAAATACAATATATGCAGCAACCACCTTAGATGTAGCTGAGAAGGATAATTTTTTATCCGACTTCACAGAATGGCTAGAAATCGAGAATGGTTCTCAACTGTCTAACTTGCGTCCTAGAGCAAGTACCATTGGAAATAAGTTAAGATCCTCGAGTTACTCATCTGGATTAATAGCTTTTTACAATTTTATAATTAGCCGGAAATGCCGCCTAAGTGATTACTCAAAGCCTCAATCAGGTGGCTTGCAGCTTTTGCATTTACATCTAGATGGGTGACGATCCGGATCCGTTTCTCCCCAAATGCTCCAATATGAATAGACTCTTCACGTAATTTACTTACCAACTGGGCGGCCGAAGGTGCATCTGCCGCCAGATCTGCAATAATGATATTGGTTTCAACAGGTAAAACATTCACTATTCCAGGAAAACTCCCAAGAGAGTCCGAAATTTTAGTAGCGAGAGCGTGGTCTTCAACTAAACGCTCGACGTTGTTTTCAAGGGCATAAAGACAAAAGGAAGCAATTACGCCAGATTGCCGCATTGCTCCGCCTATACGTTGCTTTACACGCCAAGCAGCTTCAATAAATTCAGCACTTCCAGCAAGAACCGCTCCTACTGGTGCTCCTAAACCTTTTGTGAAATCAATCCAACAGCTATCATATTCACGTGAATACCTCGCCGCTGAAATCCCAGTTTTTGCACACGCATTTAACAAACGCGCACCATCTAGATGTGTCGAAAGACCTGATTGTTTTGCCACCTGGGCCACTGAATCCAGCTTCTCTAATGGCCAAACTCCCCCTCCGCCAAGATTGACCGTTTGTTCGGCGCAAAGCATTCGCGATATTGGCATGTGGCGTGATTTTGGACGCAAGGCCTGCATAACATCTTTCTCTGTAAACTGACCATATTTTCCATCCAGAGGATGGATCATCACCCCACTCATAGCCGCCGGTGCCCCACCTTCGAAATTGATGATATGACAAGAGCGATCACATAGAATTTCGTCACCCGGCGATGTCTGAACCGTTATAGCAATTTCATTACACATCGTACCAGAGGGCAAAAAAACAGCACTCTCTTTTCCAAGAAGACGTGCAACTCTCTCACACAATTCCAGAGTTGTTGGATCTTCGTCTTTTTGTTCGTCACCAAAGGTACACCCTAGAGCGTACTCAAGCATTGCATTTGATGGCTTTGTTTTTGTGTCTGAGTAGAAGTCGTACATTTGATTTACCTGTCTAAATTTTTCATATTAAAGCTTAAAGATTAAGATTAAGATTAAGATTAAGATTAAGATTAAGATTAAGATTAAAAAATATGACTTTTAATATCTAGCCTCAAAATTATTAATGTTATTCAAACCACTTCGTCAATGTGATTGATCTTTATCAGCAATTAAGAAACCAAAACAAAAGCTTTACCAATTCAGTTCTACGTGCTTGGACCTAATAAGAGCTGAATTAAACAGTGCTGAAAATAACTTTTGAGATACGGCGTATTAAATCGAAAAATCTATAGCCTCAACTTCACACTAGCTTTTATTCTATCGAATGTTCGCCCGTCTGTTATAAGTAAACCAACACCGATTATAATGAAACCATACCAAGCTTCGCTCGGCAACGTCTCTCCAAGAAATGTTGAACTTAATGTTACTGCTACTGGGGGTATCATAACTGTTACTAGCATTAGGTTTGCAGAGCCAGCTCTGGCTAAGATTTCAAAATATAAGAAGTAGGCAATTGCAGTCGATATAATCGCAACCCCAATTACACTGCCCCAAACATGTAAAGAGAGAGATAATGAGGGTAAACCATCTACGTACAAGGCAATTGGAAATAGTATAATTGTACCGCCCAAAAGCATTCCAAAAGCATTTACAAGGGGAGGGTAATTTGAAAGGTATTTCTTCCCCCAAACACCTGCGAAGGAGTAAGAAAATGCTGCACCAAGAACAGCTAGTTGAGCTAAGTTTTGGATATTGAAATTAGAAAGTGCGTCAATTCCAATAATAACAGCAACACCAAGAAATCCAAGGAAGGCACCTAAAATTTTTCTAACTGTTAATGGTTCGTCTATCAGTAATATTCCTGCTACAACTGCGCCAAATACAGCTGTAGTTCCATTTAAAATTGATGCAAGCCCACTTCCGATACTTACCTGTGCCCAAAATATTAATGAAAATGGGATAGCATTATTTAATGCCCCCATAATCAGAAAGTTAAACCATGCACGCTCTGATAATGGGATTTTTAAACCTTTCCACAAAACAACAATAAATATGGGCGGTAATGCCCAAAAAACTCGGTGAAGTGCTACAGTTAACGGTGGAATTTCAGTTATTGCTATTTCTGCAAAAAAAAATGATCCTCCCCATACGAAGGCTAAGCCAAGTAACAGAAGTCCAGAAGTTAGGTCAATTTTAGGTACAAGTTTACTGTTCATCCTTTACACTCTTATTTTTTATAAAATATATCGACCCGTTTCTTGCGGAAACTAGAAAGATAATGCCTTTTTGTCTTTGACAATTAATGAATCAAAGCCCACATGGAAAGTTCCTGCGGTAAGTAAGAGGGGGAAGTGGTCGGTAATAAGAGAGTAGAACTCCTAACGATCAGATTTATTTAACCAATAAGACTTTGTTTTATAATGTTCTTATTTTAAATGTTGTTACAAGAGTTGTTACACTCTAATATTTACAGTATTTTTTAGAATTCTTTTGGAGTACCAATTGGCAAATGCAGCAACATTATGTTCAAGATGTGGCGAAAATGGGCCTTGTGTTGCATCAGGTGATCTCAGCCCTGAGAATTGATTTTCCAACGCCCCAATATCTTCGTCTAATGCCGTATCCATTCTGTCATAATAAATTTTAGAAATTTCATCAAAGTCATCGCGATTAATCGTTTCTGGATGAAAACATGTCGACTGAGTAACAAGGCAACTACTTTCTGTTAATGGAAATGCTTGATAAACCCAAAGAGCATCATTGGAGCACGCAAATGTCATTGTTGGAAACATCCAAGTATAACGCGCACCAATTAAAGCATCTCCAGTAAGATTGGGCATATTAGGAAAAGCATAATCTTGCTGACTCTCCAGTAATCCTCCTGTGCCTTCTGTTTCTCCAAATTGTGATGAAAAACTTCCTGTAGAACCATCCCCTTCCCTTGGTGTGAGGTAAACCGCATCAATGCTATCCCTGTGAACAACAGGCAGATGGTAATATTCGTTAAAAACGTCGATGAAACATTTCCAGTTAAATGAGAACTCTCTAGTCCAACTGCGGGTCATGACCATATCTGATAAAGGCCAGCTCTGATGTAATTGTCCAAAGTTACCCAACCATTCATCAATAGATATTGGGTTCACTTCAAAACTTATAAACAAAAAACCAGAACGCTCAGCTAAACAATATTTTATTAAATCATTATTGCATTCTTTGAATGCTTCAGATTCTTCCATCCGCGGAGCAGCCGCCAATGTTCCATCGGTTCGATACAACCAACTATGGAAAGGACACCTTATTCCTTTGACAGAACCATTTCCGTTCAATAGTCGCGCACCGCGATGGCGACAGCTATTTGCCAACGCATTAATTTTATTTTGATTATCCCTTATAAGAATGATTGGCCTATCAATTACGTTCAATGTCTCAAAATCACCAATTTTGAGAACTCGGTCAGCGCGTCCAATCGGTATCCAACCCTGATTGAATATTAAAGATTTTTCTAGGTCTAAAAACTCAGAAGATGTGTAGGCCCTAGGTGGTAAGCAAAGTGAATTTTCAGCGAACCCTACGCATAATGATAATTCTCGCTGTACACTTTCTGAAATCATCTAAACACCTTTAAAAGATAATGAGGCCAAAAATTAAAAAAATTTGATTGGCAATTTGTTAAATTTAGTTTTTTTAAGTCGTTTGGGTCCATTGATTTAGTTGTTATGTTTGTAAGGTTATCTACTGTAAGTCCTAATAAATAGTCAATGCACACGGATTTTCCATATAAATAAAGGACATATTAAGGGAAAATAATGGTGGGTGATAAGAGACTCGAACTCCTGACATCTTCGGTGTAAACGAAGCGCTCTACCAACTGAGCTAATCACCCGCCATGCGTTTTCTACTCTTAAAACACTCTTCACCGCAAGTATAATTTAGAAAAATTCTTAAAAAATTAAATAACATATGTTGTCGATTTACCAGAAATAGAGTTTTTATTATCAAGGAGGAAACCTTAGAGGTTCAGAGCCCTTTCTTCTCCATTCTTATAATGAAAAACAACACCCTGCGTTTGTTGTAGCTTACAGGTTTTAACATAGCTCAAGTTACACAATACCCCCCTAATAACACTCAGCAAAACCCCATGGGATACTATAATAGAAGGTTTATTAATATTGCCTAAAAAAGATTTAGCTCTTACCAACAAAGCCCCATATCCTTCGCCTTCCGGAGCCATCAAAGAGGCATCAAATCTATTTATAGAGGTTGAAATTATATCGCTATAAGAGGTCTCAATCTCAAGCCAAGTAAGCCCCTGCCACTCCCCCATCATTACTTCAGATAAATTATCATCAACTCTAACATCTAATCTACAATGTGTACTTATAATCTTAGCTGTTTCGATAGATCGTCCCAGTGGACTAGAATATATTAAGGTATCACTTGAAAGGCTTAGTTCTTTTATAAACTCTGCCTGACCAAAGGCTTGCTCCTTCCCAAAGTTAGTTAGCGATGAGTTTTTTTGTCCGTGAAGTCGACCAATTGAGTTCCATTCCGTTTCGCCGTGTCGTAATAAAAACAGTTCAGGATAGGCCATGGCTAACCAAACCTGCTACCTGCTCTGAGCTTAAATCTGTCTCCCGTATAACGTACGAATGAATTGAGAATATGACAGCATCTGTATTGGGCATTTTTAAAAGGGTTTGTCTCTCTGATCGAATATACTCTCCCTTTCTGGATAATCTTTCTAGATCGGAATTTCGTTTAGGATGAAAAAGCTCCGGATTTGCATACCTTAACACATTACCTCGCATTAAAGGTTGGTCAGGCCTTACGGAGCTGATTATTCGTTCAACACGTTGCGCCAAAATAGTATCGTAGTTTTCGACCGGTTCATGAATTTGGGTCAGTGGTTTATTGAATTTCTCATTTAAATCCCAGCTTGCTGGAAAGCACAAACAAGCACCTCGCAGTAAATGCTCACCACCAACCTTTTGAAGAATAATAATATCCTCTTGGATCAACTTAGCTAAGCTTAAAAGCGGTTCAGCCTTATCAATAGTCACAACAACCTCATCTGGCCGTCTCACTTCGCTTCCATTAATCTCAAACCCCAAACCAGGAATTAAGCTTAGGACTTTATTCAAAACTTCAATTGCCGCCGGAATAGCTTCATTTGCTAGGCGATGGACTTGATCAAAGTTCTTGGAAACTAACTCCGATTTTAATAAAAGTTGTTCCGTGTATGCTTCATCTATCTGTATCCACTCACTTAACGAAACAGGAGTAATACCTGGGAGCTTACTAGTCTGGGTTTGCATCCATGGAGCAAAAGATAACGATTTTTGCAATACTATCTTCATAAAAATCCTAAAACGACAAAAGCAATGCATATAATGGCGTTTTCTTAATAGCATAACGAGAATTATGGGCCATCTTTAATTTAATACTGGAGAAAAAAAATGAATACAAACTATAGTGATATTAGAAAAATTGATCCGACAAAGGGCACCTATTTTAAAGACGGTAACTTAAATGACAATGACCGTATAGAAATCGGGCCAACACTTCTGGCTTATAAAGAGTGGGAGGACAAAGAATTAACTCTTCCCAATTTAGAAAGAATGCGCGAATACCGGTGGAGACGCCTCACAGATCATATTGCCGAAAGAAACCTTGGTGGCCTTTTAATGTTTGACCCTTTAAACATAAGGTATGCGACAGACAGCACCAACATGCAGCTCTGGAATACACACAATCCATTTAGGGCGGTTTTAATATGTAGTGACGGCCACATGGTTATCTGGGATTATAAAAATTCTCCATTTTTATCCAGATTTAATCCCTTAGTTAAAGAACAAAGATCGGGAGCTGATTTATTTTACTTTGATAGAGGAGACAAACTTGAGGATGCAGCAGATATTTTTTCAAGTCAGGTAAAGCAGCTAATTCAAGAACACGGCGGATCAAACATGCGGTTGGCCGCAGACAAACCCATGATACATGGTCTTCGAGCGCTAGAGGCACACGGTTTTACAGTAATACCCGGCGAAGAGTGCACCGAGAAAGCGCGATCCATAAAGGGACCAGACGAAATATTAGCTATGCGCGCTGCCTGCCATGCCTGTGAACTTTCTGTTGAAGAAATGGAAAAATATGCGCGTAACTCAATTCCTTCTGGTGGAGTGAGTGAAGACGAAGTGTGGGCGGTTCTGCATGCCGAAAACATCAAAAGAGGTGGCGAGTGGATTGAGACTAGATTACTTGCGTCAGGCCAGAGAACTAATCCTTGGTTCCAAGAATGTGGGCCTAGAATTATTCAAAATAATGAAATTATCAGTTTTGATACTGACCTAATTGGTGCATACGGAATGTGTTGTGACATCTCTCGAAGCTGGTGGATCGGAGATAGGAAACCGCCCCCAGGAATGATATATGCTATGCAACATGCCAGAGACCACATATCAGAAAATATGGCTATGTTAAAACCCGGGATTACTATTAACGAATTAATTGAAAACGGTCATAAATTAGATGAAAAGTTTCAAACTCAAAAATATGGCTGTAAAATGCACGGTGTTGGCTTATGTGATGAGTGGCCCTTGGTAGGCTATCCGGACAAGGCTGTTAAGGGCGCTTTTGAATATGACTTAAAACCTGGAATGACCTTATGTGTCGAAGCTCTAGTCGGTGAGGTTGGCGGGGATTTCTCAATAAAGCTGGAAGATCAAGTTCTTATTACAGAAACGGGATTTGAGAACTTAACAAACTATCCATTTGATGATATATTGTCTGGTAATGGATAAACCTGTCAAACCTTTACCTCGCCTGCTTGTAATCGAAGCTCATAGCGATGACTCAGCAATTAGTGCCTCTGCTTTTTTAGAAAAACACAGAGATAAGTATGATATTCGCTTTGCCCTTTTAACAGCGTCCGACATTAACCTTCATCATGCAGGCGAGCAGAAGCGCGACACTCGCATTACCGAATATGCGAACTATGTTAAACACTTCAAGGGACTCTGGCATCGAGAAGGGAACTTACCACTTGATGCAGATTCCAGATTAGACACCATTCCAAAAAGAGAAATTATATCAGCAATTGAAAAGATAATAAAAATTGTGAAACCCGAGATTTTAATAGTTCAGGGACCATCATTTCATCAGGACCACACTCTCGTTTATGAAGCGACAATAGCTGCTACGAGACCTACAGCGCTCCACTGCCCAGACGAAATATATGTAATGGAGAACCCCACTTACGTCCACTCTATCGGTCCATCTACCGACTTCAAACCGGATTTGTATGTTAGTATGACAGAAAAAGAATTGAACAAGAAACTTGAATTGTTTAAAAAACACTTTCCAAGCCAGGTACGAGATGAACCGAACAGTCTCTCACTAGAAGGCATTAAGGCATGGTCCCGTTATAGAGGCATTGAAGCTCGTACTCTATATGCAGAAGCTTTCAAAACTTTTCGCAGAGTAATTTAAAAAATAAAAACTCTCAACTCAACGTTTATTATTGTTATCCTTTAAGTATCTTTTTTAAATATTTTCCAGTGTAGGATTTTGTTGACATAATAATATCCTCCGGAGTTCCCAAAGCGACAACTGAACCACCTCCATCGCCTCCCTCAGGACCAACATCTATGATATAATCAGCCGTTTTTACTACATCGAGATTGTGTTCTATTACTACAACGGTATTTCCTTGATCTACAAGCTCGTGTAAAATCTCAAGAAGCTTCCTTACATCGTCAAAATGCAAACCGGTTGTAGGTTCATCCAAAATATAAAGTGTTTTTCCAGTAGATCTCTTTGAAAGCTCTTTAGAAAGCTTAACTCGCTGGGCTTCACCTCCTGATAAAGTTGTCGCTTGCTGCCCAACTTTAATATATCCAAGCCCAACGCGTACTAGCGCGTCCATTTTATCCCTAATAGATGGTATGGCGACAAAGAAAGACTGAGCTTCCTCTACAGTCATATCCAAAACATCCGAAATACTCTTTCCCTTAAACTTTACTTCTAAAGTCTCTCTGTTATAGCGAGCACCAACACACGTCTCACAGGTGACGTACACATCTGATAAAAAATGCATCTCTATTTTTATTAAACCATCACCCTGACAAGCCTCACATCGGCCACCTTTAACGTTAAAACTAAACCTCCCGGCTTTATATCCCCTGGCCTTTGCTTCGGGCAATCCAGAGAACCATTCTCTAATTGGAGTGAAAGCACCAGTATAGGTGGCTGGATTAGATCTAGGAGTTCTTCCAATGGCCCTCTGATCAATGTCAATTACTTTATCAAGGTACTCCAAACCGACGATTCCCTCACAGGGCGCGGGTGTCTGCTTTGCTCCATTAATTACCATCGAAGCATTCTTAAAAAGTGTCTCTATTGTAAGAGTGGATTTCCCACTCCCAGAAACACCCGTAACGCAAATAAATTTTCCAAGTGGAAAATTCACACTTATAGATTTTAAATTATTTCCGGTTGCATTATTAATGAATACTGAATTGCCATTTCCCAAACGTCTCTCTTTAGGTACTTTTATTTTTTTTGTACCCGCTAAATATTGCCCAGTAAGGCTATTTTTGTTTTTAACGATATCATCAGGGCTTCCAAATGCAACGACTTGACCTCCATGAATACCCGCGCCCGGGCCGATATCAAAGACGTAGTCTGCCTCTCGAATAGCTTCCTCGTCATGTTCAACAACTATAACAGTATTTCCCTGGTCTCTTAAGTTTTTGAGTGTTTTTAATAATTTATCATTATCCCGCTGATGAAGACCTATAGAAGGCTCATCAAGAACATAAAGCACCCCAGTTAAACCTGACCCAATTTGACTAGCCAATCTAATCCGTTGACTCTCCCCACCAGACAATGTGCCGGAATTCCGTGATAAAGTAAGATATCCTAAACCGACATTATTTAAAAATCCCAACCTCTCTCCGATTTCTTTCAAAATAGCTTTGGCAATTTCAGATTTTTGATGTGATAAATTTTCAGGAATTTTCTGAATCCAATCAGCAACATCCTTAATTGACATCTGAACGGCCTCTCCAATATGAAGTCCAGAAATTTGAACAGCTAAAGCCTCAGGTTTCAGACGGAAACCGCCACACGTTTCACAGGGTCTATCATTTTGATATTTTTCAAAATCATGCTGAACCCAAGAGGAGTCAGTTTCCCTATACCGGCGTATTAAATTAGGAATAACTCCTTCAAATGCACGAATAACATTATAAACCCTACCACCTTCATCATAACGAAATTTAATTTCTTCCTTGTCAGATCCATACAAAAAAATATTTTTATATTTCTCTTCTAACTCTCTCCACAATAATTTCTTTTTAAAACCGTAATGGTTAGCAATAGATTCAATCGTTTGTAAAAAATATGGGGATTTACCCTTTCTCCATGGAGCAATGGCACCCTCATAAATAGTTAAGGAATCATCCGGAACGACTAAACGAGGATCAAAGAAGAGTTCCACTCCTAAACCGTCGCAAGTAGGGCACGCCCCGAAGGGTGCGTTAAATGAAAACAACCTAGGCTCAATTTCGGATATAGTAAAACCGGATGTGGGGCACGCAAATTTCTCTGAAAATGTAAGAACCTCCTTGCTATTCAGATTTTCCTCAACTGTCTCAACTATCGAAATGCCATCTGCCAAGTCTAATGCAGTTCGAAAGCTATCAGCCAGTCGAGTCTCAGTACCTTTTTTTACAACAATTCGGTCAACAACTACTTCAATCGAATGTCTCAATTTCTTATCAAGCACAGGTGGTTCCTCTAAACTAAAGTACTCTCCATCCACCCTGACCCTTTGGAAACCAAGTTTGACTAATTCCAAAAATTCTTTTCTGTATTCTCCTTTTCGATCTCGAACAATTGGAGCCAAAAGATAGGCTCTTGTTCCCTCAGGCAGTGAAAGAACCCTGTCAACCATATCTTGAACTTGTTGCGCCTCAATGGGCAAGCCAGTCACAGGGCTAAATGGAGTGCCCGCCCTAGCAAAAAGAAGGCGCAAATAATCATAAATTTCCGTAATAGTACCAACTGTAGATCTAGGATTTTTACTCGTGGTCCTTTGCTCAATTGATATTGCTGGACTTAGTCCGCTAATATGGTCAACATCTGGCTTTTCCATCATATCTAAAAATTGGCGAGCGTATGCTGAAAGAGACTCAACGTATCTTCTTTGACCCTCAGCATAAATGGTATCAAAGGCCAAACTGGACTTTCCAGACCCGGAAACGCCAGTAATTACAACAAATTGGTTCCTCGGTATATCTACATCTATATTCTTTAAGTTGTGCTCTCTAGCACCTCGAACTTGAATTTTTTTAAGTTCTGACATGAAATAACCACTCATAAAAAAACAGAACACACAACGAGTATGCCCGTGAATAAGGTAAGTCTA
>ERZ890510.1935-NODE-1935-length-12540-cov-4.852303_pt1 | contig 12540 bp, 9 predicted proteins | sample MGYA00521265_ERZ890510 | MGnify/ENA primary metagenome ERZ890510 (study PRJEB32303, sample SAMEA104408624) | aquatic metagenome | biome: Brackish water; feature: Chemocline; material: water | place: Baltic Sea | collected 2014-10-26T21:54:00 | depth 110 m ...
CGCGTCAGTAGCCAACGGCCGGAATTCGATTCCATATGGTGAATAACACAGGATAACATGGCTGCCTCGGGTGCTGTCAGTGGACGGTAGATCGGGATACAGGGGCTTTTCGGCGGACAGGTCAAGGGACCGGTGTTGCCTGCTCCCCATACATGATGCAGATCATCGGTCGAATGCGCTGGGTCCGGGGCCACGTCGACTCCACCGGGCCCCAGCCCATCTACGGGTCGGGTTGCAGCAGACGGGCGACGATCTGCATCGTCGCCAGACCGAAACGCCCGATGTCCGGCGGGCTGCGAATTATGAATGTGCCCTGCTGCAACTGGTCCTGTCCGGCAGGCAGAGCGACCGGTTGGCCGAAGGGGATGAAGCGGTCCACCAGAAATCCGCCATCATCCAGAAAGCGCAGGTCGTAGCGCAATTCCAGCGCGGTCTCGCCCAGGTTCCGCAGGCGGATGGCAAAGGGCCCCTCCACCTCGAAAACCATGTCGTCACCCGTTGGTAGCAGGACCGCAGGGTTCCAGAAAACGCTATCGACGATGACGCTCTCGGCCATGCCCGCCGGCGCCGACTCCACGACCCACTCCGAATACAAGCTCTGCGGCGGGCGTGGTCCCAGTGAACTGCCATCGCCGCAAGCTACAGCCGCAAGCAGGGCCACAAGCACCAGACCGATTGTCACGGCGTATGTCCCGTCTTGCGCATGCGGGCGAGAAAGAAGCCTTCGCGCGTCCCATCCGGCAGGATTCGGGCGCAGTGACGGATTGGCTCCGCGTAATCGCGTCCATGCCAGCTTGGCAACCCCGGCAGCATCTGTGCCTGAGGTATGCCTGTTTCTTCCATTTCCAGAGCCCCGTCGAAGCGGCGTAACAGATCATCGACAATCGCTTCGTTCTCTTCCGGAGCAAGGGTGCAGGTGCAGTAGACCAGGACGCCGCCAGGCTTGAGGGCCTGTACCGCCGAAATAGACAGTTTCTTCTGTTTGCGCGTCATCTCACGGATCTTTTTCAGGCTCCAGAAGGCGGAACTCTCCGGATCGTGCGCGGCGAAACGCCCCTCCGAGGAACATGGCGCATCCAGCAGCACCCGATCAAAACGCTCCGGCACCTTGCGGCCCACACCGGAGCCATCCGCCAGATAGGTGTCGGCAAGGGTCACGCCGCACCGTTCCAGATTGCGCCGCAGTCGATGGAACCGCCCCTTGACCGACTCGACGGCGCCGATCCGCCCCTCATTACCCATGCGGGCCGCCATGTGCACGGTCTTGCCGCCGGGTGCCGCTGCCAGATCAAGGATCTCCTCCCCAGGCTGGGGGTCGAGTACATCCACGGGCACCATACTCGAAGGGCTTTGTACATAGACCCGGCCCTCACGGGCGGCGAGGCTGTCCGTCAACAGCCGCCGTTGGGCGGGATCTACCATCCAGGCCTCGGCGGGCCAGTCGAGGCGTCGTGGCTGCAGGCCGATGGTGCCCAGTTCCGCCAGAGCGGCGTCCTCGTCAGCCAGCAAAGTATTGACACGAAAGGCTGCCGATGGTGGCGCCAGATAGGCGGCTCGCCAGACCGCCAGCTGGTCGACGGAGAGCAGGCGCTGCAGCCGCTCTTCGAAGTCTGCTGGCAGGGGAGCAGGGGTTCCGGGGATTGTCATCACACCTATTATTGTACCTCTATGACCCGCCTGCGCCACTTTGTCGCCGCCGTCCTGGCCCTCTTGAACGCCGTCGGCTTCCGCGAAGTCCGTCCGCTGTCCGTTGCAGGCCAGTGGTTCATCATCGCGTATCTTATACCGGGCCTCGGCTCTGCCGGGTTCGCCGTCGCCTGCATGACAGCCTTTGTCCTGCAGGGGGAGTCACGTAACATGCGCAAGGGACGTCGCTTGGACCGCAGGATTCTACAGCTCAGGGATCATAATGCCTTGCGCGGCAGCCGCACCGGCTGGGCCCGGCTCGGGAGTCTCGCGGGCGTATGAGCAAGGAAAGACGCAGCAGCAACGACCGGCGCACGAAGGACGAACAGGCAGCACCCGAACTGCTCCAGGAAGTCCGCGCCCTGCGGCGTGAACTGGCGCAGCGTCGGGATGGCATACAGGAAGAGAACACCCGCTATCGGGCCGTCGTTGACAACGTCGTGGATGGCATCATCACCATCGATGAGGCGGGACGTATCGAGTCTTTCAACCCGGCGGCGGCACGCATCTTCGGCTATGCCGCCAACGAGGTCATCGGCAACAATGTGTCGATGCTGATGCCGTCCCCGTATCACGAGGGCCACGACGACTACCTGGCGCAGTATCGAAAGACCGGCGAGGCGAAAGTCATCGGCGTCGGCCGTGAGGTGACGGGCCGCCGACGCGACGGTTCGACCTTTCCCATGGATCTCTCCGTGGGTGAATTCGTCGAAGATGGCCGCCGTCGCTTCACCGGCGTCGTGCGTGACATAACCAAACGCAAGCAACTGGAAGAACAGCTTCTGCAGGCGCAGAAGATGGAATCCGTCGGCCAGCTGGCAGGTGGTGTCGCCCACGACTTCAACAATCAGCTGGGCATCATCCTCTTCGATGTCGACATGCTCCTGGGCAACGTCGACGAGCCGGAAATCCGTGAGGATCTGCAGAAGGTCCGCAAGACAGTGCTGCGCGCTGCGGATCTGACACGGCAGCTGCTCGTGTTCAGCCGCCGGCAACGGATGAAGCCGCAGGCTCTGGATCTCAATGAGCACCTGCACGAATTGCGCAAGATGATGGCCCGCCTGCTCGGCGAAGACGTCGAGATCCGGCTGGAACTGGCGGATGCGCAGTGTACGATCGAGGCCGATCCGGGAAACCTGGACCAGGTGTTGATCAACCTCTGCGTCAACGCGCGTGACGCCATGCCCGATGGCGGCATTTTGCGGATCGCCACCGAAAACGTCCTCATCAGCGAGGAGGACTGCCGGCGCACCGGTCGCGGCGCACCGGGACACTTCTGCCGACTCAGTGTCGCTGACGACGGCAACGGCATGGATGAAGCCGTGCGGGCGCGGATTTTTGAGCCCTTCTTCACCACCAAGGAGATGGGCAAGGGTACCGGTCTGGGGTTGGCCGTTGTCTACGGCATTATCGAGGGGCACGAGGGCTGGCTCGCGGTCGACTCTGAACCAGGTCAGGGGACGCGCTTTCAGATCTATCTCCCGCGGCACGGCAAGGGTCCCGATGAGGTCAAGGAGGAGGGCATCCCTGAAGACGGCGAGTCCGGCAATGGCGAGCGTATTCTGCTGATCGAGGACGATCCCGATCTGCGGGACCGCATGACGCGCATTCTGCAGAAGAACCACTATGCCGTCAGCCCGTGTCAGGACCTGGCGACCGCCGCCCGGGAGTACCAGAAGGGAGCTTTTGATCTCATTCTGTCCGATGTCGTGCTGCCGGATGGGCGGGGGCCTGACTTCTGCTTTCCCCTGCTGGACGATGAGCCGGCGTTGCGCCTGATCATTTTGACCGGCTACACCGATGGCCGCGTTGATTGGGAAGAGGTTCGCAGGCGGGGTTGCCCCGTATTGCGCAAGCCGATTGGCATCGCTGACCTGCTCGAACACGTTCAGGCCCAGCTCGAGAGTCGCTGATGTCGACCTGCCTCCTTGGGGCAGGAGCGTCCCTATCTTCCACGGCTGTGACACGACAGTCTCTCAATGTAGTAGCCATAGGGACATCCTTGTCCCTATGTTTACCCCTGATCTTCCATCACCTCAGGAAGTAGGCAACAGAAACAGGATTCTGCCCGGTGGTCTCTGCGGGCATGAAGATTGCACCCTGTGGGATCAAATCGTTTGCTACGATCCCCTGCCCGGTGCTGCCGTGAACCTGAGTTCGAAGATCAGTCTATGGGTGTCCGCCGCCGTCCTCCTGATTCTCGGGGTTGGCAACTGGGTCATCTGGGACCAGTTGGGCTCGTCCGAATTGCAGCGAACCCACGTACTGCTCGATGTGTGGACGATGGTGGGACTCGTGTTCACCATCTATCTCGTCGTGCACCGGCTGACCCGGCCCCTGACAGAGTTGACCCAGCTGGCGACCCAGCTGGGCGCCGGCCAGCTACAGCGGCGCGTCAACAGTGACGGCCGTGATGAGATCGGCCAGTTGGCGCGGGCCCTGGACGGCATGTCCCGATCATTGGGCGCAGCCCGGCAGGATCTTGAGCGTGAAATAGCCATGCGCACGGACGAATTGAAGGCGTCCCAGACGCAGCTGTTGCAGGCGGCACGGATGGCCGCCGTAGGCGAGTTGGCGGCGGGTGTCGCCCACGAGATCAACAACCCGGCCGGAATCATTCTGCTGCGCACTGCAGAATTGTCCCGGAACCTGGCCCCGACGGAAATCGAGGCGCAGGAAGATCTGCACGTCATCCAGCGGCAGGTCGACAAGATCCGGCACATTGTCACCGCTCTGCTGACCTTCTCCCGTCGGGCCGAGTCAGCGGGAGAGATGACGGTTCTGGATGTCAATCAGGTCGTGCTGCGAACGGCACAGCTGATGGACGGGTTTCTCCGCAGCCGTCACGTCGAGGTGGATCTTGCATTGGCACCGGACCTGCCCAGGGTGCGCGCCGAAGGAGCCCGTATCGAGCAGGTTTTGCTCAATCTTGTCAACAACGCCGTGGATGCCATGCCTGATGGTGGCCGCATCACCTTCGGGTCAGCGTACGAAAACAACCGCGTCGCCGTTTTTGTCGCCGATACGGGGACCGGCATGGACGACACGCAACTCGACCGCGTGTTCGACCCGTTCTACACGACCAAGAACCCCGGTGAGGGTACCGGTCTGGGCCTGACGATCAGCTTTGCCATCATCGAACAGCATGGCGGCGCCATCGAGGCGTCGAGCGTCCCTGGAGAGGGATCGCGCTTTACCTTGCAGTTGCCAGCCGCCCCCGAGGGCGGTCTTCTTCCGGAGGCACCCGATGTCGAGTGACCGAATTCTCGTTATCGACGACGAAGTCGATCTTGCTGCCAGCTGCCAGAGGCTGCTGCAGAGCAAGGGCTACGAGGTCCGTGTCGCGGCCTCCGCAGAGGAGGGACTGCAGAAGATCGCCGAGGAAGAGTACCAGCTTGTGCTGACGGATCTGAAGATGCCCGGCATGGGCGGCATGGAGCTGTTGCGGGTCCTGCGCGCTGATTACCCCGAAGTGCTGGTCATCATGATGACGGCGTACAGTACCGTGGAGGACGCCGTCGAGGCCATGAGCCTGGGCGCGGCCAATTTCGTGCCCAAGCCATTCACCCCCGATCACTTGTTGATCGTCATCGAAAGAGCTCTGGAAGAGCGCTCGCTGCGGCGCGAAAACCGCAACCTCCGTGAGCAACTCAGCCGTCAGTACAGCTTCGACAACATCATTGGCAAGAGCGCCGGCATGGTGCAGGTCTTCGAATCGATCCGCAAGATCGCCGACACCGACATTTCGGTGCTCATCTCCGGTGCTTCCGGTACGGGCAAGGAGTTGATCGCCCAGAGCATCCATGCGCACAGTCGTCGCGCCGGGCACCCTTTCGTGCCGATCAACTGTGGCGCCCTGCCCGAGAACCTCGTCGAGAGCGAGATCTTCGGCTATGAGAAGGGCGCCTTCACTGGCGCCGCCAAACCCAAGCCGGGCCTGCTGGAAGAGGCCAATGGTGGCACCTTCTTCATGGATGAGGTGGGTGAGTTGCCGCAGGCCCTGCAGGTCAAGTTCCTGCGCGTTCTCGAGGACGGCCGTTTCCGTCGCCTCGGCAGTAACCAGGAGCAGGAAGTCGATGTCCGCCTGGTCTGTGCCACCAACCGCGATCTGGAACAGCATGTAGAGGAAGGTGAGTTCCGCGAGGACCTGTTCTACCGCATCAACACCTTCCCCATCCATCTGCCGCCACTGCGTGAACGGCGCGACGACATCCCTTTGCTTTCCGAGCACTACCTGCATCGCTTCGCCGAGAAAAACGGCAAAGAGGTGACCACCATCAGCCCCGAGGCGATGCACATGCTGATGGCACACGAATGGCGCGGCAACGTGCGCGAACTGCAGAACGTGATCGAGCGCGCCCTCGTGCTGGCCAGTGGCGACACCATCCTGCCGCAGGATCTGCCGCACGCCGTGTCGACGCCCGATATCAGCCATGCCGACGACCATCCTGGATTCTATCTGCATCTGCCCTTCAAAGAGGCCAAGGAACGCCTTGTCGAGGACTTCGAGAGGCGCTACATCGCCGACGTGCTGAAGCGCTTCAAGGGCAACATCTCGCGCTCTGCCGAACAGGTGGGCATCGACCGCCGGTCCCTGCACCGGTTGCTGGCGAAATACCATCTCGACGCGGTCCAGTTGGCGACCGAAGACTGACGCCCGGCAACAGTGCCGGGATGACCGGATGGCTGTCGTCTTGCTCGATCCTCTCGCCGGGGGCATCTTGTCCGCTCGCCTGGACACGCCTCGATCCCCGGATGACACATGCGCCCTGCCGCCAGACGTTGCGCCATTGCCGTGGCCTTTGTTGTTGCCAGCACCCTTCTGCCGGTTGGCTCCGCTGCCGCCGAGAACTCCCTCGTACACTTGAGCCGGGCGCCCGACGGTGATCTGCAACCGGAGGCCATCGTTGATGCAGCGGGCACGCTGCACCTGATCTCCTTCGCCGGAGATCCAGCCGCAGGGGATCTCTTTTACCGACGGGCGCACCTGGCCGATGGGGACACCGTATCGTGGACGCCGGCCATTCGGATCAACTCACAGCCGGCCTCGGTGATTGCCATGGGCACGGTCCGCGGCGGGCATCTGGCTGTGGGCGCCGGGCGTGTGCATGTGGCCTGGATGTCGGCCGATCGCGAGGCACCGGGGATGATGTATACACGTTCCTGCGGTGCCGGCTGCTTCGAGCCGCAGCGCAACGTCACGCAGCATGAAACGGGCCTCGATGGTGGTGGTTCGCTGGCTGCGGATGATGCCGGTGGCGTCTACGTCGCCTGGCATGCCGGCCATGACGGTGAGACAACGCGCCGCCTCTTCGTCGCCGCCTCACACGACTCGGGTCGTTCCTTCGCTGCTGAAGAGCGGGCCAACCCGCTGGAAGCCGGCGCCTGTGGCTGTTGCGGCATGCGTGCCGGTGCCAGCGCCGACGGTGCCCTGTGGATCCTCTATCGTGCCGCCACCGAATCGGTTCATCGTGATATGCAGTTGCTGACGTCCGTCGACGGCGGCGCAAGTTTCACCCAGAAAACGGTGGGCCCCTGGGAACTGGCGGCCTGCCCGATGAGCACCGCCGCCATCACGCCGACGGGTGACGATGCCGTACTGGCCTGGGAGACAGCGGGGCAGATCCACTGGCAGACCACGGGCGGGAGCGTACATGTCGTTGCCGGCGAAGGTGGACAGCGCAAGCATCCTGCTGTTGCCGTAGACAGCATGGGCCGCATGCTCATCGTCTGGGCGGAGGGCACGGGCTGGAACCGTGGTGGCGACCTGGTCTGGCAGGTGCTCGATGCCGATGGTCGCGTGCTTGAGTCCGATCGTCTGGCGGCCGGTGTCGCCATCTGGGGCCATGCCTCAGCTGTCCCCCGACCTGATGGAGGCTTTCTCGTCCTGCACTGACCCCCGGCGGACCTCACAACTCCAGCCGGCGCAGCCGCAGGGCGTTGCTGATGACGGACACCGAACTGAAAGTCATGGCCGCACTGGCCAGGATCGGGCTCAACAGAATGCCGAAGAAGGGATAGAGTATCCCGGCGGCGATGGGCACCCCAAGGCTGTTGTAGGCGAAAGCAAAAAACAGATTCTGCCGGATGTTGCGCATCGTGCCGCGGCTGAGACGACGGGCGCGGGCGATGCCGCGCAGATCTCCCTGCACGAGGGTAATGCCGGCGCTCTCCATGGCCACGTCCGTGCCGGTGCCCATGGCGATGCCCACGTGGGCTCGCGCCAGGGCTGGCGCGTCGTTGATGCCATCACCAGCCATGGCGACGATACAGCCCTCAGCCTGCAGCCTCTCGATGACGGCACTCTTGCCTTCGGGCAGCACATCGGCGACGACATCGTCGATACCGAGTTGACGAGCAACGGCGCGCGCCGTCACCTCGTTGTCGCCGGTGAGCATGACGATGCGCAGGCCCGCATCGTGCAGCATCCGGATCGCCTCCGGCGTGGAGTCCTTGATCGGATCGGCGACACCGAGCAGACCGGCAAGTTGGCCGTCGACGGCAACGGACACGACCGTATGGCCCTCCTCCCGGAGCGCCACAGCCCGCGCCTGCAGGGCGGCTCCATCGATTCCTTCCGCCGCGAACAGGGCCGCATTGCCAAGGGCGACCCGCCGACCATCGATCATACCCTTGACCCCCATGCCGGTGATCGATTCGAAGTCACTCGGTGACACCAGTTCCAGCTGGCGTGTGGCGGCGGCGGCGACAACAGCTGCCGCCAGGGGATGTTCACTGCCACGTTCCAGGCTTGCTGCCAGACGCACGATCTCGTCGGATGTCATCCCGCCGATGACTTCGACAGCGACCACTTCCGGGCGTCCCGCCGTCAACGTGCCCGTCTTGTCGATCACCACCGTGTCGACCTTCTCCAGGATCTCGAGAGCCTCGGCATTACGGATCAGCACACCGGCACCGGCGCCCCGGCCGGTGCCCACCATGATCGACATGGGTGTCGCCAGCCCGAGCGCACAGGGACAGGCGATGATGAGCACCGCCACAGCATTGACGAGGGCATAGGCCATGGCCGGTTCGGGCCCGATGGCTGCCCAGACGACAAAGGTGAGGACCGCTGACAGCACGACGGCGGGCACGAACCAGGCTGCGACCCGGTCGGCAACCCGCTGGATCGGTGCCCGGCTGCGCTGGGCGTCGGCGACCATCTGCACGATGCGCGACAACAGTGTGTCCGCACCCACCCGCTGCGCCTCGATCACCAGCGTGCCCGTGCCATTCACCGTGCCACCCGTGACCCCCATGCCGACGATCTTCTCCACCGGCAGCGGTTCGCCGGAAACCATCGATTCATCCACGGAACTGTGGCCGTCGACGACATCCCCATCTACGGGGATGCTGTCGCCGGGACGCACGCGCAGGCGCATGCCGACCTGCACCTGCTCCAGCTCGATTTCCTCTTCCGTACCATCGTCGCCAAGGCGCAACGTCGTGGGTGGCACCAGGCCCAGCAGGGCCTTTAGGGCCGAGGACGTACGGCTGCGTGCCTTCAGTTCCAGCACCTGACCGAGCAGCACCAGAGCGATGATCACCGCCGCCGCCTCGAAATAGACGGCCACGAGACCCCCGTCGCCGCGGAAGGACGCAGGGAATATATCGGGCACCAGTGCGGCAACGACGCTGTAGCCGAAGGCTGCGCCGACACCAATCCCGATCAGGGTGAACATGTTCGGGCTGCGGTTGTACACGGACTGCCAGGCGCGCACGAAGAAGGGCCAGCCGCCCCAGAGCACCACCGGTGTCGCCAGAGCAAATTGCAGCCACATGTTACCGGCATGTGACAGCCAGTTGTTGACCGGATTGCCCGGGATGTGATCCCCCATGGCCAGCACCAGCACTGGCAGGGCCAGGGCGGCACTGATCCAGAGCCGCCGGCGCATGTCGATGAGTTCGGGATCTTCCGCATCGTTCAACGTGACCACACTGGGCTCCAGAGCCATGCCACAATCCGGGCACGTGCCCGGACCGATCTGTCGCACGTCGGGGTGCATGGGACAGGTGTACTCCGCACCGGGTGGTGCCGTCTCGACAGCAACGGACCCGGCCAACCAGCCTGCCGGATCGGCAGCGAACTTCTTCAGGCAACCCGTGCCACAGAAGTAGTAGGTCTCGCCTGCATGCTCGTGTGTGCCGGCTGCTTCTTCCGGCAGGACTGTCATGCCGCATACCGGATCGATGTGCCCCGATGCGGGCTCGTCGCCGTGGCAGCAACAGCCATGGGCCTGCTCTTCCAGCTGCAGATACTTCTCCGGTTCGGCGGCGAAAGCGGCGCGGCAACCATCACAACAGAAGTAGTACATCCTTCCGCCGTGACTGTGCCGGGGGGTCTCAGCGTCGATGTCCACGTCCATGCCGCACACTGGGTCGCGGGAACTGCTGCTCTGAGTCATGTTTCGTTACCTGTCCGTTGGTTGCCTGTACCGTTGGCCTCGCCGGAGATGGCGAAATTCGCCAGCACCTTCTGCCCGCTGCCTCTACTCACATCCGGCCAGCGCCTGCATGTACTGGATGGTTTTTCGCCATGTACTTCTGGATGTCCGCTACGCTGCGGCCATGCGCGTGCATGTTGTACGTGATCTTGCCCTGCTCGTTGCAGGGACCACAGCTGACGGGACAGGCACCCTCGTAACACTGGATCAACTTCTTCGCGCAGCAGGAGCACGTCACCTGCGACACGATGTCAGGGATCTCCTTCTTCAGGAAGGCAAACCGGGCGGCGCCGGCTGCGGGGATCTGGAGTCCCCGCAGGTGTGTCAGCCGCACGTCGTCGGCATCTGGTTGGACGAGCCCGTAAACACCCCAGGCAGCGGCACCGAAGGCCGCCACCAGAATCGCGTATGCTGCCCACCTCATCATGCTGTTTCCCTTTGTCCGTTTGAAGAAAGTCGATGGTCCTGGCCAACCCCGGTCTCAAGTGGCTTGGGGAACAGACTGGCCTTTTCCATCATGATGGCCAAGACTGTGCCACTGCACAACATCTGCTACGCTTGCCAGTGCTGGGTCATCAGTGCTCGCGACCTGACACCGATCCCTCGCGCCAGCTCTGCAGTTTGCGATAGAGGGTGCGTCGGTCGATACCCAGGATTTCGGCGGCGCGCGTCTGATTGCCCTCGTGGCGCTCGAGGACCAATTCCACGTAGTCGCGCTCCACCTCGGCCAGGCTGGCCTCGTCCTGGACCAGACGTGCCAGCCTGCCTCCTTGTTCGGAGCGTACGTTGTCGGGCAGGTCTGCCAGGCCGATTTCGTCGTCACGACACAACACGCTGGCCCGCTCCACAGCATTCTCCAACTCACGCACGTTGCCAGGCCAGGAGTAGCGTACGAGCGCTGCCATCGCGTCGTGGGAGATCCGCTTATGGCCTGCGCTCTGAGCACCATAGCGGACAAGGAAATGGTCGACGAGCAGCGGTATGTCTTCGGCTCGCTGGCGCAATTCCGGCAGCTGAATGGGGATGACGTTGAGTCGGAAGAACAGATCTTCCCTGAACGCCCCGTCTGCCACCCGCTGCTCCAGGATCTGGTTGGTCGCCGCCACCAGACGCACATCGACCACCACCTCTTTGGTGCCTCCCACGGGCCGGATCTTGTGGTCCTGCAGAACGCGCAGCAATTTGGCCTGCAGGTCGCTACCCATGTCGCCGATCTCGTCGAGAAACAGGGTGCCGCCATCGGCGTCCATGAACAGGCCCTTGCGATCCGCCACAGCCCCGGTGAAGGACCCCTTCACGTGGCCGAAGAGTTCGCTCTCCAGAAGGTCCGCGGGGATGGCGCTGCAGTTGACGGGCACGAAGGGCTGATCGTGACGGGGACTATTGACGTGGATTGCCCGCGCAACCAATTCCTTGCCCGTGCCGCTGCGTCCCTGGATGAGCACCGTCGCCGTGCTCGGAGCAACACGCTCGACCAGATCGTAGACGACCCGCATCGGCTTGCTTTTGCCCACCAGGTTGTCAAAGCCGTAGCGTTCCTGCAGGGCGGATCGCATGGACGCCAGTTCACGCCGCAGCCGCCCCTCGACAACGACGCGCTCGACGACGATGAGGACCTCATCCATCTGGAAGGGCTTGCTGATGTAGTGATAGGCCCCCTCCTTCATGGCCTGCACGGCGGAGTCGACGGAACCAAATGCCGTCATCATCACTACCGCCGTCTCCGGTCTTTCTTCGCGGAGCAACCGCAGCAACTGCATGCCGTCCATCTCGGGCATGCGGATGTCGGTGAGCACGAGATCGAAAACCTGCACTCGTGTCAGTGCCAGGGCTTCGCGACCGCAGGGCGCCTGCTCGACCTCATATCCGGCGCGTTGCAGCAGCTTGACCAGCAACTGCCGCATGCGCTCCTCATCATCGACGACGAGAATTCGTAGGGACTCAGTCATGGTACGGCCCTCCTTCGGGGCGTTGGACCCACGTGGGGAGACGCAACTCAAGCTCCGTGCCAAGGCCCGGCTGACTGCGTAACTCGATCGAGCCATCGTGGTCCTCCACGATGCGCTGCACGATCGCCAGCCCCAGGCCCGTGCCTTCGCCGACGTCCTTGGTGGTGTAGAAGGGCTCAAAGACCCGTGGCAACTGCTCAGCATCAATGCCCTCGCCTGTATCGGTGACGGTGATCGTCACGGATGCAGGTTCGCCGTACCCCGTTGCTCGCGCCGCTATGCTCAGGTCGCCCCCAGCCGGCATCGCCTGCCAGGCGTTCATCACCAGATTGAGCAACACCTGCTGCAACTGACCTCGATCTGCGGCGACCAGCGGTGTGCCGGCGGGAATCTCCACCGCGACCCGTACCCCCTTGCGCGACATCTGGTGGTGCATGAGCGACAGGACCGAATCAACGACC
>ERZ890510.1936-NODE-1936-length-12531-cov-5.134739_pt1 | contig 12531 bp, 13 predicted proteins | sample MGYA00521265_ERZ890510 | MGnify/ENA primary metagenome ERZ890510 (study PRJEB32303, sample SAMEA104408624) | aquatic metagenome | biome: Brackish water; feature: Chemocline; material: water | place: Baltic Sea | collected 2014-10-26T21:54:00 | depth 110 m ...
ATCCCGACAGGCTCGTTCGTCCGGCCGGTGCGCCTTATGAAATTCACCGGATCAGCTTCAAGCCCTATCCGTCGTGCCGTTTGTTTCATTCGACGATCGATGCGCTGCGTACCGTCACCGATGGGTTCTCGCCGACCAAAGATAATATCGAAAAGATCATCGTCGGCGGGCCGGCGGTGTTCCAAACCCAACACATGATGTATCGCCCGACCTCGATGATGGCCGCCCAGTACAGCTTACCTTTCGTGCTCGGCGCGGCGATCGTCGCGGGCCCTCACAGCGAACAAGTCTTTGCCGACGCCAACCTGGGCGATCAACGGATTCTCGCGATGGGCGACCGGGTCACGGCGGTTACCGATGACAAACTCGAAAAAGCCTTCCCCGCGCACTTTGGCAGCTGGGTGCAAGTGACCTTCAAGGGCGGCGAGACCCGTCAAGAGGAGGTGATGGACTCGTATGGCACGCCGGCCAATCCGATGGACGGCGCGGCGTTGCTCGAAAAATTCACCGGCCTGGTCACCGGCGCCAAGCCGGACTTCCCGGTGGCGCAAGTTGACGCCATGATCCGTGGTCTTGCCGACGACACTGACGTTTCGCAGCTCACAGGTTTGTTTGCCAAATGACACCACTTCATTATCTCTCGATCACCGAACTGCAAGAGGCCTACCGCAAGGGCACCTATTCGCCGGTTGAAGTAACCCAGGCCGCGCTCGAGCGGATCAAGGCCCTCGATCCCAAACTGCGGGCCTTCATCACCGTTACCGAAGACCTCGCGCTGCGTCAGGCGCGCCGTGCCGAAGTTGAGATCGGCGCCGGCAACCTGCGCGGCCCGCTGCACGGCGTGCCGATCGCGCTCAAAGACCTATTTGATACCAAGGGCGTCAACACCACTGGTGGCTCGATGGCGTTGCGTGATCGCATCCCCAAAGAAAACGCCACTGTCGTGACGCGCTTGGCCGAGGCCGGCGCCGTTTTGCTCGGCAAGCTGGCGATGACCGAAGGTGCCTTCATCGAACATGCCCCCGGGATGCCAACGCCGGTTAACCCGTGGAATGCCGCCTGCATGACCGGCCTGTCGTCGTCCGGGCCAGGCGTCGCAATGGCGGCCGGGTTGGCCTATGGCTCGCTCGGCTCAGACACCGGCGGTTCGATCCGGTTTCCGTCGGCGCTGTGTGGTGTCACGGGAATCAAACCGACCTGGGGCCGCGTCAGCCGCCACGGCGTTATCGCGCTGGCCGAAAGTCTCGATCACGTCGGTCCGATGACGCGCTCAGTAGCCGACGCAGCGGCGATGTTGACCGTGATTGCCGGTCATGATCCCGCCGACCCGACCTCGCTCACTGACCGTGTGCCCGACTACTTCGCCCGCGTTGAACGCTCGGTCAAAGGCGTGCGCATCGGCGTCGATGAAGCCTACTGCGCCGACGGGGTCGATCCTGAACTGCGTGACTCGGTGATCGCATCGGTCGCCGTGTTTCAAAAACTCGGCGCGGAGGTCAAGCGGATCACCGTGCCGCCGGTGGATGATTTTATCGCCAACTTCTCGGACCTGGTGGCGGTTGAGGCCGCGGCCGCGCATGCCGATGCACTGCTGCCGCACAAAGACAAACTGGGGCCGGTCTACCGCGAAGTGCTGGAACGCGGCAGCACACTAAGCGGGCGTCATTATGCGGCGCTCAGAAACAGCGGTCTCGCCTTCGGTGGACGCCTGCGCGCGCTGTTTGACGACATCGATGTGTTGCTGTGCCCGTCATGGCCCACGGCGGCGGTCGAGATCACGGCAGACGCCCTGGGCGACCTCGAAGATCAAGGCGGCCTGCTGCGCTTCACAGGCCCGTATAACCTGACCGGCAACCCGACACTGTCCATCCCGTCCGGCTTCAACGGGGCCGGGATGCCGCTCGGCCTGCAGCTCATCGGTCGGCATCTCGAAGAGGAACTTCTGTGCCGGGTCGGCCACGCGTACCAACAGGGAACCGACTGGCACAAACGCTTCCCACCGGTCTAGCGCGATTCCTCCAACACCGCTGAACAGAGGACACCGGTGATCATCGTGCGTTGGCTGCGAACCCGTACCGCGCTCGGCACCCTGGCCGCGTTGTGGGTCGGCCTGCTCCTTGTTGCCCGCTTCGGTGCATGGGACAGCGCCCGCACCGGCGTCACCGTAGCGCTTCTCGTGCTCGGGGTAATTTCGGCAATCGCCTTCCTGCAGCGCTGGGGCGAGACCCAAGATGCCGTTGTAGAACGCGATGTCGAACGCGCGCGGGTCGCCGACGAGGTCGATAAGATTCTCGAGGCAGAGGACAAGGCGGCGCGACCACAGGGTGCCGAGTCGCCGGAAAGCCCACCAGACCCGCGCTAGTCCACCGCCGCAGGGCCTCAAAGCTCTCCCGCTCGCGCCGCTGCCGGAGTAGGGTAGGGCCAACCTCCCTGATCCTGTGCAAGGACCCGTCCGCATGATCGACCTGTACTACTGGCCGACGCCCAACGGCCGCAAAATTTCCATCATGATGGAAGAAACCGGCCTGGCCCATAAAGTGATCGCGCTCGACATCACCAAGGGCGAACAGTTCACGCCCGAATTTCTCAAGATCAATCCCAACAACAAGATCCCGGCGATTGTCGACGACGAAGGCCCCAACAATCAGCCGCTGACGTTGTTTGAATCGGGCACTATCTTGGAATATCTCGCCGGCAAGTCGGGCAAGCTGATGCCCAAAAGCGCGCGCGAAATGTGGATCACCCGCGAATGGGTCATGTTCCAAATGGCAAGCTTTGGCCCGATGTGGGGCCAGCACGGCCACTTCACCCACTACCCGCCCGACAAAGTGCCTTACGCGATTGATCGCTACACCAAAGAAGTGCTGCGCCTGTTGGACGTCATCAATTTCCGCCTCAATGAGGTCGAGTACCTCGCAGGCGACGAATACACCATCGCCGACGTCGCGACCTATCCCTGGGCCATTACCTACACACGGCGCGAGATCGACATTGCCGCGTATCCCCACGTCGAACGCTGGCTCACGGCCGTGGGTGAGCGCGAAGCCGTACAGCGCGGCATGGTGTGGATGAGCGATTCAGACCAGCGCGACAACCCGACCAAGGAACATCTCGAAAGCTATTTCGGCAACAAACAGTACGAACGCCGCAGCTAGCGCGTCGCGGATCTGGTTGCCGCTGGATCGCCCACCTCCCGTTCATCCTGAGGAGCGATCCAAAGGATCGCGTCCCGAAGGACGCAAGCCCAACCGGCGCTGAACCTAAGTCGAGCGTCGGTAGACCCGGAATGATGCCGTCGCGAACATCACCATCACCAGCGTAAAGACCAACAGCAACGCGCTGTTGATCCACACCGCGCTGGTGTCGGTCCCCAGCACCGCGTGACGCGCGGCACTCACGGCCCAATTCACCGGGTTGGCTTTAGAAACGCTTTGCATCCACTGCGGCATCAGTTGGGCCGACATGAATGTGGCCGACAAGAAGGCCAGCGGCAGGCCAAAAAAGTTGATCACCGCGATCATGGTTTCCTCGCGCCGCGCCAGTAGCGCAACGCCGGTCGACATCGCCGAGAACCCCGCGGTCACCAGGGCCGCCGCGACCAACACACCAATGGTGCCGCCGACGCTGGGCCAGCCCGCGCCCAACGCTAGGGCCAGCGCCAGCACGATGAACGATTGCACCACCACCGTGAACGCGGCGTGCAGCACCCGTGCGGCGATCACGGCGGCGCGGTGCACCGGTGTCGCCAACATACGGTCGACCACGTTGTGATGCAGATCGTCGATCAGACCCATGCCCGACCACGCGCCGCCGAACATCGCCGTCATGATCAACACACCCGGGGTCAGAAACTGGATATAGGTGGTGGTTTCAAACCCCGGCAGCTCGACCACGCGGCGGAACAGTTGGCCGAACAGGGTCAGCCAGATCACCGGTTGGATCAGCGTTACGGCGATCCAAATCGGCAACCGGATGGTCGCGCGCATGTGGCGCAGCCACAGGTGCCAGACGTCGGCGAAAAATAGAATCATCGTTTGCTTCCCGTTGCCGTCGCGGTGCCTGCGTCATAGTGATGCCCGGTGTATTTCAAATACACATCGTCCAGCGACGCGCGGCCTAGGGTCATCGTGTGTACCGCGATGTGGGCCTGCCCCAACGCTGCCGCCACCAATGGTACCGCGGTCGCACCATCGCGGACCCGCACGGTGACCAGCGCGCCGGCCGAGATGACCTCAAGCACGCCGTTCACGCCGCCTAAGATTTCGCCTGCCCGCACACCGGCGTCGCCGATATCAATCGTCACCGTGTCGCCTGCGATGTCGGCCTTCAGCGCGCTTGGTGTGCCCTCGATCACCACCCGCCCGTGATCGACAATCGATAGCCGGTCGCACAGCGCGTCCGCTTCTTCCAGATAATGCGTCGTCAGCAACACCGTCACGTCGCGCTCGGCGCGCAACCGTTCCAGGTCGCGCCACAACGCGCGCCGGGTTTCCGGGTCAAGGCCGGTGGTCGGTTCGTCCAGGAACAAAACCTTGGGCTGGTGCACCAGGCCCATCGCGATTTCCAGTCGCCGCTTCATCCCGCCTGAATAGGTGTTGACCAATTTATCGGCGGCCTCATTCAAGTTGACCCAGTCCAGCATCTCGCCGACACGGGCACGAATGGTGCTCGTCGGCACCCGCAACATTTGCGCCTGCAGCGTCAAATTCTCCCGCCCCGTCGCCCAGCGGTCGACCCCGGTTGCTTGCGCGACATAGCCGATGGATCGGCGCACCCCGGCGGCGTCGCTTGTCACGTCGTGCCCGGCCACCGTGGCGCGCCCGCCGTCGGCCTGGCTCAACGTGGACAAGATGCGCACGGTCGTGCTCTTGCCGGCGCCGTTCGGCCCGAGCAATCCGAAGATCTCGCCCTGTTTGACGTTGAAGGAAACGCCTTGCAGCGCCTTGACCTTGCCCTTGTAGGTCTTGGTCAAGTTTTCCACGTGAATCGCGTCCATCGGAGTCCTTTCGTGGGCCGGTTCGAGGGTCATATCGCGGACCACGGCGCGTGTCACGCAACCCATTCGTGACCGCGGCGTTCCGTCCGCCGCGGCGAACCGCTAGGGTTAGCGCCACCTATCCCGATAGGCACGGAGCATCGCCATGAGTCTCGTCATCCACCAAGGTCTGATGGACATCGTCGAGCCCGACGGTGCACGCAGCGATTACGAACGCTTCATCATCACCCGCAATCCTGGCGGCACCGCCACCATGCGCACCGTGACGCGCTCGCCGGCGGGCGATCTCCTGCGCGACGTCAATCACTTGGACGCCCCAGACTGGCGCCCGATCGAAGCGATGGGCCGGCTATTCTTCAAGGGCGAGGCGATGGGCACGGTGCTGCGCCGCTTGATCGGCGACAAGATGCATTCTTGGGTGTGGCACGGCGATAGCGACATGGATTACCAAGTCTTCGACGCCCCGCCCAAGATGACCGTCGGCTTTCACCCGATCCAACACGAAGCATGGAAGATGAACTTCATCGAGCGCAACGACTCCAAAGAATTCCAACCACTCCTCACCCACACCGTATCCAACACCTGGAACGGCCGTTCGCTCAGCCACGGCATGAAGCTCGAAAGCAAAGTGCGCTACGACGGCATGGAGAAGGTCACGGTCCCCGCCGGCACGTTCGATTGCGAACGCTTCACCTGGGCCACCCCGTTCGACAAGGAACTCCACATCTGGTGCCACGGCCCGGAGCGCTTTTTGGTCAAAGAGACCGTCGCCCGCGGCGACAAAGAGGGCACGGTGTATGAGTTGGTGGCGTACGAGAAGAAGGTGGTTGAGTAGCCCTTACCACTCCACGCCCGACACGCCGCCGCTGTCGTCGACCAACGTGCTGTTCAGCACCCACTCATCCACTTCCATAAAGCGCGGTGCTAGGAACCGGTAGGTCTTGTCGGTCAGGTTCAGGGCTTCGTTCGAGCGTTTTATGACGGCAAAATCCCACTCGCGGATCAGGTCGTCCCATACCAGCATGCGTTGCCACAGGTCGTCGCGGGTCTCGCGCAGGGCGAGGATCTTGGCCTCGACATCGCGTAGTGCGCTCATCATGTCGGCGTGGTCGGCGTCGACGCTCTGGAACCGCGCGTGCCAGTCTTCGACGCCGGCGTCCAACAACGACCGGCAGCGCCCGATGCGCTCGGCTTCCATCCGATCGTTACGGTATTTGCCTTCCAGTTCGGCCAACTTCGCTTTCAGTTTGACGATCTTGGCGAACCGCTCGCGCACCGCTTCGACATAGGCCCACTCAGCGGCCAGCCGCTCGATATAGCGCACCACCTGTTCGGGCCCGTCAGCGCCCGCTAGGCCTAATTCTTGTGCGGCCTGATCGAACGCCTCGGTGATTTCTTCTTTGAACGCGGGGTCGCTCGCCATGTCTTCCAGCATCTTGGCGTCGGTCACGTCGAACCCGGCGCCGGTGATCCAGCCCATCAACTGTCCGGCCAATTTTGAATAGGCGACCTGCACGTGGCGCGGCTCGACCTGCCATGACGCTTCGCCGGTACGCAGTTCAGCCGGGATCGCATCGCCCACCATCAGCGCTTTGACGAAGCGGAGGCTGGCGGCGATCCAATCCAGCATCACCTCGTCGGGATGACCGGCCAGTTTGAATTCGCGTTTGATGCCGGGAAAGTTCAGGACCACGGCGTTGTCGGCCAGGCGAAAATACATCCCGGGCTTGTCCGTCTCCGGCGAAATGCGGAAATACGGGTTCTCCATGGACGCAAAAAACTTGTGCTGAAACTGGACCTTGGCCGGGGGATCGCCCTTGGGCCGCCATGACTTATCGCTCATCTCGTTCGCGCGCGCCTCCTCCCCCGGGGGAGCGCATCTAAACACAAACCGCCCGGGCGGGCGATGCGGGCCGATTGCGCGTGCGCCGCCGCGGCGCTACACCGGTGGCAATGAGCATAGATTTCGGCAAGACGGCCACCGACTACGCCACGCACCGCGCTGGCTTCCCGCCCGAACTACTCGACCGGCTTGAGGTCTTCGGTATCGGCGGCGTCGGCCAACGCGTGCTCGATTTGGGCACCGGCACCGGCACGCTTGCGCGTCAGTTCGCGCAACGCGGCGCCACGGTGACCGGCATCGATCCGGCAGCGGCGATGTTGGCGCAGGGGCGCGGCCTCGACGCTGCCGCCGGTGTCAGTGTGGATTACGTCGTGGGCCGGGCCGAGGCGACGACGCTATCGGATGCCACCTTCGATGCTGTCACCGCGGGCCAATGCTGGCACTGGTTCGACCGCACAGCGGCGGCAAACGAGGTGTACCGTGTGCTTGTCCCGGGCGGCATGGTGGCGATCGCGCATTTCGACTGGCTGCCGTTGCCCGGCAGTGTCGTTGCCGCGACCGAAGAATTGATTCTCAAATATAATCCGGCCTGGGCGCTGGCCGGTGGCAAAGGAACTTACCCCGACTGGTTTGCCGACTTAACGGGCGCGGGCTTTGCCAGTCTCGAATCGTTTTCATTCGATCTCGCGGTACCTTACAGCCACGCGGCGTGGCGCGGCCGCATTCGGGCCAGCGCCGGTATTGCCGCTAGCCTGCCGCCCGACCAGGTCGCCGCGTTCGATGCCGCGCACGGCGACATGCTGGCCGACCTGTTCCTGGGCGATCCGCTACACGCGCCGCACCGGGTCTGGGCATTGGTGGCGCGCAAGCCTGACTAGTGGGTGTCGAATCTCACGGCGATTAAGCGCCGCCAACGACGCTCAGCGCGCGTACGCCCCCGACACCAGAACTTCCGCGATTTGAACGGCGTTAAGCGCCGCCCCTTTGCGAATGTTGTCACCGGTGACGAACAACGCGATGCCATGATCGACAGTCGGGTCACGGCGCACGCGCCCGACAAACACCGGGTCGCGACCGGTCGCCGCTAACGGGTTGGGCACGTCGCTCAACACCACGCCGGGCGCGTCTCGCAACAACGCCATCGCGGTATCGACGGGCAGGGGCTGCTCAAACGCGGCGTTGATCGACACGGAATGCCCGGTATAGACCGGCACCCGGACGCACGTCCCCGAGACCGGCAGTCCGGGTATCTCAAGAATCCTGCGGCTTTCGTCGCGCAGCTTGACCTCTTCCTCGGTGTACCCGTCTTCAACGACCCGGTAGTTGAGCGGCACGACATTGAAGGCGACAGGCACAGCCCATTTCTCAGGCGACGAAAGCCCGGCGGCGCCGTCACGGCCCATCAACGCCTCGGCGTTGGCGCCGGCGCTCTGCATTTGGGTTTCCAGTTCGCGCACCCCCGCCACACCGGCACCCGACACGGCCTGATAGGTGCTGACCACAAGACGGTGCAGTCCGGCAGCCGCATGTAGCGGCTTAAGGACGGGCATGGCCACCATGGTCGTGCAATTCGGGTTTGCTACGATCCCCTTCGGCATTGATCGCAACGCATGCGGGTTGACCTCGGCCACCACCAACGGCACCTCCGGATCCATCCGCCACGCCGACGAGTTGTCGATGACCACCGCCCCTGCGGCAGCCACCACTGGCGCCAGTTGCAAGGACGTCGACCCGCCGGCCGAGAAAAAGACAATGTCGAGACCCGAATAATCGGCGCTCGCCGCGTCCTCAACAACGATGTCCGCATCCTGCCACCGCAAGCGCCGACCGGCGGAGCGCGCCGAGGCAAACAGACGCAGCGACGCCGTCGGAAAGTCGCGCTCCGCCAGGATGGCGCGCATGACCTCGCCGACCACGCCGGTAGCGCCGACGATCCCGACGTTTAGCGCCGTAGGAAAGGTGCGTGGTGGTGTGCTCACGACACGACCATCATCCGAACGTCGCCTCTCCTTGCATGCACAAATGCCCCTGTGCGTTGGCGGCCCACAAAGTCCATTCGTCGGCGCTGCCGTTCTTCGGCGCGGCGTTGACGGTAAACGGGGCGATATCGAAGATCGGTGCGACGGCGCGAAACGAAAACGAGGCGAGCTTGTCCTGGGGCCGTTCGCGGCGGCACAGGTCCATCAAAAGCGTGCCGATCAGCGGTCCGTGCACGACAAGGCCGGGATAGCCTTCCTCGTTCATCGCGTAAAGGCGGTCGTAGTGGATGCGATGACCGTTCAACGTCACGGCCGAATATTTGAACAGCATCACCGGGTCGGGCGTGATCGTCCGGCTCCACTGCGCTTCCGTTGGTGCCATCTTCGGCGGCGGCGGGCTGTTGGTGCCGCCAACTGCGGCCTCGCGGTAGACGATGTCGTTCTTTTGCACCATCTCGACGCCCTTGGGCCCGGCATAGGTTTCGCGCACGCTGACGAACAGCAGCCGACCGGTCTTGCCCTTCTTAGGCGTGACCGAGACGATCTCTTGGGTGCGCGTAATCGTTTCGCCGATGCGAATCGCCCCGACGAAATCCATGTGCGAGCCCGCGAACATCCGTCGCGGCAACCCAGCCGGGTCGGGCATAAAGCCGCCGCGCTTGGGATGGCCGTCCGGACCAACGTCCGTCATCGGCACATGGGGATGGAAAAAACACCAATGCGCGCCGGGCGGGACTGCTTCACCAGGCTTGGGTTCATGGGTGTTGTTCAGCGCATCGTTGAACCCCCACACCGGCGCCACAGTAACCAAGTCGTCGCGGCGCTCGCTGCGGCCCACCCAGTCGGCGAAATCGGTGTCGGTCTGGCTCATGTCGTTCGCCCTAAGGTTCGATTTTATGGCCCAAGCCCGCGCCCGGCGGGATGTTGGCGCAATTGTAACAACCGGCCGCATCCAGCGATAGAATTAGCGCGGCACTGCGCGGCGGGTCAGCGCCATCCCGGCACCAGCGGCGCAAAAATGTCGTGCCCGTGACTCTTTTGTGAGATCGGCTTGCTATGTGCCAGTCTGGCATCATGCTTAGGATCGACCCGTTATGACCCGCCGCGTCCTCGTCATCGAAGATAGTCAGGATATTGCCGACCTGATCGCGCTGCACCTCAAAGACGAGGATTGTGACGTGAGCATCGTCGGTGATGGCGTTGCTGGCCTGCACAAGGCCCGCGCCGGCGGCTACGACTTGATCATTCTCGACCTCATGTTGCCCGGCATGGAAGGGCTCGAGTTGTGCCGCCGCCTGCGCGCCGAATCGAACTTCACGCCGATCCTGATGGTCACCGCGAAATCGGCCGAGGTGGATCGTGTGCTGGGGCTTGAGACCGGCGCCGACGATTACCTCACCAAGCCGTTCTCGATCCGCGAACTGCTTGCCCGCGTCAAAGCCATCTTCCGGCGCCGCGAATCCTGGGCGCAAACCGATGAGGCCAACGAGACGATTGTCGCCGGCGATATCGTGATCGAACGCGCCACCCGCAAAGTGACCGTCGGCGGCCGCGACCTCGATCTGACCGCGCGCGAGTTCGACCTCCTGGTGCAATTCGCCAAGAATCCGGGACGCGTTTACACCCGGGCGCAGTTGCTCGACCTGGTGTGGGGGTACGGCCATGACGGTTACGAACACACTGTCAACAGCCACATCAATCGCCTGCGCGGCAAAGTCGAAGCCGACCCGCACAAACCAGACCACATCCTCACCGTGTGGGGCGTCGGCTACAAATTCAGCGACCGCACCAGCGACACCGCGTCCGTGCCCGCCACGGCGCAAGGCTGAGGCGCGCGATGCTGCGCACATTGAACGCTAAACTCATCGCCGCACTGCTGGTGGTCATCGTGTTGCTCGCCGCAACCTATGTTGTTCTCACCATCAGTTTTACCCGGTTGCATTTCGAGGAAGTGAATCAAAAGCTCCACTTCGCGCTCGCCCAAAGCCTGGTTGACCACAGCACCCTGTTGCCCGGCGGCGACGTCGATCTCGAAGCCTTCAAGTCGGTCTTCCAGAATCTTATGGTGGTGAACCCGGCGATCGAGCTTTACCTAACAGACGCGCAAGGCCGATTGCTCGCCTTCTCAGCCCCCGACGGTGCGGTCAAGCGCGACCGCATCGACATGGCGCCGATTCGCGCCTTTCTTGACGGTAGCCGCAGCCTTCCTATCCGCGGTACCGACCCGCGCGATGCCACCGGCAACAAGGTCTTTTCGGTGGCGCCGATCAGCGGCGACGGCGGCGCAATGGCGGGTTACCTCTACGTCGTTCTGGGTGGCCAGCTCTATGATTCCGTCGAGGCCATGTTCGAAGGCAGCTTGATCCTGCGCATCGTTACCGCGATTGCCGCTGTCGGATTGGTCCTCGCGACTGCGGCAGGCGTGCTGTCGTTCCGCGCGATTACCGCACGGCTGCGCCGTCTGACGGCCGAGGTCGACCGGTTCCGCCGTACGTCCTTTGCCGAACCCCTCCACGTGCGGCATTGGCGTCAGGGCGCAGCGGCCGACGAGATTGACCAGCTCGGCCTGACCTTCGGTGAAATGTCGCAACGCATTACCGACCAAATTGAAAAGCTGCACGAGGCCGACCGCAGCCGCCGCGAACTCATCGCCAACGTCTCGCATGACTTGCGCACCCCGCTAGCTTCGCTCCAGGGCTATCTCGAAACCCTACTGATGAAACAAGAGTCGCTCACCAGCGATGAAAAAGAGCATTACCTGCGGCTCGCATTGAACCACGGCACCCGGTTGGGCCGCCTGATCAAGGAACTGTTCGAACTCGCAACGCTGGACAACGCCGACGCGCTGCCGGCCTTCGAGCCGTTCTCAATGTCGGAACTGGCCCAGGACGTCACCCAGAAATTCACCCTCCAGGCCGAGCAAAGGTCACTCACCCTGGAGACCGATATCCCGCGCGATGCACCGTACGTGTCGGGCGATATCGGCTTGATTGAGCGGGTCCTGGAAAACCTCATCGAAAACGCCATTAAGTACACCCCGGCGGGCGGCACGGTGCGGATCGCGCTCACCCCGCACGGCCAAGCGCTCACCGCCGAAATCGCCGACACCGGGGTCGGCATCCCCGAAGCCGACCTGCCGCGCATCTTCGAGCGCTTTTACCGGGTCGAAAGCCACCGCCCCGACGATGTCGAGGGCACCGGCCTCGGACTCGCCATCACCCGGCGCATCCTGCAGCTCCACGGCGTCGCCATCGACGTCAAAAGCCGCCTCGGCGAAGGCACCCAATTTACCTTCGATCTGCCGCTGGCCGCCGCCTAAATCTCCTCTCTCAAACGTCACGGCTCGGGATTCTTTTGTGATCAACGCGTGAGGCCTGCGTGACCTGGCCCCGCCATATTGGTTGTTGAGCAATACCGCTCCTCCAATTGGATCCAGGAGACTCATGATGAATAAGATCGTTTCCGCCGCGCTCGCCGCCGCCTTCGTGGCCGGTTCGCTGGTCGGCACCGTGTCGATCGCCGCCGCTGACGGCGTCAAAAAGGACGGCACCTTTCAGGTCGCCGCCGAGATGAAAAAAGACGACAAGATGGCCAAAGACGCCGCGATGAAGAAAGACGAAATGGCCAAAGACGGCATGGCCAAGGGCGACAAGATTAATGACGAGACCATGGCCAAAGACGACATGAAGAAGAAGGAAATGAAGACCAACTAG
>ERZ890510.1939-NODE-1939-length-12517-cov-4.697641_pt1 | contig 12517 bp, 11 predicted proteins | sample MGYA00521265_ERZ890510 | MGnify/ENA primary metagenome ERZ890510 (study PRJEB32303, sample SAMEA104408624) | aquatic metagenome | biome: Brackish water; feature: Chemocline; material: water | place: Baltic Sea | collected 2014-10-26T21:54:00 | depth 110 m ...
CCCCGACGCCTGTTTGCTTGCCTTTGTTCATGCAGAGACGTCAACTGGAGCCCAGTCTGACGCCAAGACCCTGGTTAGCTTGGCTCATAAGCACGGCTGTTTAACGATCGTTGATGCAGTGACCAGTCTGGCGGGGACGCCCCTAAAAGTAGATGAATGGGGTATTGATGCCATTTATTCCGGATCGCAAAAATGTTTGTCAGCGTCTCCCGGTTTGTCGCCCGTTAGTTTTAATCAGCGGGCAGCCGATAAGATTCAAAACCGCAGTAGCAAAGTACAAAGTTGGTTTTTAGATCTTAATCTGGTGATGGGATACTGGGGCGGTGAGGGCAAACGAGCCTATCACCATACTGCGCCTGTTAACTGCCTTTATGGTCTTCACGAATCGCTGGTGATTGTCCAAGAGGAGGGTTTGGAAAATTCTTGGGCGAGGCATTACAAAAATCATTTAGCGCTGCGCGACGGTCTTGAACAGTTGGGCATTAGTTTTATAGTCCCCGAGCAGGATCGGTTACCGCAGTTAAATGCGGTCACTATTCCTGAGGGTGTCGATGACGCCTTGGTCCGGTCTCGGTTACTAAACGAGCACGGCTTAGAGATTGGTGCGGGGCTTGGATCACTGGCAGGCAAAGTGTGGCGTATTGGATTGATGGGACACGCCAGCAACCAAAAGAATATCGACTTTTGTATTAATGCACTCAAGTCGGTCCTCTAGTTTGCATACAGTCTTGACTGTTTTTTTTCTGCACCAGGTATAGGGCTCGCTCAGTTGTCATCTACTTTTTTATAATCCTGAGCAATGGAATACCCAATTTTTTTAGCATTTTTGTACAGTATTTAATAATCAGGCGTAGTGCCATTGTGGTGTTTTTTCACAGGGCTTGTCTCGACGCTATTTTTGACTCGCCAGCAACCCTCAATCAATATAGATTACTAGGAATTTAGGTTACCAATGAAATTATTAATAAGTCTACTTTTTGCTCTGATAAGTATGAATGCAAGCGCGTTTAAAAATAATGGAGACTCTGTGTTGAGTGATTTAAAGAATTATCAGATCAATACGCCAACAATGGTCAGCGCAGGATTACCTAGTAGAGCGCATTTTGAGGCGCTTAAAGTGAACGGTGTTCAAAATGTAGTAGATCTCATTCCGGGTGATAGATCTGACGAGGCTAAACTGATGAAAACTTTGGATTTGCGATATTACAATATTGCGGTGGAATGGCAAAATCCAACGGTGGAAAACTATGCTGATTACGTTATTGCTATGCGAGAAAGTGAACGCAACGGCGGAGTAACTCTGACCCATTGTAAGTTAAACTGGCGAGGTGCTGTTTTCACCTATTTGTATCGCGTGATCCAGTTAAAAGAGTCAGAAAAAATCGCGAAAAAGGATCTTCTTGAGACCTGGCCACCGAATGAAAGGTGGCAGGCCTTTATTGTCGAGGTGAAAGCTAAATACGGGGAAAAAGATATAAATAGCTAGGATCACAGCAAAGCATTTAGTACTCCAACAGCTATTTAACTGGCGCCATTAAATCCAATAGTGCCAACACCGTGGCTTCTATGCCTGCAGTGACTGCCGGTTGTGGTTCGATCTTAAATAGGGGGCTATGGTGCGATGGCACTGCCGGACCGCTCCCATCTATCGCTGCCGCAATATAGTCTTTGTCGGTGCCACCGACACTAAAGTAGACGCTTTTTATCTCAGGGTCTGTGGTAAAGAAAGGGAAGTCTTCAGCGCCCATTCCCTCTGGTTTGTGAGCGGTCACTCGGTCTTCCCCCATCGCTGTTTGCCAAACGTTTTTAAGGCGACGAACCATTGCCTCGTTATTGATGGTGGGCGGCACAGACTCTTCTGAATAGACAACTTCTGGCAACCTGTCCTCTGGTAGTCCTGCGGCACGACCTAAATTCTCTGCAATGCGTTTAATGCCCCGTAATAGTGTATCTCGGGTTTCCATGTTGGTATTTCGCACCGTCAGCTGCAGGTGAGCTAGATCGGAGATAATATTATGCTTGGTGCCGCTATGAAAGGCGCCGACAGTGACTACTCCAGACTGTCTGGGCGATAGCTCCCTAGAGACAAGTGTCTGCAGAGCCATAACGATTTGACTACCTAGAACGATTGGATCCTTTCCTGCATGAGGGGAGGCGCCATGAGCCCCAACACCATGTACATAAATGTCGACGGTGTCCGCTCCGGCAAAGGGAGAGCTTTCTAGGACGTTAATGACGCCAGCCTGAAGATTAGAGGACACATGAAAGGCCAAGGCATAATCAGGCGTACCAAAGCGTTGCCAAAGATTGTCTGCCATCATTGCTTTAGCACCCAAAACACGCTCTTCCGCAGGCTGGCCGATCAGCATAAGGGTGCCAGACCACTGGTCTTTCCTATCGACCATCTGTTTAGCGGTGCCGATCAGGCTAGTGATATGGACATCATGACCACAGGCATGCATGACTGGAAAAGTTTTCTGCGTTACGGGGTCCAGTTGAGTCGCTTTAGAGGTGTAGGAAAGACCCGATTTTTCTTCAACGGGAAGACCGTCCATATCGGCACGCATCATTACCAATGGTCCTTCACCGTTCTTTAAGAGGGCAACAACACCCGTGCCGCCTACATTTTCGGTGACATTAAATCCGTTGGCTCGCAATTCTTTGGCGATCTTCTTAGCGGTTTTAAATTCGGCTAGGCTGAGCTCTGGGTTAGCATGAAATTCTTCAAACATATCGCCTAAGCGATTTTTATAGTCAGCTTGGATAGAGTCCGCCAAATTATCCTTGGCATACGATAGGCTGGTTATAGCCACTGCAAAAAAACTGACAAGAATGGTCGTTATCGGGCCTGCGGCTTGAATACTCATGCTATTGAAACTCCTGTTGTTAATGGTTATTTTTCCTTGATTACGGCACACCATACACCAGTGACGATATCACATTTCCAACTTGTTGCAGGCTTTGGCTGCTGCATTTATCGAGGGTGTCTTCTGAGGTGTGCCAGTAACTAGGGAATGGGTAGTGAATTAAATCAACCGTTGGGATGCCTGCCTCTAGAAAGGGTATATGATCATCTTGAATGTAGCTGCCATCTTTATCCCTAAAAGCGGTGGCATTTTGTGCTTTAGCTATTGCCCAAATTCGGTTCAACAGTTTTGGCGCCTGCGTCTTAGAGTACAGCTCCTTTGGAATGGATAAATTCTTGTCGCATACCATATCAAGAATGACGCCTGCACTAGGACGATAAAAGGGATTGCGTGAGATAAATTCTCTGGAGCCAATTGAGAATGGAAGTTTGTTGATATTTCCCATATCTTCGAGATCAAAAAACACCAAGTCTAGGGTCACAGGGGGTGGGTTGGCAGCAAATATACGTGCTAGCTCCAACAACACCGCGACACCTGATGCACCATCATTGGCACCCGGTGTGGGAATTTTTTGTTTGGTGGGACTAGTTTCTTGGTCTGACCTAGGACGGGTATCCCAGTGAGCACCTAGCATAATACGTCCGGTGTTTCCTGTGGTTTTGTGATTGACAAAACTGGCCCAAATATTAGTGCCTTTCAAGCCGTGGGCTTCGAACGTCTGGCTAGTGACCTGGTTTGAATGGGTCTCTAGAGTTTGTTGGATATACCGAAGAGTGTTTTGTTTGGCTGCTACATTCGCCGGCTCGCGAGGACCATAGGCCAGCTGAGTAGCAATATTTTGCAGGGCTCGCTCTCCGCTAAACTGCTCTTCAGCGCCAAGAGACCCAACCGATACAATCAATAAAAAGGCTGATATGGATAGAATTTTTATTGGTCGCATAGATTAAGTTCTGAGTATCAGTCCGCGCGGCTATTTACTGGTTCATCAATGCTAGGTACTGCAATCAGCAAGTAACCATAAATGATGGCAATAATCGGACAAAGAATATTAAAGAAGGCGAAGGGTGCATAGTAAAAAGTGCTAACACCTAAGGTGGCTGACATGTATGCGCCGCAGGTATTCCACGGCACTAAGGCTGAGGTCAAGGTGCCAGAATCCTCCAGTGTCCGAGATAGATTAATAGACTTTAAATTACGGTCTTTATAGGGCTCGACAAACATTTGCCCCGGAATCACAATCGAAAGATATTGGTCTGCAGCCAATATATTTGTGCCGATGCATGTTCCCACTGTTGCCGCGATTAAACCCCCAGCGGATCTAACTCTACTTAAGGCTGCCTCGACGAGTCTTGCCAATAGTCCAGTGCGCGCCATTGCGCCGCCAAAGGCCATTGCATTAATCACTAAGCCAATAGTGGTAAGCATACTGCTCATGCCTCCTTTGGAAAGAAGCGCATCTAGAGATTCATTGCCGGTGACTGAGCTATAACCTAGGAACATAGCGCTAAATACGCCTTTAAAACCAGCGGCGGCAGCGGACAGATTGGCATCATCGGCAAGTGCAATCACTGCGTCCCACTGAAAGATAGCAGCAAAAGCACAGCCAGCAACTGTTCCGCAGATTAAAGTGGACAGGGCCGGTAGTTTTTTAACCGCCATCACCAAAAGTAAAACCAGCGGTGCTAGCATAATGGGGTGAATGGTGAATGCTTGGTCCATGGCGTTTTGTAGGGCAATGATGTCATCGATAACGACATTAGAGCTGCTTCCTATGCCCATAAAAAAGAACACAGACAAAGTAATTAAAATCGACGGAATGGTTGTCCACAACATGTGTTGTATGTGATCAAATAGGTCATTACTTGTGACTGCAGCAGCGAGGTTTGTGGTCTCAGAGAGGGGTGATAACTTGTCGCCGAAGTAGGCGCCAGAGATGATGGCACCGGCGCTAATCGCTGGAGATAGATCCAAGGCAGCAGCAATACCCATCAAGCCCACCCCTAGGGTCCCAGCGACAGTCCATGAACTGCCGATACTAAAGCCCAGAAGCGAACATACTAGGCAGGCTGTTAGGTAGAAATAGTCTGGTGACATTAGCGCGACGCCGTAATAAATCATGGTGGGAACGGTGCCCGATAAAATCCAGCTACCTATCAGAGATCCAACCATTAATAAAATTAACAAGGCTTGCAGAGACATACTGATTGTCTCAACCATTCCTTTTTCGATTTCGCTCCAGGTCAACCCGTTTTTGATGCCGATCATGGCTGCCACTGCTGCTGCCAAAATCAAAGCGACCTGATTGGGGCCGAATGAATCTAAGCCGAATACATAAACCGTGGCTGCGAGCATAGTAATAAGCACAATAACGGGAATAAGCGCGTCAACAAGACTCGGCTTCTTGATTATTCGGTTCGATTTAGTCATTGGTGGTTCTTCATTGATGGTGATTTATTTAGAGTCGCAGCTAGTATCAGCTCGCCCGATCCTTTTTTCTCGATAATACAATATGGCTTAGGGTTTTCTCAACACCGTCTAGTGCAGCTATTGAATCAATTGCCCGGTCTAATGCTTCGGTCGTAGACTCCGTCACCATGGCCATAAGATCATACTGACCGCTTATAGTACACAACATATCCACCTGGGGATGTTTTTGAACTTGCCGAATAATATCGGGTGTCTTTTGTGACACTGCCGAAATCATTACGTAAGCGCTAACTCTTTGCTGATCGTAATGAGGGTTGATTTTTACCGTGTAGCCTTGAATTACGCCTGACCGCTCAAGACGTTCCATGGCTTGCTGCACAGTTGCACGACTCAAGTTTAATTGCTTGGCTAAATCAGAAATTGAACGGCGACCATTTTGCTGTAATAGATTAATCAGAACTTGTTGGTTTTTCATGGCAATATGATCCTATATATTACAAAATGATAAGTAATAATAAGCAAATTTACAGCTTTAGCAATACAAATCGACAGTTTATACCCGTAAAATACTGATAATTAAAGGCTTCTGCAAAAGGAAATATAAGATGGATTCGGCGATGAAAGAAATGGACACTGTATTGGAAACTAATCAAAGGACGATGTTTGAGAAGGATACTCGAGAGCAGATAGCCTTTAGCATGCCCTGCACTGAAAACTACGACGGCCCGGTCTTAGCTGTGTCTGAGCAACGTCTGCGATCCAACGCCCGAAGCTTTATTGCGGCCATGCCTCGCGTGCGCCCGCATTTTGCAGTTAAAGCTAATCCGGATGCCGAAATTCTTCGCATATTTAAAGAAGAGGGCTGTTGCTTTGAAATTGCCTCATCAGCCGAATTGCAATCTATGGTTGATCTGGGTGTAAATCTAGAAACTGTTTTTTACTCTAATCCAATAAAATCGCCTGCCTCTATCAGACAGGCGGCAGCGGCAGGAATTCAGTGGTTTGTTGTGGATACTCCAGAAGAAGTTTTAAAGATAGCGACTATTAAACCTGATGCTAAGTTATATTTGCGCACCGAGGTGAGCAATGAGGGGTCAGTCTGGCCACTTGCTGGTAAGTTTGGCGCGAGTTCATCCGGCATCCTTGCAACGATTGAAGCCGCAAGAAATACTGGCATGCAGATTACCGGAGTGACGTTCCACGTTGGCTCACAGTGCACCAATATCAATAATTGGGTCGAAGGGATTCGCAGTGCAAAAAACATCTTCGCTCAACTTGAAGATAACGGCTGGACGCCAGAGCTTTTGAATCTTGGGGGAGGCTATCCTGTCCAGTTTACTGGCATCGAACCCGGTATTACAGAGATTGGCACGACCATCAATAAAGAGCTTGAGGCTATTCCGAGTTCGATTCAGGTAATGGCAGAGCCAGGCCGGTTTTTAGTCGGCTCGGCAGGTTGCTTAGTGACTCAGGTTGTTGGTATGGCGACACGAGATGATAAGCGTTGGTTATATCTCGATACTGGTACCTACGGTGGATTAATGGAATTAGCGGGAGGCTTTCCCTCCAATATAGTCAGCCAGCGTGCCGGCGAACCTAGTTTATGGACCATGGCAGGTCCTACTTGTGACTCCATTGATGTCTTTGGCGAACATAGTCTTCCCTCAAACATGGAGGTAGAGGACTTGGTGTTTATTACCAACCTGGGCGCCTACTGCACTTCATGTGCCTGTGATTTCAATGGTTTCCCTATACCTAATATAGTTCTAGTTGACTAGAAAAATCGTTTAGACGTAGAGACTAGCTAAACGCCGGGACGAGGTTAAGCGTGGGTGATAAATTGGTCATTATAATACAATGCTAATGGCCCCGTTATTGGCGAGCTTCAGTATGTTTTTGGTCAATTAACGGATCAAACTCATTGCGCGCTCTGTGATATCACTCATGGCGTGCTCAAGGAGAAAACAACTTTCTATAATTCTAAGCAGGCTTTGGGCATTCCCTTTGAAAACCTGCATCTTAACTATCCCGCCACAGCCCCTTGAAATTTTGAGAGTCCCAGAATAAGCGCAGGATTCGGCTCCTCGCGGTTACTATCGACCACCTGCTTTTGATGGGTCTGCACCGGGACGTTTTTACATCAATCAAAAAGACACTAAAGACAGTCCTCGCTGGACACGTCCAACCTTGATGTACCACGAAGGGTCTCCTGGTCACCACTTTCAGCTGTCGGCGTCGCAGCTTATTGAGAATGTTCCATTCTTGCGAAAAGTTCGCCCCTTTAGCGCCTACTCAGAGGGATGGGCCTTGTATTCTGAACGTATTGCCGCAGAGGATATGAGTATGTACGACGACTATCCATTGGGAAATTTGGGCCGACTTCAAGCTGAGATGTTCCGCGCTATGGCCGAAGAGCAACTGGGTGAGAAATTTGATATCAGAGAATTCCATGAGATGATTCTGCTTAACGGGCTATGCCTCTGGAGATTCTGGAGGAGCCGGTTGGGTCTTGGATTAAAAAGCAACAATGACAGCAGTTATCGTTAAGTGATGGAAACTGATTTCCCAAGAGTGTATGACTTAGATTATGATTGACTAAAATAACTTTTAGGTTGCTTTTGATGGAAAATTTAAAAAAATTTATTATTGGATGCTTGATTTTATTAGGAAGTCAGATTGCTTATTCGGATGGACATGTCGAAGACCTCAGGTCGGAGATGTCAGCGGCCGACTTCAATCAAATGGGTTTATCAAAGCTGTCTGATAGTGAATTAGCTAGGTTGTATCAATGGGTAAAAATACGAGAATCGCGGGAACCAATCCAGGATAGATTAACCCTCGTTAAAGCTGAGCAGCCATCGAGCCAACAAAGAATGGATCAGCCTAGCAGTGAGGAGACTATTACGACATCAATAGAAGGTGCCTTTGAAGGTTGGACTGGTGCCACTCTGTTTAGGTTGAGTAATGGACAGGTATGGCGCCAGAGGCTCAAGGGTCGATGGCGATATAAAGCAGACTCGCCGTCAGTAGAGATCAAAAAGAATTTTATGGGTTATTACGTGATGCGTATCGACGATAAGAAATCGATTGGAGTGACACGTATCAAATGACTTAATCATGCTCTTGGTATGATAGTCTACGGTAGTCGAATAGGAGCACTGATTAACACTAAATGGAGTGTTAATTCAGGTCGCTAAGATAAACAGGTTAAGGAAGTAGCCAATGACTGATTCAGTAAAATCAAAAGAAGGCGCCAGCGCAGGAACACCGGCAGAAGGTAGTATGTTTTTGTATCAAAAACCGGAGTATTTAGATCGAGCAGCTCACGAGAAACTGGGTTGGTCGATGCCTAAAGCACCCTATGCCTTTGCGGCAAAGATTATTTCCATTCCTCTGGTTATCTCCGAAATTCCGTCAGCTCAGAAATTTTATCCGATTGTTTTTTCAGGTTTTGACAATGGTCAGCCGCTGGCTGTGTTCTCTACAGAGCAGGGAAAAAATCCATTCGTTTCGGATGATGGTATTTGGGAAAGTGGGTATTACATACCCGCTTATTTAAGACGTTATCCGTTTGCTACCGTCCAGGGTGAGAGTGATAAGGTCGCAGTGGTGATTGATCGTGCCTCTGACGGGATATTAGAAAATAGCGACCTTCCTTTTTTCGAAGATGGCAGTATTTCCAAAGCCGCTCAATCAATGGTTGATTTCTCTGTTCAATACGAGCGTGACCGAAAAACCACTCAAGATTTCATGCAAACTGTATTAGAGTTAGGCCTCTTAAGTGAGCAGCGTGTAGGTCAATCTATTAATGGAGAAAACAAAAATTTTGCTAACTACATCTCCATTAATGGCGATAAGTTAGACGCGTTGTCGTCAGACCAACTGACAAGTCTCCATGAAAAGAGGTATCTCGGCTATATTTATGGTCAGCTTTTTTCGCAAGAGAATTGGACTAAACTCATTGCTAGAATCCCGGCGCTCTGAGACGATTAGCATTGGTAGTAATTAATTTAAACAAGTCTAATAGTTAATATGGCCAGCTTACAGGAAATGTTCAATCAGGCGTTAAGCTCATTTCAAGCGGGGCAGTTAGAGGTTGCAACAGGCGAAATAGAGAGAGCCCTTTCCTCAGACCCTCAAAATCCTGACGTATTGCATTTGGCCGCGCTTATTGCCAAGTCTAAGTATCACTATGCTAAGTCAGAGGAGTACTTTAGAGGCAGTTTAAACTGTTCTGCGAAGCAACCGGTTGTACTTTCAAATTTAGCTAATTTGTTAAAGGCAATGGGTCGCTTTACTGAAGCCAATAAAACTTATTTAGCGGCAATTGAAATTTCACCTTCTTTTAGTGATGCCTGGCTTAATCGTGGCTTGCTGGCCAAAGAGATGTTGGACTGGGATGAAGCTAAAACCTGCATAACTCAAGCCCTAAAAATAAAACAGGAACCCAGCGCCTTTTCTAGCCTTCTGCAGTTGTATCTTGAAACAAAGGATGTAGAGAGCCTGGTTAGCCAAAGTCTGGCTTTCCAAAGAGAATATCCGACCCTGACAGAGGGCTATATTTATCAGGCCAAAGGCTTAGTTCTGAAAGCTGATGCGGCTGGCGCTCGAACTGTGTTAGATGAAGCCTTAGCTCTAGTGGATGATAAAGCGGGTATCGAGTATGCTTTAGGTCTGCACCACTATGATCGCGATAATTTTGACGTCGCAGAAAATTATTTAAAACAAGCAATCGATAGATCACCTGAATTCATGGACGCCCACCGTTCATTAAACCAACTTTACTTTCAGACCGGAAACGACAATTTCTTGGATTCTTATTCTAAGGCTCTGGTTAAATTACCTTCTTCTGAACTGTTATTACACAATTTGGCTGCTAACCAAGCAAGTAGCGGAGAAACCGATCAGGCAATCGATACGTTAAAGCGGGCTATTAGTCTCATTGGCAAGACGGCTTTTCTCAATCATGGATTGGGCGCTTTATTGGTCCGCAAGGGAGAGTTGGACAAAGCTCTGCCGCTCTTTAATTTTGCAATTGAGCGTGACCCTGCGAACGTGAGGTTTATATTAGACCGTATCAGTTTAGATATAAAAATGGGTAGTCAAGGCAGGTCTCAAGAGCTCATAAATCGAGCTCTCGCGCTGCAACCTTATAACCAAGAAACCTGGGCCTATCAAGGTCTTGTTTGGCGGTTGAACGGCGATGCTAAATACGACTGGTTGTATGACTATGATGTATTTTTGCGGTCCTATACTTTGCCAGTACCCCAGGGTTTTAGTTCTCTTAGCAGTTTTATGCAGGAACTTAGTCAGTACCTCTCTAGTTTACATATTTTAACTAAGCAACCGCTGGATCAGAGTGTAGTGCAGGGCACTCAAACTATGGGAGTACTATTAGAGGATCCCAATCCGCTCGTTCAGGCGTTTAAAGGTTCACTGATGGAATGTGTTGATGGTTATTTGGAGGAGTTACCTAACAATGAAGAGCATCCGTTTTTGTCTAGATTGGCCGACGGCTATGCTTTTTCTGGAAGTTGGTCGGTTAAGTTAAAGAAATCTGGCCACCACAGTAACCATGTGCATCCGTTTGGCTGGTTATCTTGCTGTTCCTATATATCGATCCCCGACATGTCGCAAAGCCAAGCAGGTTGGATTAAGTTTGGTGAGACATCCTTGAGCCTTGGGTCCAGGGAATCGGTTGCAAAGACAATTCAGCCCAAAGCGGGGGAATGTGTTTTCTTCCCCAGCTATTTTTGGCACGGAACCTATCCTCTTGAGTCTGAAGATTACAGAATGACAATTCCCTGCGACATAGATCCCATTCGATCCATGGGGTCTCGATAAACCGGCATTGTATATTGCTCTGATTATACGGTTTTTATAAGTGCCCGCTAAGAGTCTTCGCCTAGGAGGCCAATCAGTCGGTATTTGACAAGCGCCCTGACTTCATGATTTTATTGCCTTCCTGTGCTTCTTCGCGCAACTGATCTCTCTTCTTTCGCGTGTAACAATATTTTTCCCTAATTAGCTTGCCGACAATTTTCTCGTAGGTGCAGATCATATCATCTGGGCTTTCCTCTATTGCAGCGGTCATTTCAGATGAGACCGATGTTGTTGACTGAGCGGCACTTGAGGTCTCAGAATTATTAGCACATCCGGCGATCAGTAGAGTTAATAACAGAGTTATTGTGGCGAAGTTAGAGGAGGTCATTGCATTACCTGTGGGTAAGAGAAGTTAAAACGTTTTACTTAAAGTGACTAAGTTTGGCTGTTTCACTTTAACATAAATAGGTACGCTATTTAGAGTTGATTAGATTTAAATATATCGCCTAAAAGTGCTCGATAGTTTTTCCAGCGGCCCGAAGAGCGGCTATAAAGTGGCTGACGAACCTGCCAAACACTGGCAGTACTGACGACATTTCGCAGGTGGTGAAAATCAAGGCATGCTGCGTCCCAGTCCAGATGAATAAAACGGAGTACCCCAGAGATAACCTGTTTTGGGTCTTTCACTAAGTCATCATAGTCGACCAGGTGGATTGTCTCGGCAAACAAAGTTCTCCAATGCTCGGTTAATCGGTTTAATTCATTGGAATAGAAGTTAATATCCTCTAGATCACAGGCATAATTCATGTCTCGAGCAAATCGATGCGAGTATATTGATAGGCAGGTACCTTTGTGTTGACGGCGGGTTAATATGATTCGAGCTTGGGGAAACACTGTTTTAATAAGCCCTATGTGAAGTGCATTATCAGGTCGCTTATCGGTAACTCTTGTCTCTGGCGAGGCCATGAGTTGCAATTGCTCATTGTATCCATCTGCTACTGAGTTGAGCAGCGCAGTTGAGTAACCGGAGTCAGGCGGATTTGCAGAACCCATCTTTTTTGCCGTTCTATGGAAATAATCCAATTCGCCTCCGGCTACTAATCGTGGGTGTGAGGCCAACATTTGCTCTAAAAGGGTAGAGCCTGATCTGAACATGCCGCAGATAAAGACAGGCTCGTCCGTATTCTCAAGTTCTATTCGTTTAAACCATGATTCTGAATAAACTTCTATTAGTCGATTTACACTCTTGGTGAACGAGCTTCGGTCGAACTTTCCAACAATTTTTTGATCAATAGTATTAGCGGAAGTCCAGTTTCTAAATGCTTGCTTATAGTTGCCTTGCTGGTCATACAATTTGCCAAGGGCGTATAAGCAGTCTATACGAGCGTCGTCTTCAATGG
>ERZ890510.1941-NODE-1941-length-12499-cov-4.253536_pt1 | contig 12499 bp, 8 predicted proteins | sample MGYA00521265_ERZ890510 | MGnify/ENA primary metagenome ERZ890510 (study PRJEB32303, sample SAMEA104408624) | aquatic metagenome | biome: Brackish water; feature: Chemocline; material: water | place: Baltic Sea | collected 2014-10-26T21:54:00 | depth 110 m ...
CGGTGCATGGCGCCTTCGTGGGCTCCCATGGTGATGTATTTCTGGTTGCCGGGGGCCAGCAAGGCGAGCAACTGAGTTCGACAGTCGCCGTTCTTACGACAGATGCTTCCAGCTGGGTGATTGCGACACTTGCCGCCCCGATCGCCCGCGGTGCTGCCGCCTCGACGGCAGAGGGCTTGATCTGCGCTGGTGGCATCGACGCATCGGGGCCGAGTGCCCGCGTGTTTCGTCTGCACTGGGACGGTCGCTCTCTGCAGCAGAGATCATTGCCCGATCTGCCGACACCCCGTGTCGATGCCTCTGCGGTCGTGCTGGACGGCGTGCTCTACGTCATCGGTGGCCGCTCCGGAGAGGGAGCCGCAGCGGACGGACAGATGCTGTCTCTCAACCTGTCCGAAGTTGAGGCCCGCTGGCGACATCTCGATGCCAGTCCGTCGCCGCGTCTTCGCCCGGCTCTAGTGGCACGAGCCGGCGCCATATACATGCTCGGGGGGGCCGGTGACACAGCGCAACAGAACTGGAGTTATCGCCCCATACCCTTCGACGGCACCCGCGCGCGCGGCTGGGTGCAGATTGCTGACGCTCCCGTTGACCTGCGTCGGGGCCTGGCCCTGGCCACCGGTCAGTCCCACATCGGTGTATTGACGGCACCGCGTCGTGGGCGGCAACAAGGCGAGTTGCTGATCTACCACACGATCACTGATACCTGGGTCGTCAAGGGTGTGTGGTCGGCAGATGCAGTCGGCGCAGACTTTGCGCCCTGGAAGGGCGGCGTGGTCGCCGTTGACAGCAGCGACGGTGTTGTTTCCCAAATGAAGGTTACTTCCACACCCGAGTCGCTGCACTGGCTCGATTACACTGCCATCGGCCTCTACCTGGTGGTCATGTTGTGGATCGGGGCGCACTTCACCCGGGGCGACAGCAGCAGTGCGGATTTCTTTCTCGGCGGCCGGCGCATTCCGTGGTGGGCCGCCGGTATCAGTCTGTATGCAACCGGGACCAGCGCCATCAGCTTCATGGCGATCCCCACCAAGACCTACGTGACCAATCAGGTCTACGGTCTCGGCTCTCTGTGGAGTCCCATCTTCTGGTTACCTGCAGCTTTCATCGTCATCCCGCTGATTCGCCGTCTCGACCTGACGAGTACGTACGAGTATCTGGAGCGTCGATTCAGTCTTTCCGTGCGGCTCCTTGGCAGCGCGCTGTGTGTGGCCTTTCAGGTTGGGGGGCGCATGAGTGTCGTGCTGCTGCTGCCGGCGATGGCTCTGTCCGCGGTGACCGGCCTCGATGTCATGATCTCCGTGGCGCTCATGGGCGTGTTGGCGACGATCTACACCGTCTTGGGTGGCATCGAGGCGGTGATCTGGACAGATGTGCTGCAGTGTGCGGTACTGCTCGGTGGCGGCATGCTGGCCTTCGGCATCATGGTTTTCGGCCTGGATGGAGACTGGTCCACCTTCGTTGCCAGCAACCAGGCCAACGGCAAGTTCGACAGCGTCCTGCTGGGGTGGGATCTCACCGTCCCGGTGTTCTGGATCTTTGCTCTCGGCAGCCTGATGCAGCTGACGACGTTTCCCAACGATCAGGTCATGGTGCAGCGAGTGCTGGCCACACCGGATGCCAAATCCGCCCGCAACTCGGCCATTCTTCTGGCCTTGATCGTTGTGCCCGGAACGGTCCTTTTTCATCTACTGGGCAGCGCCCTGTTCGCCCATTTTCGCGCGCACCCCGAAAACCTGAGTCCGACGATGGACAACATTCATACGTTGCCTCTGTTCATCGTGCAGAGCATGCCCGTCGGCGTCACCGGCCTTGTCATCGCCGGTCTGTTCGCCGCGTCCATGTCCTCTCTTGACTCAAGCATGAGCAGCACGGCAACGGTGCTGGTTACGGATTTCTACCGTCGCTTCCGTCCGCATGTGACGGACCGATCCTGCATGGTCCTTGCCCGCTGGCTCACGGCGGGGATTGGTATCATGGGAACAGGGGTGGCGCTGCTCATGGCGACGCTTGAGATCAAGTCACTGTATGACATGTGGACACAGCTGGTGTCGCTGCTCGGGGGCGGCTTTGCCGGTGTCTACGCCCTCGGTCTGCTGACGCGGCGCGCCAACGCCACAGGGGCACTCGTGGGTGCGGTGGTCAGCGTTGTCGTCACCGTTCTGGTCAAAGCCTACACGCCGCTGCACTTCATGCTGTATGCGTCGGTGTCGGTGCTGACGTGTGTCGTCGTCGGGTATCTTGCCAGCCTGCTGTTGCCCGGACGTATAGGGGACCTGGAAGGCCTGACGGTCTATACACGCAAGCACGACTGATCGATAGACGGATCGCTGTGGCAACGATCAGTACAGCGACATCAATCCATCCGTGCCAGCCATCGACTGTTCGAACCCGGGCGTAAGCCAGCGCGCGTGTGATTCGGCGCCAGGATTGCGATAGGCGTAGACCACCGACCAGCGCGTGGCACTGCCCGCGCGACGCGGATTGACGCCATGGGCTGCATGGGTCCACATGAGTGCCACTGAGCCGGGCGGCGCCGCCAACGGCTCAATCTGCAGGGCCGCACCCGTCACCGGATGCACACGGTTCTGCATCCATCCCTGTTGCAGTTCGATATCTGTAGCGGCGCGAATCTCCGCATCGCGACAGAGATGGCTCCCGGGTACGACCTTGAGATTGCCGTCGCCCAGGACGAAGCCGTTTACGTAGAAGAAGATTCGCAGAAAGCCGAGATGTGGATCCCCTTCGGCATAGGCGTGGCTGTGCCAGCTCGTGCCATCATTGCCCCCGGGGCGATTGAGGGCCACGCAATGGTCGAAGCGGATCTTCTCACCCAGTACAGCACGGGCCAGTGCGAGCAACTGGGGGTGGCGGATCAGAGAGGCCAGGAACAGATCGTACTCCGCTGAGTAATGATTCGGCCGGTGCTGCTCGTCACCTGGCAGCAGTGCCTGGATGCCGGCGAGGGCGGTTGTCAGCTGCGCGCGGGCGTCATCCGTTAACAGTTCCGGAAACACGACGTGACCATCCGCGTCGAGACGGCTTCGCGCTGCGTCATCGAAGGAGGAGGTGCCGAACAATTCAACCATGCATGCTAGCGGAAGTGCGGGGTTTCACGGACGTGGTACTCCAGCAGGTGCCCTCTGGCACCGATGTAGAAGACGCCGTCCTCGGGACCCTCGACGATCTGGCAGAGATCGGGGATCGGCGCCTTGTCCAGGTGCAGAAGGCGGTCCGTTGTCACGTCGAGTTTGAATACCGCATGCCGTGTGACGCCATAGATATCACCATCGCGGCCACAGGTAAGGTGGACGATGCCATGCGCTTCAGGGATCCCCATCAGGGGTGTGCCGGCATCTTCCAGCTCCCAACGCCAGACAACGCGCCGTCGTTGCGGACAGAAGGCGAAGAGATGTCCCGTGTCGGTTGAGCCGTAAACCAGCCCGGTCACCGGACTGCAGGCAAGATTGCCGACAGTGATCGCACCCCATTGTGGAATGCACTCAAAAACCCGCCGCCCTTCGCTTGGAGAGAACATGAACAAGCGCGCTTCGGTGGTGGTCTCCAGGCAGCCGCGGCCGCCGCGGATGCTGGTGCCGCCATAGACCCAGGTGTCGTCAGAGGCGACGGACTGCACGCTCTGGTCCACGTCTCGATACAGTGCCTTTTCTTCCGTCTTCGGATCGAACACAGCCAGCCCCCCGCCGGGGACGTGGTAGTTGGCGCGGCAAGCGATGTAAATTTTGCCATCCGGACCTACGGTGTACTCGAAGGGGCGGTTCATCTCGTCGCCAAGGCGTCCGAAGTTGCGCGGGTTGGCCTGTTCGTGCTCGCCGTCATGTTCCGGCATCGGCTGCCAGGGCTTGGCCGGATCGTAGCAGGCGAAATAGCCGCCGCCGTAACTGCCGAGGTAGACTTTATCGTCACAGGCGATAACGTCGTAGACCTCGCCGCCGCCCCAACCAACACGCCCCAGATCCTGTAACTGTCGCTCGGCGGGATTGTAGCGAAAGATGTGCATGGAGATGATCGTCGAACCGTAGATGTCTCCATGGGGACCGCGGTGCAGGCCGCAGATGTCGGTGGCTACGGAGGGCTTGTAGTCGGCGCGGCGTTCCTCACCATCGACGGTATAAACACAGGCTTCCTGCTGGAAACTGGCAGTGATCCCGCGTGTCACCGCATCCGGTTGCCGGGCCGCCGGGGGATCCTCGTCGAAGCGCTCCGCCCGCGTCAGCAGGATGCGCGTCTTGCCCGTCGTCGGATCATAGGCGATGCGTCCGGAGGGATCGCGCTGGATGTTGCACACGACTTCGCCATTGGCGGCGACATACTGGGGATTGCACCAGACCTGCTGCGTCGCCGGCAACGGCTCCGGCGCCTGCACACCGTGGTCGGTCCAGCTGTCGGTGTCGTTGTCGAAGCTGACCAGATGCGCCCCCGGATGCGTGCCGATCCACAGGCGCCCATCCGGCCCTAGACAGCCGTGGTAGAATCGCTGTCGACTCAGCAGAGGAAAACCATGATGTCGCATGCCGTGCTGTGGAGTCCATGACTGCAGCAGGTGGCCATACTCATACAGGCCGTGGAACGTATGCACCCACAACGTACCATTGCGTGGATCGACATTGCAGGTGAACTCGCGACCCGCGATCCAGTGCCGCTCAATCACCTGTCCCGTGTCGACATCGACGCCAAAAAGGATGGAACCTTCCTGGCCGAATTCGCCGCCCCAGATGATGTCGATGCCGCGCACCTCGTCGTGTGTCGCCCAGCCACCACCCATCCAGCCACCGATGACGGGACGACCCAGATCGAAGAACACTCCCATCAGTCGATCTCCAGTGATACCTGCTCGTTCAGTTCATCCCGACCGGACATCGCCTCCGATGTGGCGAAGTGCAGGATCAACGCCTTGCGCCAGGTATCGGTGTTGTTGTCGGCACTGGCATGTAAGGCACAACCGTGGTGGAAGATCACCGAACCGGCAGGCACCGGGCAGGGCACGGCAGCAGGCAGATCGAGTTCACCCGTGTCGGGAATGTGATGTACAGGGCGCTCGGGGTCCGACGAAATGGGGAAGATGCCGTGTTTGTGCGATCCCGGAACGTAGGTCATGCAGCCATTCTCCAACGTCGCCTCGTCCAGCGCGATCCACGCCGTGACCAGATCATCGACGGGGTCCACGAGGAAATAGCTCTGGTCCTGATGTAACGGTTTGGCCTGCCCGCGAGGCGGCTTGAACAGGGCCTGATCGCGGAACACCTTGACTCGGGGGCCCAGCAGGCCACGGGCGTGATCGAGCAGTTTTGCTGTGCGGGCGAAGTTCTGAAAGAAGGGATCGAAGCGCACGAGAAAGCTGGCACCACGGACATCACCGGTGCCCTTTGTCTCGGGTTTCGTGTCACCTTCACGACCGATACCAACGCCCGCCAGGCGTGACTCCGGGTCGGCGATCAGGGCGTCGATCCGCTGCCGCACAGGCGTCAGTTCCTCGTCGGTGAACAGCGCCTCGACGACGAGAAAACCGTTCTCTTCGTAGCTGGTCTTCATCTGTTGACTGAACACGCTCTCAGCCCTCCGCTTCCAGGCGCGACCAGATCTCCCGCACGCGGTCCTTGATCATGAGTGCTTCCTGCCAGCGGTCGGACAACTCCTGCCCGTCGGCGCCCTGAATGGCGTAGGTCGGTGGCCCCAGTTCAACAACGAAGGTCAGCGTCGAGTTTTCCCCGGCACGTTGGCGGAAGGCCCGGAAGCCATGTTCCCACCAGCCCGAAAACAGGTCGAACCAGACCTTGTTGTGCGGAAAGGCGACCGATACCTGCACTTGCTCGCGGGAGGCGACGCGCCCGTGGAAGGCGCCGCAACGCTCAACGATCTGGTCCATGTATTTCTGGTTCTGCGCCGAGATCGGCGGCCCGGAGAACTCGCGCCCCACGAGAAAGTGCGACAGGTCGCCGCACAATTGCATGTCGGGTACGGCGTCGATCAGATCCAGGGTGAAGTACATGTCCGTCGTCGTGCGGTCGCGGTGGGTTTCGAAGAACAACTCCAGGCCGGCGTCGGCAGCCATGTCCATACAACGGACGATGTACGGAATCGGTTCGGCGACACTACGCGTGATCGGCATCGGTTGCAGGTTGAGATGGGAAGCGCCTCCATCCTTTGCTGCGGCGATGTCGTCGGCAAACTCAGCGGCCGTCCAGGGGAACACGATGTTCGAGCGCTTGAGATGATACTTATCGCACAGCGGCACCATGGCCTCCCGATGCTGTTTGTCCTCCATCAGGAACTCCACGCCGTCAAAGCCGCCTTCAGCGATCTTTTCCAGTCTTTCCTCCATGCTCCACTCTGTGCCGCCGTACGGCAGGGCACCCATGCCCCAGTACGACTGGTATACCTGAAAGTGCATCGTTGATCTCCTGCTTCTGGTGGATGTCCTGAGCCGAACGGGCCTGGAGCGGGGTGAGCCAGCCTGCCGTATCACGAAAGGCAGGAAGACGCAAGATCGCGTCCATGATCGCCTTTGGAGAAGCGCACAAGATAGCGTCTTCCACGGGCCTGGCGCCACGGAGGCCGTCACCTTGACGGGCCGTAGGGGCCAGCTATCTTCGGCGCCAATGCCTCCCTTCACTTTTCAGCGCTGCACCGTGCACTGGTGCCCGCCGCAACGACTCGATCTGGTCGAGCACGTGCGGGAAGGGCGTCTGCAGATGGTCCAGGCCGGTAATTTCGGCCCCATGTTCTATGGGCTGGCCGATGATCCCACGGTCGAGCGCTGGTTTCCCGGCCAACCTCTGCAGGGAATCGAAGCCAATCTTGACTACGCCCGGGATCTCATATCTCGGGTCCAGGCCGAGGGGGCACGATACGTGGGCACCTTGTCGATGTCGTGGAATTACGGGGACCACGAAACGGGCAAAGGGCTCTGGGAGGCGTGGGACAAACTGTGGACGCCAGAGTTGCTGGGCCCCCAACGGCCCTGCGAAGACCCGTCACAGGCCATGCAAGTCGACGCGGCGGGTGACATCCGTAACTGGCCCATCGAAGGCCGCCCGTATCGTACCTATTCTGGCTGTATGGCCAACCCCTTGTGGCGGGCGACGCTGCAGCCGATGATCCGCAAGGCGATCGAGGATCTCGGCGTGGATGGCTTCAACGTCCACCACGGGTTTGAGAGCCTCTGTCGGTGCGAGCACTGCCGCTCGTGGCTCTGGCCGCGGCTGCAGGCAAACTTTTCGTCGGCTGAATTGATCGCCGCTTTTGCTGCCGACTCGAGGGCCGAGGCGGGCGACCTGCTCGTGGCTCGCCCCGAGAGCCCCGCAGACCTGCGGGCCCGCGTTGCGACGGAAGTCGAACGGGCGTCTGCAGAGCTGCGCAAGGCGACCTTCGATGCGTTGTTCGTCGACTACGGCCGTTCCCTGAAGCCCGACCTGCTGCTGGCGCAGTGGTATCACAAATACGACTTCAAGCCGCGTGACGAGCGCTCACTGCTGCCGGCCGAATCATGGGCCAGGGATGAGTCCTATCTCTGGTACAGCCAGGGCGCGCACAAGGGCGTGACCTATTTTGATCACGGTTGGCTGGCTGACATGGGTCTGCCCGCTCGCTTTATGTATGCCGCAGCCGATGGCCGGCCTTTCATCATCAACAAGTACGATTGGTCACGCTGGCGTTTGTCGATTGCCGAAATGGCTGCTCACGGCGGCTCCGGCCTTGCTGTGCACTGGGCGGCCCACGGCGAGGATGACCGTGTGGTGGGCGCCGAGGACCGATACCGGACAAGGGTATACCCCTACCAGCGCTTCCTTGCCGAGCACGATGATCTGTTTGCCGGCGCACAGCCCTATGCAGAGCTGGCCATCGTCTACCCGCGACGTGCGGAAGTGGCCGCCGAGTCCGGTTGCACCGACGCGCTGCGCCGCATCGGGACCATGCTAGAGAACGAGCACTTCCTGTTCGATATCATCCTCGACGAGCAGCTGGTCGACCGTGGCGATCGCTACGACGCTCTGGTGTTGGCCGATGTGCAACGACTGTCACCAGCGGAGGTCGCCTTCCTGCGGTGGTGGCTCGGCGAGCGCAAAGGCAAGGTTGTTCTCACCGGTGCCACTGGCGCGCTGCGTGAGGATGGGCGACCGCGGCAGGAATCACCATTCGCAGACTGGATCGAGCCGAGCGGGCAAACCCGTATCGTGCCTGCCGATCGCGGCCAGATCCTGACTCTCGTTGACGGCCCATGGGCACCGGACCGGGTGACAGTGGCACCCGGTGTCGATATCGATGTCTTCCCGCTGCCGTCGACGGATGATCTCGGTCAGCAACTGCTCTCCGGCTTTGATGAACTTCTCGGCATGCGCTGGTTGGTAACCGATGCGCCATGGTTTGTCCGCGTCCGCGCCTGGCGCACGCAGGACCGAACACGCATCTGCCTGCACTGGCTCAATTACCGTCAGGTTGAGAACGTGAGTGACGAAGTCCCTCTCGAACAGGGACCGTTCACCGCCAGGCTGCGATTGCCGGCAGCGGCTCGTGCGGAACGCCTGCAGTGGCTCGATCCTGAAAACGCGGCCAGCGTCGATCTCGGCTTCCATCGCGACGGCGGCGAAATTCACTTCACCGTACCCCGACTGATCATCTACGGCATTGCCGTGATTCATCTGCAGGAGTTGTGATGACTGCCAAGCCCCTTATGTCTCGCCCACCATCGGCTCGATTCGTGCTGGGTGGGACTGTTGCACAGTATCTGCAGGCGGTGACCGCGCAGTGGCTGCTGCCGACACCCGCCGCCAATCCCGCCATTCTCGATATGTTCCGCGACCGAGACAGGCAACCCCTGCGCGACATGGTGCCATGGGCGGGGGAATTCGCCGGCAAATACATCACCTCCGGCGTGCAGATCCTGCGCCTTACGGGGGATGCGGTGTTGCGCCGGCACCTGCAGGCTTTCGTGGCGGAGCTCATCTCGCTGCAGGCCGACGATGGCTACCTGGGGCCCTGGCCCGAGGACTGTCACCTCACCGGCAAGGCACCCAACGCGAGTCTGTCACGAAATCGACTCAGCCCGACATGGGATGCCTGGGGCCACTACCACGCGATGCTGGGACTGTTGCTGTGGCACGAGGAAACCGGCGATCGTCAGGCACTGCAGAGCACGGAACGCATCGCCGACCTGTTGTGTGAGAAATTCCTCGGTCAGCGACGTCGGGGGCGCCGACTGGTCGACACGGGCAGCACCGAAATGAACCTGGCACCGGTCCATGCCCTGGCTCTGCTCTACCGACGGACAAAGACGGATCGCTATCTGCAACTGGCACGGCAGATTGTCGACGAGTTTGCCGCGATGGCCACCGACGGCAGCCCGCTGGCGGGGGACTATGTCAACACGGCCGTCGCCGGCATGCCTTTCCACGAGACCCCCAAGCCACGTTGGGAAAGTCTGCACCCAGTGATGGGGATGCTGGAGCTGTACTACCTCACCGGCGACGATGGGTATCGCGCCGCCTTCGAGCACATCTGGTGGAGCATCGTGCAGTACGATCGGCACAACAATGGTGGCTTCAGTTCGGGGGAGAAAGCCCAGGGCAATCCCTACCATCCCGGGGCCATCGAGACCTGCTGTACCGTGGCCTGGATGGCGACGAGTGTTGATATGCTGCGCCTCACGGGCAACTCGCAGGTCGCCGACGAACTGGAACTGTCGACACTGAATTCCGGCATCGGGCTGCATTCGCACTCCGGGCGTTGGGTGACCTACAACACCCCGATGGACGGTGTGCGCAAGGCGAGCGCTCACGATATCGTGTTCCAGGCGCGGGAGGGGAGTGCCGAACTCAACTGCTGTTCAGTGAACGGGCCCCGGGCCCTGGGTATGATCTCAGACTGGGCGCTGATGACGGGCAAGGAAGGGCTTACCGTCAACTGGTACGGACCTGGCCGGATGACGGCCCGCGTCGCTGGCACAACCGTCGTGTTGACGCAGGACACCGATTATCCCGTGGAGCCCACTGTCGTGCTGCGAGTGGCACCGACGAAGGCGGCCCGGTTCATTGTGCGTCTGCGCATCCCCGGATGGTCACAGCAAACGCGGGTACGGGTCAATGGTGAGACCATCACTGGCGTCGTTGCCGGCGGTTATCTCGCCATCGAGCGCCGCTGGAAACGCGGGGACCACGTCGAGATCCGTCTCGATTTTCGCCTGCATCGCTGGGTGGGGGAGCAGGAGTGCAAAGGCCTGACATCACTCTATCGGGGCCCCTTGCTGCTGACCTATGATCGTCGCTTCAACGATTGTGATCCGGATGACATCCCGGTGCTGGATGCCAGCAACCTGCAGCCCCATCGGGTGGAGTGGACGGGGGCGACGCCGGTGCCGGAACTGCTCGTGCGTTGCACGGGGGCCCGGGGTCGACAGCTGACGCTGTGTGATTTTGCCAGTGCCGGGGAGGGTGGCTCTCCGTACCGTACATGGCTGCGGGTGCGCAATGCGGGGCGTGCCAGCCGCTTCAACTATGACAATCCACTGCGTACGCAACGATGACGGACAAGCCCAAGGTATTTCTGCCGGAAATGAGTTTCGCCGAGGTGGAGGATATTCTGGATCAGGTGCAATTGGCAATTCTGCCAACCGGCAGCAATGAAGGCCATGGTCCGCACCTGCCACTGAAGGTCGACGCTGCGACATCAACGTACGTGTCCATTGAGGCGGCTCGCAGGTTGTATCCCCGGGTGCTCGTGGCGCCTTGCCTGGCTGTAGGACATTCGCCGCAACACCTTGAGTTTGCCGGCAGTATGTCGCTGCGCGTGGAAACGCAGATCCGGGTCCTGACCGACTACTGCAGTTCCCTGCGCAACTATGGCATTCGGCGCTTCGCCATCGTCAACGGCCATGGCAACAACATGGCGGTGAACGCACAGGCGGCACGGCGCATCACGGAAGAACTGGGAGATGTGAGGCTCGCCTCCTTCGCCTACTGGGAGGCGATCGACCGGGAAGAGATCAGCAAGCTCAATGAGGGTCGTCACTATCCCGGTCACGCCGATGAATTCGAAACCTCCATGACTCTGCATATCTGCCCGGAACACACGCGCATGGACCGCCTGCACGAAATCGAGGACAAGTACGGGCTCCACGGACCGGGCCCGGACGTAGCACCAGGGCATCAGTTTCTGGCGACAACGACGTGGCGGCAGACGGGCTTGCGGCAGCGCCTGTTATGTGACGTGGCTGCTGATAACTATCAGTTGGCGAGCGCCGAAAAGGGCGCCCTGTTTGCCGAGCTGTCTGTTGCTGGTACGGCAGCATATCTGGACGACTTCATCAACCACGTGGCGCTCGACTGATGGCGCTCAACACACGCAATTACATGCCCCCCCACGGTATCCGTGTGCCTGCCGAGGTGCACGAGGCCTTTGCCGCACAACTGTTACGTGCTGCCGGCCTGGGCGCCGATGGCGCCGCCCTGGTGGCAGGGATTCTGGTCGCCTGCGACCGCCGCTGCGTCTTCAGTCACGGCACAAAAAGAATGGCCGAAGAGTATCTCAGGGAACTCCAGGAGGGTGGCATCAACGCCGACCCGAAAGTCAAAGTGGAGCGACAGGACGGCGCCACAGCCGTGATCGATGGTGATGGGGGTCTTGGTTACCATGCCTGCCATCAGGGCATGACGATGGCCATCGATGCGGCCCGTCAGTTCGGTGTCGGCGCCGTGACGACCTACAATCATCACCACTTCGGCGCCGCCGGGAACTGGACACGAATGGCCATCCGCGAAGGCTTCGTGGGGCTCGCTGTGTCGAGTCACCGGTTCCGTGCCAATCCCGAACATGTCGTCACGAGTGCCGTCGGCAGTTCACCCCTGAGTATCGGCATTCCCGCCGGTGAGCAGCCGCCCTTTGTCCTCGACATGGGGGGCTCGTCTCTGCCCAGTAGTCCCGAGCTGATGGAGCAGTTTCCCCACGTGTTCTTCAAGGGTCTCGGCGTTGCCTCCATCAGTGTCATCCTTGGTGGGGTTCTGGCCGGCATCTGGCGCCCCGAAATACAGTCGACCGCATCGAAGTGGAAGTCGAATCAGGGCTCATTTCTCAGCGTCTGGGATGTATCCAGATTCATGGATCCGGCACAGTTCGCCGCCGAGATGGACCGTCACATGGCCGATGCCCGTGCCATGCAGCCCTTTCCGGGGATGGACCGGGCGGAACTGCCGGGGGGGATGGAACATGCATGGGAGCAGGAGAACACAAAGCATGGCATCCCGATGACGGACGAGCATGTCGAGCTGCTTGCTGGCTGGGCCCAGAGGCTGGGCGTCGAGGCGCCCTACGGCGCCTACGAGAACACTCGTTTCTGACGGATCAGATCAGTTCGGTGGGGCCGCGGTAGTGAAAATCGTCGGCAACGCCGACAGGCAGGCCGTCATCAAACAGGAAGCGTTCCCCCGTCTCGATGGATCGATACAGGGCCAGCCCCAGGCCGATGTTGCGCATGCCATTGCCGCCG
>ERZ890510.1942-NODE-1942-length-12498-cov-5.012216_pt1 | contig 12498 bp, 9 predicted proteins | sample MGYA00521265_ERZ890510 | MGnify/ENA primary metagenome ERZ890510 (study PRJEB32303, sample SAMEA104408624) | aquatic metagenome | biome: Brackish water; feature: Chemocline; material: water | place: Baltic Sea | collected 2014-10-26T21:54:00 | depth 110 m ...
ACTTTAATTTTTAAACCATCCTGTTAATCTCAAAATAGATAAAAATTTATAACAAAAAAGATGATGAAAATGTTTAAAAAAATCGCCCTCATTGTAGCCACTCTTGTTTTAATTAACGCCTGTTCTGATGATGCTATTGAAGCACCGTACGGCAGTTGGGTCTCGCCCATATCTGCGGAACTTACCACCCGAAACGCCGTGGGACTTAGAAGTATTCGCATGGACGGTGATGATTTATATTGGATTGAAAGCGGTATGATCGTAAAAAGGGACGCGCACGGCATCATCAGCAATGCGATCCCCGAAAATTACATCAGCCGCACCCGCGTTCATGAATATGGTGGTGGTTCTTATAATGTTTGGGATGGGGTGATTTATTTTTCTAACCATAGTGATCAAATTTTATACCGTCTCGCCCCTAATAGTACGCCCGAGCCCATGACAACAGAAGGATACCGTTATGCGGACTGCGCCATGGACGACGGTCATAATCAGCTAATCTGTGTTCAGGAGGACCATAGCCATGAAGGTGAACCGGTCAATAGCATGGTTTCAATAAGCTTGAAAGAGGGTCACAAAATACGGACACTTTTTTCCGGCACCGATTTTATTTCATCACCTCAAATTAATCCAGCAGGGGACACACTCGTCTGGATCACATGGGATCATCCCAATATGAATTGGGACGATACAAAATTATGGATGGGTAAAATAACCAAGCAAGGAAGCCTTTCTGGTGCCACAACTATCGTAGCCAGAGAAAGCCTATCCGTACAAGAGCCTAGATGGACTTCGGACGGAAAACTTTATTATATTGCCGATCCTGATAATTGGTGGAATATCCAAACTTACCAAGACGGAGCTGGACACGCACTTCAACAAATTGAGGCAGAATTTGGCACCACTTCCGCCCTTGGCGCCCATTCATATGCTTTTTTAAATGATCAACAAATAATTGCAAAATATCAGCAGGACGGCAGATCGCACCTTGGCATAGTTGATCTAGAAACAGGTGACGTCGAAGATATTGAAACGCCCTATGTTGCAATCCGTGATGTTTATTCAAACGCAAAGCATATCTATTTAATTGGCGCAACCGAAACCTCGGCCGCAGAAATTGTCGAATATGCTGACGGCGAATTTATCACCATAAAGAAAAGCCAAGAAGCGATTGTTGATGAAGACTATATATCAATTGCACAAGCGATTAGTTTTCCTAACCTCAAAGATGAGCCGACACACGCCTTTTATTATCCACCAAAAAATCCAGACTATGTCGCTGATGATGAATTACCGCCCTTGATTGTTATCCTTCATGGTGGGCCAGTGGCCGCGACCAATTCATCTTTTCGAGCCAGTAACCAGTTTTGGACATCACGCGGTTTTGCCGTTGTTGATATTAATTATGGTGGTAGCACAGGATATGGCCGCGAATACCGTGAACGCCTACGTGGCCAATGGGGCATTGTCGATATTGATGATACCAAAGCCGCCATAGATTATTTAATCGACCAAGATCTTGCCGACCCGGACCGACTGCTTATTCGCGGCGGCAGTGCTGGCGGCTACAGCGTGCTAGTGGCTCTATCCCAACATGATATTTTTGCCGCAGGGGCCAATTATTACGGCATTAGTGACCTTGAGGTGCTGGCTAAAGATACGCATAAATATGAAAGTAGATTTCTCGATAGCCTGATTGGACGTTATCCAGAAGATATTGAAATCTACAAAGAACGATCTCCGATCAATCACTTAGACGGCTTTACTAAACCTTTAATCGTCTTTCAAGGACTGCTTGATCCTGTGGCACCCCCTAACCAATCGGAGCTTATTGTCGATGCTTTACGTAAAAAGGGCGTTCCAGTGGCCTATTATTCCTACGAAGGCGAATATCATGGATTTGGCAAAAAAGAAAATATCATCCATAGTTTGGAAAGTGAGCTGGTATTTTACGGCAAGATATTAGGCTTTGAGCCTGCCGGTGAGCTGCCAGAAATTGAGATTGATAATTTTGACGGCTAATATTTAGGCATAAACATGCTTAATTGTACCGTTCTATTTAAAAGTCCACCTGCCGCAACTTAATCTGCGGCATTTATGGCTATTGTTCTTTTATGTTTTTAATTAGACGCTATTTCCTTAATCAAATTTTGTTAATCGAATTTGGTTTTATATTTATCTGGTATTTCTGGATATGCATTAATAAAACCATTGCGATTGGGCATTTTTACCTTGGGCAATGTCTTTTTATTGATCACGGCCTTTTCATCGATAATACCGTTTGCCGATAATAAATAGGCGGTAATAGCGTAATATTCACTATTGGTTAGCGACATGGGCGAGGTATAAGGCATGGCGCGGCGGATATAATTAAAAACAGTAGTAGAATAAGGCCAATAGCTTCCCACCGTCGCCAACATTTTGTCAGTTCCTAAGGTACCGATTCCACCAAATAACGCATCAGCGATGCCATGTTCTTCGGGAGAGCCGTGACAAACCTCACAATTATCGACAAATAATTCCGCCCCTTGAACCGCTGTTCCCTCTCCCTCAGGCAAAAATTGGCCGTCGGGGAAAACAGACCAAAAGCGCTTGGCTATATCCGCATCTGTCGCGGGTTCACCAAATCGGCTTTCCTGAGCATGAACAGTATGAACGCTTAAAAGCACGCTCGCTATGATAAGGGATTTACGCATAAACATGTTCAATACCCCCCTTTGCGTCCACACCCCAGCTATGAATGGCGTGGAAATGATAAAAAGCTTTATTGCCGCGAGCGCTGATAAGTTCTTTTCTGGTGGGTTGGACCCGACCAAATTCATCAATGGCGCGGCTTTGCAAAATGGCGGGGGTTCCGTTCCACATCCACGGTATGCGAAAGCGGGTCAGCATTATGCTGTTAACGGGCCCTTCTATCGCCGCCTCAGCCCACGTCTTGCCGCCATCAGCCGACACTTCAACTCGAGCTATTTTGCCGCGACCAGACCACGCCAAGCCCGTCACTTCGTAAAGACCGTGTTTGGCGAGGCTCATGGCATTAGAAGGCCTTGTAATGACGGATTTTACATCAAGCTCTAAACTAAATTGTAGGGCATTCCCGTCATATAATTTATCGGTATATTTTGAAGTTTCAAAGCGCGACATAACTGGCTTATCAGTTACATATAAGGATCGAACCCATTTAACGGAAGTATTCCCTTCAAAGCCCGGATTGAGCACACGCATGGGATAACCTTGCCCCGGACGCAAACGTTCGCCATTTTGATAAATGGCAATCATAGTGTCTTTCAAGGCTTTATCTATGGGAATACTGCGGCTGAGTGAACCAGAATCTGCTCCTTCGGCGATAATCCATTTTGCATCTTTTGAAATGCCGCATTCATCAAGCAAGGTCGAAAGAAGAACGCCCGTCCACTGGCTCCCAGAAACAAGACCGTGGGTCATATCTAAATGTTGCTTGGTTGGCTTATCTTCATAACAAATGCGGCTATTACCGCTACATTCCATAAAATATTCTCTTGTAACTGTTGGATAATTTTCCAATGCATTTATATCAAATTTCAATGGATTTTTAACCATGCCATGAATGACAACTTTATGCCGATCTGGGTCAATATCGGGAATGCCGTGGTGGGTCACTTCAAAATGAAGGCCGCTTGGGGTAATCGTTCCCATTAAATTATGATGCGGCGTTCTCCCTGCTGAGGTGGCTGTCCTGCCTCCAGAGACTTCTCCCACTAGCTTTTTTACGCGACCCACTTCAAAACGGGAAAGCTCACCATATTCTAAAGCGTCACTGCCTGGGTATAAAGTCCAGTCTTCTTGACCTTGACCGACCATTTCTTGGCCAAAGGCTGATTTAGCACTAGCCAGTGCCGCTGAGGTTAATAAAGTTGATGTTAAGAAAAATCGTCTATTTAATAAACCGCCCCCCGCAGCTTGATCCGTGGCATCAATAGTCATTGTTTTTTTATTATGTTGTCCCATAAAACTCCCCTTTTATGTTTTGTCCCCGTTTGTTTATACTCTCGACCCTAATTATTTTCCTTTTTTAAAGCTCTGCCATAAAGTTCATTTGTAAGATTGCCTTCAATAATAGCAAGCCCACCATTTACCAATAAATATTTCACCCCTACAGATAATTCTCGTGGATTTACAAAGTCAGCTTTTGGGGCAAATTCTTGTTCGTCAAAAATTACTATATCAGCAAACTTTCCTTTTTCAAGGGTCCCGCGATCCTTAAGGCCAACTGTTTTTGCAGTAAGTCCCGTGCTACGGTGAATGAAATCTTGTAAAGTGATATATTTCTTTTCCACAACATAACGGCGATATTTAGTAGGAAATGTTGCATATTTACGCGGGTGACCGTAGGAGCCATCTGACGAGGTCATGACCCACGGCCTTTGCATAAAGTCGCGCATATCATCTTCATTTATGCTAAAATTGGCGACATTACTGTCCCCTTCCAAGATTATTTCTATGGCCGTATCAATGGCTTCTTTTTTGCGCGCTGCGGCCTCTTCGGCCAAAGTTCTACCGACCGTGATATTCGCATCACCCCCTGTCAGCAGTAAAGCCTCCGCACCACCACGTTTTAGCATATTTTCGCCCATCTCATCCTTGATGGTTGGTAATATTTTTGCGTCCATCAAACGGGCGCGCATGGCAGCATCTCCCCCCACTTGAACATAACGCGGCAATAATGAGGAGCGAACCCCCGTACCGGTGGCGAGCCAAGGATATTGATCCGCCGTAATACGAACACCCTCCTCTTGTGCTGCTTCAATCATTTTTATCACATCTTTGGACTGTCCCCATACATCAACGCCGAGCGCTTTTATATGGGCCACATGGACTTTGACATTGGCGAATTTTCCAATATCAATCACTTCTTGAACAGCGCCTTTTAGGCCAATGTTATATGTGCTTTCATCGCGGATATGGCTTTCATAAATGCCATCATAAGGCTTAATCATCGTCGCAAGCTCCGCTACTTCTAAGGTCGAAGAATAACTACCGGGCGCATAATATAACCCTGATGAAAGACCAAAGGCGCCCTCTTCCATAGCGCGTTTGACATGGGCTTTCATTTTGCTCATTTGGTCGGGCGTTGGTGTATCATCAACCATCCCCATAACCGCGAGCCTAACCGCCCCTTGGCCGACATAAAGTGCCGTATTTGTACCGATACCATGAGCAGTCAACATATCCAGTGTGGCGGCAATATCACTGCTACCACCGCCGTCATTTCCATTAAAAACTGTGGTCACACCTTGGCTTAAATAATTAGCATTTTGCTTGAGTTGGTCGGATTTTAAATCATCAAGGGAATGGGTATGAGGATCAATAAAACCGGGAGCGACAATAAGCCCCGTCCCATCAATGATTTTTTTACCCTCAACATGACCAGCTGGCCCTACATAGATGATTTTATCGCCTAATATGGCCACATCAAGCAAGGAAGCGGGGTTATCAGTGCCGTCATAAACCATGCCGCCCGTGATTAATATATCCGCTTTAATCGGCGGTTCCGAGCATCCCGAAAGACACAATATAGTCGCCCAAAAAAGTAAATATATATATTTCATTTATTTAACCACTGGCAAAATAATATAAGACTGGTATTGATCGGAATGGTGAATGGTATTATGGGCGATTACGCCTTCTTTTTCATCATAATTATTACCGCCCGTATTAAGATTTCGGGCAAATTTCGGGAAATTTGACGATGTAATTTCAACGCGAATGCGGTGACCTTTTTGAAAAACAATACTAGTGGACATAGCCGTTAAGTCGATTTTATAAACTTCGCCTTCTTTCATCATTACTTGCTTGTCATATCCTTCACGGTAACGGGCGCGCATGATGGTATCATCTAGAATATAAGCCGTACCGTCCGGCGTTACATCAACAAGTTTTACCGCAAAATCAGTATCTTTTGCGTCTGAAGAAACATGAAGAACCGTGTCAATAAACCCTGATATCTCCATTGGTTTTTCAAGCGGTTCACTGGTATAGACCAGCACATCTTGGCGCGCTTCGATCGTTCGTTGGTCGCGCGGGCCCGGATCAACCAATCCGCCATTACAACAATCACTACCGCCAATGGTTTTAACCGGGATCATCGGATCATAATTATAACTGTCAGAGCCCTCTTTGTTTGGCGCTGTCATGGTCAATGTGCCGTCACCATAAAGGCTGTTGGCATTACCGCCGCCGCTTAAATACATTTTAACATTACCAGCATTTTCAGGAGGCCATTGATCTGATGACTGCCACTCATTCTCACCCATTGTATAATAACGAACATGAGGCGTCTTAGGATCAAATGCTTTTTTGTCACCCTTAAGCCATTTATCAAACCATGCGAATATTTCACCTGAAACATCAAAACTGGTATCGCCCAATTCGCGCTCCCCAACTACTGTGTTGGGGCCCATAGTTGTATAACGACAATGGGGGATCGGCGCGATGATGGCATATTGATTATCACGGGTTTCTTTGTCTATGCCATTTTTACGGATATGATTAAACAGGGCCAAATTTGGCCCTTTAGAGACATCGTACCAGGAATTAAACCATAAAGCAGGAACGCCCCACGGTTCATTATCATGATAAAGGCCGCCTTCGAACCATCCTTTTGAAGCAGGGGTGCGTTTGACCAATTCTTCAAAAGTTCCCTCAGGCTCACCCAAACTTGTCAGTAAATCTTGGATCGGTAAATGTTTAATATGTTCTTGCCAATCAACATCGGGTTTTTGAGTATCCAGATCATTATATTGGCTAATATGTTGGCGAACTTCGGCGCTTAAACCCTCGGGGATTTGCGCCCGAAGCGGATTATCAACACCGTAGAGCCAGACGAAAAACAAAATACGCTGAACGCCGCCCGTGTACCAATTGCCATGTTCCCAAAATTCACCAACACGGCCAATACCGGCGCCTGCGGATTGTGGGATCATCGCCGCGTGGGCAGGATGGTTCATGGCCGCCAAGGCAAGTTGCCATTCAGCCGTTGACGAGCAACCGTAAGTGCCGACCTTATGATTGGACCATGATTGCGCTGAAATCCAGTCAAGGGCGTCATAACCGTCGGTGCGCGGATGACCGAGAATTTCAAATTTGCCTTCGGAAAAATAACGTCCCCGTTCATTTTGCAAAACATACGCGTAGCCACGGCTCACCGCTTCCACCGCCATCTGCAGGCTACTGCCTCCAAGCTCATTCATATTATAGGGAGTGCGAACGAAGATCGCTGGTACATCTTTATCTGTTTTTTTAGGTCGGTAAATATCAGAGGACAAGCCAACACCGTCGCGCATGGGCATTAAAACCTTACGTTCAACGGTGGCAATATCCTCTAATATTTTATGAAGGGCTTTATCGTTATATTTTGAATAATCCTGAGCATAAGCCCCACTTGCCATTATAAAACTAGCCAATATCACCAATAAAAAGTTAAACTTTTTCAGCATTTCACCCTCCAAATATTTTTTTTATATATAAAGACTATAACCCAGCCATTTGATTTGTAAATAGGCTAATATTAGCGGTGATTTTGATAATCTTCAGGGGTATCGATATCATTGAAGATCGCTTCATTATCAAGGTCAACTTCTATCACGTCATCTGGGTATTTTTTGAGCAGGTTTCTCGCGCCTTTATCACCGTTTAGAGAATTAAAATCGGCAAAATATTTTTGTGAAAATATCAGAGGGTTGCCGATTTTTCCTTGTGTTGTCGGAGCAATTATTTTGCCTTTTTGAAAGGCGCTGAGCAGTTTATTATAATCTTTAGCCATAATATAAGGCATATCACCAAGGCAGATCATCACGCCGTCGCAGTGGTTTGCCAGTGCGTCAATCCCTGCCTTTACGGATGTGCTTAAGCCTTGATCATAATCTGGATTATCGATGAAGCGCACATTTTGAGTGATGCTTGCCTTGACTTTATCCGCGTCATTTCCTGTCACCACAATAATATCATCAATGGCGCTTGATAAAAGCTGATCAATCACATGGCTGACCATGGTTTTATCATTGAAAGTGAGCAGCAATTTATTATCCGCCCCCATCCGCCTTGATGAGCCAGCCGCCAACACTATAGCACTGATGCGCGCGCTCATTGCTCGCCTTTGCGGTGAATTGAAATTAGTTCTGATAATATAGAAAGGGCGATTTCCGCTGGCTCTAAACTGCCAATATCAAGACCAGCAGGGCCGTGGATTCTGGCGATTTCAGCCATTGTGAAGCCTTTTTCTTTAAGGCGCGAAACTCGGTCTTTATGGGTTTTGCGACTGCCTAAGGCCGCCACATAAAAGGCGTTTGATCTGATGGCAACTTCCAAAGCAGGATCATCAAGTTTTGGGTCATGGCTTAAAGTGACAATCGCGGTTGATGATGAAATGGTCATATTTTCCAACGCTTCATCAGGCCAATCGGTCAGGAAATTAACCGCAGGGAACCTTTCATTGTTGGCATAGGCCGTTCTAGGGTCAATCAATGTCACTTTAATATTCAATGTTTCGGCCATTTTCACTAAACTTTGTGAAATATGCACCGCACCGACAACAATCATTTCTAAGGGCTGTTTATAAGTATGGGTAAAAGTTTCGCCAGAAGGCATTTTTGTTTCGCAAGGCAGTTTTTTAATTTCAGCTTGATTACCGTCTAATAAATATTTTATTTTATCTTCAATATTAATCACTGGCTCGACCAGAATGTGAACTTCACCACCGCAGCTCAAGCCCACTTCCCAAGCCCGATCGGTGGCAACTTCAAATATTAGATATTCGCCTGTGCCTGATTTTATGGTTTTTTGGGCCGAGGCGACCACAACGCCGTCAATACAGCCACCAGAGACTGAGCCTTGCATATGACCGTCCTGATCAATGATAAGATGACTGCCTACGGGGCGTGGTGAGGCTCCCCACGTTTTTGCAACGGTAGCAAGGGCCATTTTGCGGCCCTCAGCATCCCACTGGGCAATTGTCGTCCAAATATCTTTCCAATCAGCACTCATGGGCGGACATTAGCAAATAAAATTTCAAAAATCACCTCTAATAATCACTTGCTGTATAAAGATTAGATAATAATCTTTTATCCGCGCATATTACGAAGCCTAAGACGCAGAGCATTAAGTTTAATAAAGCCTTCGGCGTCGCGTTGATCATAAACCTGATCTTCTTCAAAGGTGACGTGTTCCATGGAATAAAGGGATTTTGGTGATTTACGTCCAACAAGATAAACGCCGCCTTTATAAAGTTTAAGCCGCACTGTGCCGTAAACGTCTTCTTGTGATTTGTCGATTAAGGCTTGCATCATTTCACGCTCTGGTGAAAACCAAAAGCCGTTATAAATCATTTCAGCATATTTTGGCATCAATTCATCTTTTAAATGCATGGCGCCGCGATCAAGAGTGATGCTTTCCATGCCGCGGTGAGCCGTCAGAAGAATAGTACCGCCCGGGGTTTCATAAATGCCGCGCGACTTCATTCCGATATATCTATTTTCCAGTAAATCAAGCCGACCAATGCCGTTAATGCAGCCTAGTTCGTTTAATTTAGTAAGAATTGTCGCAGGTGACATCGCAACGCCGTCAATGGCAACCGCATCGCCCTTGGCAAATTCAATTTCAATATAGGTGGGTTTATCGGGTGCTTTTTCTGGTGCAACAATGCGACCATAAATATATTCTGGGCTTTCCGCCCACGGATCTTCTAATATTTTTCCCTCCGATGAAGTGTGGAGCAAGTTGGCGTCCACAGAAAAGGGAGCTTCGCCCATTTTGTCTTTAGCAATGGGAATTTGATGCATTTGGGCATATTCAATTAGTTTCTCACGGCTGTTGAGGTCCCATTCGCGCCATGGGGCGATCACTTTAATATCAGGATTAAGCGCGTAATAACCAAGCTCAAACCTGATCTGATCATTGCCCTTGCCCGTGGCACCATGACAAACCGCATCAGCGCCCACTTGCTTGGCGATTTCAATTTGACGTTTGGCAATTAACGGACGGGCTATGGCAGTACCAAGCAAATAAACCCCTTCATAAAGGGCATTGGCGCGAAACATAGGAAAAACAAAATCGCGAACGAATTCTTCGCGTAGATCATCAATGAAGATTTCTTTGATGCCAAACATTTCCGCTTTTTTACGGGCCGGCTCCAACTCTTCACCTTGACCAAGGTCAGCGGTGAATGTCACCACTTCGCAATTATATTCGTCCTGCAACCATTTTAAAATGATCGAGGTATCAAGACCGCCTGAATAGGCGAGAACAACTTTGTTTACAGACATTATAGTTTCCTTGCATTTATATAATGCGGCGCAGTATAGGCATAAGCACCCACACCGCAAGTCAAATATTGCCATTTTTTACATAAAAGTGCAAAAATAAGCCATATAAACAGAATTTTATAGCATTTTATTAAAAATAACAAAATATTATTCTGAAAAACAACAACTCACCGCCCCATCTCTCCATCCCCCTCCTCCCTCTCTCCATTTATGCTCAAGACAGGCACAAGCAAAAAACATTAAATGGATAGATTTTTATAAGTCGGGACAGACGAGCACCATTTCGAGGAAGTCCTGTGCCGTCCCAAGAATAAACCTCTCCATTTATGCTCAAGACAGGCACATGCACCAAACATCAAATGGATAGGTTTTTATAAGTCGGGACAGACTGACACCATTTCGAGGAAGTCCTGTGCCGTTAGCCTAAGCGCAAGCGCCGGCGCTTGAGGCTAGACTAAAAAAAGCAAAGCGAGTGATAGGTTTTTGGTGGTTGGGGAAATCTTTTTATTTGCTAGAAATCGCGTGTATCGGACACCTTTTTATTCTGTAACTGTTTTAGTGAATGTAGGCGTGTTTTTTGGCCATTGGCGTGACTCTGAAAAGGTTGAAATTAGTGACGAGCTTGGGTATTAGCCACGGAGATGAGTTAATTAAGTAGACATCACCTTAATTTAGCGCAATTTTATCTGGCACACAGAGAATTAGCATTTATGTAGTAGGTTAATTGTATTATGAAAACTTATCATTATGCGTTATAAGTGTCTGATGAATGAAGATGACAACTACCTAAATCCGAAGGAAGGTAAAATATATATCAGCCCTCCGTTAACGAATATCCTTGATGTCGATAGAAAAATTCGCTTGGTTTCTAAAGTAATAAACTCGTCTGATGAGTATGCATTTGGAACTATTAAGAAGGAGGTCGTTTTACGGCACGAAAAAGGTTCCACAAAGAACATTAAAGCTACTCTAATAGAGAGTAATAATTCTCTTGTAGCTCTTAATATTCAAGGGTATTCAGTGGCTACAGACAAGCCCTACAATGCGAGTTTTTCGTTTGCAGGTGAGGAATTAAAGGTTTTATATGACTTTCTTCATAATATTCGATATTTAAATTTTGAGGGGTTCGTGCCATCTAGTATATCGGATAAAAATTTAAGCGATGCATCTGCAAAACAATCACAAATTGATAAAATTCTCCAAATTGACCCTACCCTAATTCAAGAAGTATTAAAAACTAAAATAACAAAGGAAGATGTCGTCGCTATTGGGTATCGCAAAAATCAGTTAGAGGTGTTTGAAAAACTTTTCAATGACGGTGACTATTTTTTGGATTTAATGACTAAGAAAAATAAAACAAAAGAAAGTTTATGGCAGTTATTTTTCGAAAAAAACCCATGGATATTTGGGTACGGACTAAGTTATTTATTTATGTCAAACCTTGACGATAAAAAACTTGAGCAATTGGTTCAAGGCTTTAATGCTATGGTGAGCGGGAAGCGAGTTGATGGTTTTATGAAAACAAAGGGAATCATCTCTAATTCATGCTTTATTGAGATTAAAACACACGAAACCCGTTTATTACAAAACAAAGCAGTTGCTTATAGAACTGAATGTTGGGCACCTTCTTCCGAACTTGTTGGTGCTATTTCACAAATACAAGGAACCGTTGCATCTGCTGTGGATAGTATAGGCAATAAATTTCGTGGAAAAGATAAGAAAACAGGCAACCCAACAAGTGAAGAGGTTTTTAATTATCAACCCAAATCATTCCTTATTATTGGGTGCCTTGAAGAGTTTCAAACTGAAAACGGTATCAATGAAGATAAGTATCGTTCTTTTGAGCTTTTTAGAAAGAATATTAGCAACCCTGAAATCATAACTTTTGATGAACTTTATGAGAGAGCAAAATTTATAATTCACCAAAATGAAAAATAATTTAGAACCAAATAATCTATCCATTTGATGTTTGGTGCATGTGCCTGCCTAGAGCATAATTGGATAGGTTTATTCTTGGGACGCCGCAGGACCTCCTCGAAATGGTGCTCGTCTGTCCCGACTTATAATAATCTATCCATTTAATGTTTAGTGCATGTGCCTGCCTAGAGCATAAATGGATAGGTTTATTCTTGGGACGCTCAGGAAGTTTGAGGTGGTCCTAAAAAACTGGACAGTCTGTTAAGGTGTATCCAAACGTAAA
>ERZ890510.1943-NODE-1943-length-12494-cov-4.537423_pt1 | contig 12494 bp, 11 predicted proteins | sample MGYA00521265_ERZ890510 | MGnify/ENA primary metagenome ERZ890510 (study PRJEB32303, sample SAMEA104408624) | aquatic metagenome | biome: Brackish water; feature: Chemocline; material: water | place: Baltic Sea | collected 2014-10-26T21:54:00 | depth 110 m ...
CGGCGCTCCTCTTGCTCCTCACGCTGATCAGCCGTACCGCGACGCCGATCGTCCTTAACGTAAGCTTCTAGCAGTTCAACAATCACCCGCGGATTTTCCCCGCGTTGAATTCCCAGGACGCTATCCAAAATCAACTCACGATTACTGCGATCCTGAATTGCTTTGGTTGAAAGCTTCTCTGCGATCGGATTGGCGAGCAGGTAAGCGATTACCGCGCCATAAAGAGTCGTCAGCAGTGCGATTGCCATATTGGGCCCAATCGCCGCCGGGTCGCTCATTTGACTCAACGTTTGCACCAAGCCGACCAAGGTTCCGATCATGCCGAACGCCGGCGCCGAATCGCCGATCGCCCGAAAAATTCTTTCCCCGTTTTCCTCGCGTTGGATCGACTGGTTCATGTCGCGAGTGAGAACCTGGTGAATATGTTCAGGTCCCGCGCCGTCCACGATCATCATGATGCCCTTACGCATAAAGGCATTGCCGATTGGCTGATCTTCGAGCGCCAGCACACCCTTTTTCCGGGCGACGGTGGCCAAGACGCCTGCTTGCTCTATGAGTTGCTGAGCGTCAGTGCGGCGCGCAATAAAGGCAACCTTGATGCCATCCCACAGCGCGCCGGCTAAATTGGAAATTGGGAACTTTATCAAGGTGGCGGCAAATGTACCCCCGACAACGATTAGGAAGCCCGGAAGGTTTAGGAACACCCCAAGGTCCGACCCAACAACGACAGCGGCACCGATGACCCCGACGCCGACCACCAGGCCCAAGAAAGTGGCTACGTCCATCTACCTAGGTGCCCCATCGACAACTAACAAAATATCCAATGCTAAGGGGCCCAATTTTTCCCCCAACCTTGGCGTGAATTTTAAGTGCTCATTTGTCAACAAATGAAGAGCTTTGTCCATAACCCCGCTCATGGTCGGGGTCCGCCCTGATGAATCTACGGGTGAGCCCGCATTGTGATTTTGTGCAGACACAGTTTCGTGCAATCATCCGCAGCGTTTCGAACTGCGTTGAACGCGGAACGTGGCCACGAAATCCAAAGAAGATTTCATGAAATTCGAAATAGTGGTCGACCCGGGGGATTAAGGCCACCGCATGGCGTTAACGTCTGAACAATTCGTCACGATCGTCCGCGGGCACGAACGCTACCTTTCCGGCCTCAGCGGCGGCCGGAGGGCCGATCTCGCACGCGCGGACCTCTCCGGGCTTAGGTTCCAGAACCTCAAACTTAGTACCGCGTTGCTCTCTGGGGTCAATTTCGCCGGTTGCTCGTTGAACGGCTGCGATTTCAGCGCCGCGGACCTGTTCGGTAGCAATTTCGAATCCGCCGAAGCAGAAGGTGCCAGTTTTGAGCGAAGCGACTTGCGCGGCGCTAATTTTCGGCGCGCCAAGCTCTCCCAGGCCAACTTCGATGGTGCCGACCTGCGCCCCGGTGTGATCATTGGGGGCGAAGACGGTTCCCTCGCCCGTTCCGGCCTGGTTACGCAAGGACGCCCGGCCGAAACCGACTTGTCGGGTGCGGACCTCGAGGCAGCCTCGTTTGAGGGGGCGCACCTCCGGCAGGCGAACTTCAGCGGCGCCGATCTTACCCATGCCAACCTGGCGAACGCGTCAGCCCAGGGCGCAAATTTCCGAGGATCTATCCTCAACGGCGTAAACCTCACCGGAACGAGCCTAGAGGGCGCCAGCATAAGCCCCGGCACCGCGGCGCTTCCTCCCGATATCCAAACCATGCTGCGGGACCATGCACTTTGGATTGATACATTTGGCGAGGAAGGCGCGCGCGCCGATTTGCGAAAGATCGACTTGCGCGGCCAGAACCTTGCGGGGGTCTACCTCAGCGGTGCGAATCTTCGAGGCGCCAATCTGAGCGGCGCAAACCTATCGCGCGCGCTCCTGATTCTTGCCGATCTGCGCGATGTGGATCTTTCTGGTGCAGACATCCGCCGCGCGGAAGTGAACGGTGCAAACTTTACGGGAACGAACCTGCAACGCGCACGGCTGGGCGAGGCCAAAGGCGATCCCATGGAAATCGTCGGCGCCGCAGGCAAGGAGACCGGACAGCGGCAAATCACGCGCTTCGCCTCAGCCCGCCTCAGGGCTGCCCAATTGGCCGGCGCTCAGTTTCGCGACGCCGATTTCGAAAATGCGGACCTGCTTGAATCCGACTGGGAAGGTGCAAAACTGGCCCGCACGAATTTTGCTGGTGCGGATCTATCGGGGGCGGTTTTCCGGCGAACCGATTTAGCGGAGGCCAATCTGTCTGGCGCGACATTGAAGGGCGCGCGATTCGATTTCGCGAACCTTCGTAACGCGGACTTGACCGACACCGACGTGTCCGAGGCCATCATGATTGGCGCCGATATTACCGGCACCGGGATCGCCCAAAAGTCCTGACGTCCTTCCCCTCCTTCGAGAGAGCCGCGGGCTAAGGTGTTCATCGAACGTTAACAGTGATTTGCTGTATTGAACTCCATTGGCAACACGAAGAAGCGGCTGCACCGATGCGCTTGAATCACGTCATGCCCTTGTGGCGATCGAGGCTTTCCGATCTCCTGGTGGCCCTTGACGAAAGAAAGCAGCGCACGCGGTATTTCTATCTCAAGGTCTTTCTCTTTTTCATCGCTTTGAACGTGGTTTGTTACTGGATCGCGATGATCTCGGCCTTTCCTGATGTCGCATTTGGCCCTGAGCGCGGACATTATTTCTGGGTCCAAATACCGGTGGGTGTTCTAGGGGCGGTGTTTGACGCGCTTTCGCTCTTTGTGACCCTCTACATGGTGCGCCGTGCGCTCACGACGACCTCTCATGTTTCTTACGTCGCTCATCTCAGCGTCGACATCGCAATCGCCGCGCTCGCGACGCTTTGGGTTCTGTTCGTGTTTTCGTTCTCAGGGTGGTTGGTAAGTATGATCGCCGCCAACCCTGAATCGCTTGTCGATCGAGGCGGGGCTTATCAGGACAGGCTGGTTAATGCGCTGCGAGACCCAACTGGCCAGGAGGAACTCAGGAACATCTATTTTGGCATTCTGATGGGGCTGTCCGCGATGCTGCCCACCCTCACCCATTTGTATTTGTCGGTCCATACCGTGGGAACCGTTGCGCGGCGCTCGGCGCAGGCGGCGGCACGGCTCAATTGACCAAAAATTGGATCGGCAGTCCGTCGGCTAAGTTGCGGCGGAGGCGCCGGTCAGCTGTGGAAAATAGAACTTTGAAGACGTTATGATCGTCTGTAATTGGCGCAACGTCTCGGATTGACGCTGCCTCAACACGGTGGACGTTTGCCGCAGCGGCGTTGAAATTTTGACGCATGAAAGGTGGCAGTTTGGCGGGCTGCAGTGGAGCGGGACTGCCGAGGTCAATCTTCGTCGCTGCTAGATAAGCCGCGCCGTCGGGCGAGCGAAATTCAAACAATGACGGAAACACTGCGGCGATCGTGGCGCGGACGCGTTGATTTGGTGCGTCATTTTCCGAATCGAAGAAGGCGTTGATAACCAGAACCGAGTCCTGATCCATGCACTTCGCCAGGTCGGCGAAGAATTCGCGGGTCATCAGGTAGTCGGGGGTGTTGTCCCCGTGAAAAAGATCGACAACGGCAACATCGTAGATTTTCGCACAGCGACGAACAAACGTGCGCGCATCCTCAATCTGGACGTCGATCACGTCCGGGTCGAAGTGAAAGAAGCGTTGCGCCGCCGTCAACGAATCACGATTGATTTCAACAACGGTAACGTCCAATCCGTCGGCCTGTAGATTCCGGGGGACGACGCCGGCGCCCAGTCCCAGCACCAGCGCACTGGTTGGATCGGTTCCGAAGGCGAACGGAATCGATTCTAGAAAATAAGTGTAGAGCGAGATCGACGATCCATCGGCCAGGGCGCGGTTTTGGACCAATCCATCTTGCAGAAAGGCAATGAGCGGTTGGGCGCCCAACGTGCGCGGCTTTAGCTCGATAACTTTGATATTGCCGAAGACCGACGTGTACTCGGCTTTGATTTCAAACTCGAACCCCGGATCGCCGCTCACCAAGTCCAGATAGCGCTGCTGGCCCAGCAAGAGCGCGCCGGCAAGCACGATCGCGATGCCGGTGCCAGCGCCGAGAAGGGCGCGCTGCCGGTTGGTCAGGGTTTTGGACGCGGCGACATATACCAGCACCAAGGCGCAAAGCCCCAAAGCGAGGAACAGGATTCCGGTGTAGTTCCGCATCAAGGGAATGAACACAAACGCCGTCACCAGAACGCCCGCCACCGAGCCGATTGTACTGACGAAGAACACGCGCCCCGCGCCGCCGTCGCCGCGGTCATCTTGTGGCCGCTGCAGCGCGACGAGCAGCGGGTTCATCGACGACAGCGCGACCAGGGGAAAGGCCAAGAGAATTGCGCTGCCAACGAAGCTGGAAATCACGAGATTGGCACCGGTTAGGAGAGGGAACAGGATTGGATAGGCCGCCGCACCGATGGCGATTGTCAGGGCGGACGCTGCGGGCGCCGCGAGATAGGCGAACTCGAGATTGTCGCGGCTGAGGCGTTTGCTCAAAATGCTGCCGCCGTAATACCCCACGGCGAGGAAGGTCAGCGTGATCGAGAGGATGCCGGCCCAGATGAATAGACTGACACCGAAATAGGGGGTCAGGATGCGCGAGGCCATGACTTCGAGCGCGAGAACCGCGGCACCGGTCAGGAATATCATCACTTCGTGACGCAATGAGGTGATCAGGGCGGTCTCCTCCGCTGGCACGTTTTCGATCGATTCGCTTGCGGCGGGAAATTGATGCCGGCCAAGATCGCGGCGGCGGGCCGGTCATCGATGGTTTGGGGTGAGCGAGGGGTCTCGAACCCCCGACCTCCGGGACCACAACCCGGCGCTCTAACCAACTGAGCTACGCCCACCACAAAAACCGGCCGGGACGCGCCCGGGCAACCTTTCTTGCCTCACTGGTGGGAGGCCGTCAAGAATGCCTGATTATTGAACCGTCGCGGCGACCTCGTCGAGTTGCTCCAAGTCGATAATCCGGTTGAGGTCGAGGACCCCAAGCAAGCGGTCTTCGTAATTGATGATCTGCGGGACCAACTTGGCGCCGCCGGCCTGTAACTCGGGCATGGGCTGAATGGAACTGGGGTTAACCGACAAAATATCCGAAACGGCGTCAACCACGAGGCCGACCACGTGTTGATTGATGCGGACGATGACGACGACGTTCGATTTGGCGATGTCGGTCTTCCCGTCACCAAAACACGCTTTGAGGTCGACAATCGGCACGATGGCACCGCGCAAATTGACAATCCCTAAGATCTCTTCGGGCTAGTTTGTTACCACAGTGACGGGCGACCAGCCGAGAATTTCGCGCACAGCAAGAATATCGATCGCGTATTCGCGATCATCGACCTGAAACGCGATGAACTGCGCCGTCGCTCGTTCAGCATGATCCACCGCCTGACGGTGATCTTCTTTTGAGTTTACCTGTGCATTCATCGCGATTTCTCCTGGCCCAGCTGTGGCTCGAGTTTCTCGGACATTATGGCTTTCCTATACCTAGAGCCGCTCACCTAGAAAATACGTGCAACTGCGTACTGTGCGGTGGCCGGCCCGGAATCGAGCGGGCACCCCCTGCCCTGCCGCGAAAATTGGGTTCACGCCGGCCAGGCGCCCGCCCTAACCAAAATGCGCCTTCAAGCGCCGGAGCGCTTCATCCAATGTCGCGTCGTCTTTGCAAAAGCAGAACCGGGCGAAGTGCGATGGACCATCGCCACCCATATAGAACGCGCTGACCGGCACCCCGGTGACCCCTGCCTCAACCGTGATGTGGCGGCAGAATTCCTCGTCGGTGCCATTGAAACCGAGCGGTCGGAAATCGGCGTTGAGGAAGTACGTCCCTTTACACGGCGCAACGGCGAAACCGATGTCGTTCAGTCCCTGCGCGAGCCGGTCGCGGCTGGCCTGCATGTCGCCGCTTAGGACGTTGAAGTAGGCATCGTCCTTGGTCAGGCCGTAGGCAACCGCGCGCTGGAGATTGGGCGGGGTCGTGAAGGTCAGGAATTGATGCGCCTTGGCGACCGGCGCCAGGACGTCAGGCGATGCCGTGCCGTAGCCGACTTTCCAACCTGTCAACGAGAAGGTCTTGCCGGCCGAGGCAATGCGAATGCACCGATCGCGCATTCCCGGCAGAGTCATCAGCGGGATGTGCGGTGTGCCATCGAAAATGATGTGCTCGTAAACCTCGTCGCAAATCGCATAGGCGTCGTGTTTCTGGACCAGCGCGGCGACGGCCTCAAGCTCGGTCCGCGTGAACACTTTGCCGGCCGGGTTGAGCGGTGAGTTGATGAGGATCGCTTTAGTCTTGGGTCCAAACGCCGCGGCCAATTCGTCGAGCGGCACGGTCCAGTCGGGCGGTTGCAGGCGCACCAGTTTGACCGTTGCGCCGGAGAGCCGGGCAATCGGGATATAGGAATCATAAAGCGGTTCGAACATGACGATCTCATCGCCCTGGTCCAGCAGGCCAAACAAGGCGGCGGCCAGCACCTCGGTCGCGCCTGAGGCAACGATGGTTTCGCGCTGCCAATCGACATCGATGCCGTAGAAGCGCTTGTCGTGTTCGGCGATGGCCTGGCGCAATGCCGGCACGCCCATCATCGGCGGGTATTGATTGGGGACATCGTCGAGCGCCTGGTGGGCGATAGCGCGGACGTCAGCCGGTCCGTTGCCGTCCGGGAACCCCTGCCCCAGGTTGACCGACTTGTGCTCGATCGCAAGGCGCGACATGACCTCGAAGATGGTGGTGCTGAAGGAAGACAGAATACTGTTGGCGGGTTTCATGGTTCGTCTCTCTTCCTACGCTGGACTTATACCCAGCGGCGCACACCCGCGCGGTAAGTGCGGTAGCGCTCGCCGAACAGATCTTCGAGATAGGCTTCTTCGCGCAGCACCACGCCGTAATGAATGATCGCCATGACCGGTACCGCGGCAATCAGAAACCACGGCATGTTGGTGCCGATCCCAATCCCCAACATGATCATCAACGTCCCGAGGTAGAGCGGATTGCGGGTCCGCGCGTACGGGCCGGTCACGACCAGGGCGGTGGGCATGTGGTGCGGATCGGGCGAACTGGCCGCCTTGCGATAGGCCTGCATCGCCATCATCGTCAGCGCGATACCGGTCGCAACGATCAGCACGCCGAGGACGCCGCCGGCCCAGCCCAAGCCGATCGACAAGGGCACGGCGTATGCATCGATCACAGCGCCGCCCAGCATGGCCAGCAGAAAGACTGCCGGCGGTTGGGCCGCCAGCTTGGGCAACTTTGTATCTTTGTCCTCGACGCGATCGCTGGAAGGGCTGTCGTCCCAGTCGGGCGGCGGTTTGCGGCGAAAAAACATCGGGCGATCCTATAGCGCAGTACGGCGAACAAAACTCTTTTGTTTGCCGAAACAAAGCCGACTGACGCGGTTTTTCTAGGTTTTCATCGGCGGGTCCTTTGCTGCTGGTCCTTCGGGACGCAATCCAAGCGGATCGCTCCTCAGGATGACCTGGATGGTATTTTGGCGGTGCATGCTGCTCGTGCGGCACTCTTTCGTGCGAAGGATTGGCTCTGGTTTGATTGAATTTTGGCGTCCGATTGCGGCGCTCGCACGACGCCATCGACCAGCTCAGGTGGCACCGTCGAGATCTTTGCCGTGCAGGACCCGGACGACCCACCGTTCGTCCGCTTAGGTGTCCGCGACACCGGGACGGGCATTCCCCACGAAATAATGGACAAAGTGCTGGAGCCGTTCTTCGCGACCAAACCGGTCGGCAAGGGTTCTGGCCTCGGCCTTAGTATGGTCTTTGGCTTTGCCAAACAAAGCGGCGGCGATCTCGCGATTGAGTCCGAACTGGGGCGCGGCACGTCGTTCAGCCTGTCCCTGCCGATTGCGTCCGCCGCCGACGCGGCCAGCGCCATGGACCTTTTGTGCGGGCCAACCCGCTATAGCACTTTGTTCTCAGACGTGATGCTGACGGGCGTGATGACCGGTGCCGCGCTGGCGGACTACGTCAGCGAAAAATGGCCCTATATGCGAACCATATTGACCTCAGGCTTCGACCCCAGCGCCGGACGGATTGGAAAGGCCGCGCCACCGTTTCTTGCCCAAGCCGTTCCGCATCAAGGACCTCTCCGAAGCCCTCGGCGAAGCCCGTTAGCGCAGCCGCATCGCGCGGTTTCGTGCGATGCGCTATAGGGAAGGCCACAACTAATGCCGAGGAGATCTTGATGCAGCTCGCGCAGCGCATGGCACAATTGGGGACCGAGACCGCCTTTGATGTTCTCGCACGCGCCGAGGCGTTGCGCGCCCAGGGCAAGGACATCATCAGCCTGGGTATCGGGCAGCCCGATTTTCCGACGCCACCGCATATCGTTGAGGCCGCGGTCAAAGCGCTCAAAGATGGCCACCACGGCTATACGCCTGCCAACGGCATCGTGCCCTTGCGCGAGGCGGTGGCAGCGGACGTGCGGAAATATCGCGGCGTCGAGATCAACCCGGACAACGTGGTGATCATGCCGGGCGGCAAGCCGACGATGTTCTTTTCGATCCTGATGTTCGGCGAGCCCGGCGCGGAGATCATGTACCCCAATCCGGGCTTTCCGATTTACGAATCGGTGATCAAATTTTCTGGGGCGACGCCGGTGCCGATTGAATTGCACGAGGCGTCGGGGTTTTCGTTTTCGGCCGATGACGTGCTGGGGCGGATCACCGACAAAACCCGGCTGATTATCGTCAACAGCCCGGCCAATCCCACCGGGGGCATCGTAAAAGAAGAGGAATTAGACAAATTTGCCAAAGGGTTAGAGGCCTTTCCTCATGTTGTGGTTCTGTCCGACGAGATCTATTCGCGGATGCTGTATGACGGCCATACCCACAAATCGTTGCTGGCTTACCCGGCGTTGCGCGACCGGCTGATCGTACTGGACGGCTGGTCGAAGACCTATGCGATGACCGGTTGGCGGCTGGGCTGGAGCCTGTGGCCGGACGCGCTGGCGCCCCACGCGGCCAAGCTGGCGGTCAACGATCATTCTTGCGTCAACGCGGCGACGCAGTGGGCCGGGATCGCCGCCCTGACCGGGCCGCAGGACACGGTCGATGCCATGGTCAAAGCGTTCGACGAACGACGCCAGCTGATCGTCGGCCGCTTGAACGCCCTGCCTGGCGTTTCATGTGTGACGCCGCTGGGGGCGTTCTATGCATTCCCTAATATCGCCGGCACCGGGCGCAGCGCGGCCGAGTTGCAAAACGCGATGCTGAACGAGGCCGGGGTGGCGACGGTGGCGGGGACCAGCTTTGGGGCACTGGGCGAAGGCTATGTGCGGTTTTCCTACGCCGCGTCGACGGCGCAGATCGATGAGGCGATGACGCGGATCGCTAAGATCCTCTAGATCTGCGCGTCGCCTAAGGTTCGACCACGGCGAGCAGGACGCTGGCGCCTATGGTCAACGCGCCGCCGAGGCGCTGGCGGATCGTGCCGCCGGTTGGGCCGTCGAGCAGCCGGCCGGCGCCCCTCGACACCACAGCCCAGCTTGAGGCGGTAATGACGGTGACCGCGGTGAGTGCCAGCGTTAGGACGACGAACTGCGGCGCCGGCGAAAGTGCGGGGTCGAGAAAATTCGGCACGATCGCGGCGAGGAAGATGAGGCGCTTGGGGTTGAGCGAGGACACCCCGAAGCCGAGCCAAAACGGTAGGCGCCCCAGGATGCTCGCCCCTGCCCCATTGGTTGCGGGCCGGGTGAGGAATTGCTGGATGCCGAACGCCAGCAGCATGGCAATACCAGCCCAGCGCATATAAGCGAACCAGGGTCCGAGGAAGATCATCACCGGGCCCAATGCCAAAGCCAAGATGAGCATGTGGGGCGCAATCGCGAGGGCCGAACCGAGCGCGTTCAACAACGCCGCGCGCAAGCCATGCGCCATGCCGGTCGCAACCACCAACATGACGTTGGGGCCGGGGATCAACATGAGCACCAGCATCACGCGGACGAAGGCGAATAGGGTCTCTTCGGGCATTGAGGGTTCTTCGCGCTGAAGGCGCGCGAGGGTACACCGCGACTTCGGACCGGCGCTAGCGCCGGGCCGCAGCGAGGGCGGCGCCGGCGGCGATCATGATGGTGCCGCTGAGGCGGTCGCGCCAGAGCCATGCGGTGGGGGTGCGCAGCAGGATGCGGGCGCGGTCGGCGAAGTAGGCCCATAGCGTCGTGGTGACGAGTGCCGTCGCCACCAGGGTGACGCCCATGACGCATAGCTGCGCGGCGGGTGGGCGCATCGGGTCGAGGAATTGGGGTAGGATCGCGGCAAAGAACAGCAGGCTTTTGGGGTTGAGGGCGGAGACTGCGAAGCCGTGCCAGAAGGTACGGCGGGCGCGGCGCCCGTCTGGTGGCGCGTCGGGCAACGCCGGTGCGGCCCCAGCCCGGCGCCATTGCACAAGACCGAGATAGATGAGGTAGACCACACCGGTCCACCGAATCAGCTCGAACCACTGGGCGGCGAACAGCAGCACCGGGGTGAGGCCGAGCGCGAGGACAACGACCTGCCCGGCGACGGCGCCGCACGCGCCTAAGACATTCGCCATGCCGGTGCGAAAGCCGTGGGTCAGGCTGACGCCGACGGCGAGCATGACCGATGGGCCGGGGATCAGCATCAGGACGACGGCGGCCGCGAGAAATGTCAGAAAGGTGTCGAGGGCCATGGCGTGTCTCCGTGCATCGCCAGCGGAGCAAGCCACATGGGTGGTCGCGATGTCACCCCCACGCGGGACCAACGACGAAAGGTGGCGCGCCCTGCCCGGCGCATCTGCACACTTCTTATGCAGATGCCTCAAATGAAGGCAGTGGGATTGCCGGTTGGGGTAGGAGAAAGCGCGCAATTCCGGGGCTTTTCGCGCCGCGGCACTTGGCATATCCGATGCAGTAATAGAGGTGAGCCCTGCTGCCCTGCTGCCCTGCTGCCCTGCTGCCCTGCTGCCCTGCTGCCCTGCCGCCGGAGTGTGTCTATGAAGAAGATCGAAGCGATTATCAAACCGTTCAAGCTCGACGAGGTCAAAGACGCGTTGCACGAGGTCGGGCTCCAAGGCATCACGGTCACCGAGGCGAAAGGGTTCGGTCGCCAAAAAGGCCACACCGAACTTTATCGCGGGGCCGAGTACGTCGTCGATTTTCTGCCCAAAGTGAAGATCGAGATCGTCCTGGAAGACAATTTGGTCGAGCGCGCCATCGAGGCGATTACGCAGGCGGCGCGCACCGGGCGAATCGGCGACGGCAAGATTTTCGTCTATACCGTGGAACAAGCGATCCGCATCCGTACCGGCGAGACCGGAGCCGAGGCGATCTAGGTTACGCGGCGCGACCGCACGACAACGACCAGCAGAATTCGTTTCAAAAACACGTACCGAGGGAGCCGAAGTTATGTCCGATGCCGCCAGTGTCCTGAAAATGATCAAGGACAAGGACATCAAGTATATCGATTTGCGTTTCACCGACCCGCGCGGCAAGTGGCAGCATCTCGCCATGCACCCGCGCATGATGGACGAAGACGCATTCACCGAAGGTGTGATGTTCGACGGCTCGTCGATCGCCGGGTGGAAAGCGATCAACGAATCGGACATGGCGCTGATCCCCGATCCGTCGACCGCGGTGATGGACCCCTACGCCGCGCAGTCTTCGCTGATCATCTTTTGCGACGTGCACGAGCCCTCAACGGGCGAGCCGTATAACCGCGACCCGCGCTCGCTGGCGCGCCGCGCCGAGGCGTATTTGGCCTATACCGGGATTGGCGACACCGCCTATTTCGGCCCGGAAGCGGAATTCTTCGTGTTCGACGACGTGAAGTTCGACACCGCGATGAACCACATGTTCTACAAGATCGACGAGTCGGAGGGCCCCTACAACACCGGTCGCGACTTGGAAGGCGGCAACACCGGCCACCGTCCGCCGGTCAAGGGCGGCTATTTCCCGGTACCGCCGGTCGACTCGCATGGCGACTTGCGCGCCGAGATGCTGTCGATCATGGAAGACATGAACCTGCCGGTCGAAAAGCATCACCATGAAGTCGCACCGAGCCAAAACGAACTGGGCATTAGCTTCGATAAGCTGGTGCGCACGGCCGACAACATGCAGATCTACAAATACGTGGTGCACAACACGGCCCATGCCTATGGCAAGACCGCGACCTTCATGCCCAAGCCCGTCAAAGGCGACAATGGCTCAGGGATGCACGTCCATCAATCGATCTGGAAGGGCAGCACGCCGCTGTTCGCGGGCTCCGGTTATGCCGATCTGTCGGAAATGGCGCTGTACTACATCGGCGGCATCATCAAACACGCCAAGGCGTTGAACGCCTTCACCAACCCGCTGACCAACAGCTACAAGCGGCTGATCCCAGGGTTCGAGGCGCCAGTGTTGCTCGCCTATTCCGCGCGCAACCGCTCGGCGTCCTGTCGCATCCCGTTTGCCACCAGTCCTAAGGGCAAGCGCG
>ERZ890510.1946-NODE-1946-length-12463-cov-10.043520_pt1 | contig 12463 bp, 15 predicted proteins | sample MGYA00521265_ERZ890510 | MGnify/ENA primary metagenome ERZ890510 (study PRJEB32303, sample SAMEA104408624) | aquatic metagenome | biome: Brackish water; feature: Chemocline; material: water | place: Baltic Sea | collected 2014-10-26T21:54:00 | depth 110 m ...
GGTCAATGTGACATTCCTCACTTCGTTCCTCACTTTTAACCTAATTTCTCCATATATTCCTCAATCTGGACTTCCATGCCTTTAACGAAGTGACTCTAGACCTTCAAAGTTACATGAGGATCAACATGACCCAGCCTGTGAGACAGCTGAATCAATGGGAAGTGATTCATCAATAAGTTGCTTGCATGGGTTTGTCAAGTTTTGTGACATGTGCAATAGTAAGTTATGGATAAAGTTCATAAGCCAAGTACACCTAGAGATAAGACAAAGCACGATAAAAGGTCTGAATCAGAAAAACTACAAGATGACTTAGAGCCTATTTGGCATCCCACTCAGTATGATGAATCTGATGAGATAGAAGATGCTAAAAAATTGAGTGATGATGGTTGAGAGTTTAGAAGATAAGCTTGATAGCTTAGAAGACTAACAACTTAACTATTTCAAAATTAGCATGAAATCTTTGACCATATTTCAACTAATCCTTGGGGATCAAAGTCCCGTTTGCAGAGTAATATTCAGCCCGCCCTTCTTCTTGCCCGTCTTGAAAGTTAACTTTAGACCTCAATTGCCCATTTTTGAAGTAAGTCTCAAACGGACCATCTCCCTCTCCATCTTTGAGGCTCCATTTAGACTTTAATTGACCGTTTTCAAAGTAGGTCTCACACAGACCTTCTAGCTCTCCATCTTTATAGTTTTTTCTGGAGGATAAACGACCATTTGCATGGAAGGTTTCATGCGGTCCATCCAGTGGCACATTATTATTTACCATGTATTAAATATATCAATAATTGTCTGAATTCAAAAGAGTCTTGGTGTTGCCGCCATGCTTTCAAAATATTAAAGTTAATAATTGACAGTATAGATACTGAACCCTAACAACGACTTACAAAACATTATAAAAAATTATGAGTTTGGGTTATAAAAATACTGGAACTTTAAGTAAACCTGGGAAGTTTCCAGCCTTATATTATCACTCAATAGACTGGGTTCCTCGAAAAATTGAGACCCCCCAGCATAAAAAATTGTATATGGATCGGGTTGCCATTGAAGCAATGACTCAAAATAGTAATTGTTTGAAAAATCATTTTTTTCAATCGTTACTTTAAATGAGAGGTCATTATTAAAAGAGTACTTACCAGATATTCTATTTATTGAACCTTTATAAAAATTTTTGTTCGTTGTTTTGTTCGAAAGCTCAGCATATCTATGCGTAAGTATGATGCTTGCATTATCTGTTGGGCTATAGCTTGCTCGAACTGCATATGATTTTTGGTTGGCCATCACTGGTTTATCTAAATTGTAAGCAATTGAATCTCCAAAATTGCCAGAAATATCAATTTGCCATTCCTCAGAAGGAAGGTACCCAATGTAAATAGTGTCCGTATATTGCTGATCGTTAAATTTATAAGATTTGTATTGCTCTAAATTCTTAAATTTTCTAAGAAGCTCTCCCCTTATGCTCCATGCAGTTTCAATAAAAACTCCAATTTCACCAAATTCTTTAATTTTTTGATCTTTATGGTCATAGGTATTTTGATGTATTATTTTAGGTACAGCGACCCTTAGCCAGCCATCACTTCTAAAGGTTTTTGAGTGCCAGATAGTTTCTTTCTTAAAACCTGATCTAGTGACAAATCCTAGATCTGCTCTAAAATTTGGTGAAATCTCTTCATATTTCAATCCGGTAAATGAATTTTCTGTCTTCCTTTCTAAGGTAATATTTTTTCCATCTCCAGTGTATTGCTCACCATCCATTGCGTATGTTTTACCATTAAAAGTATCGCTGGTATCTAAAAAATCTACCTTGGATTCTTGTGTGTAAGATTTTACAAAATCAAAGTTTAGGAAATATATTTCTTTAAATTTTACCCTCCCATCAACTTCAATAAGCTTGCCTGAGCCACCATTTTGATACCTTCTATTAGTTGCTAGCGCCCCTACATGAGATTGATTGCCAAGATTTTTTTTATACCTTGCGATGGAAACCTTGCTTTTTCCAGCATTTCCCAAATATGATTGATAGAGTCCACCAGCAATGTAAGGGCTTGCTGAGTCATTGGCTTCCATTAAAAAGGTAGAGTGAGACTTTCCTTCGTTAATATATTTAATCGCACCCTGCGGAGAATTAATTGACCGAGAGTACACGGTATTAAAATTGGTTTTTAACAGCTCAGCGCCCTCCAAAAAAAATGTTCTTCTTTCTGGAAATGAGATTGCAAATGTTTGATTTGCAGTAATTTGCGAAACATCTGCTTCGATTTGAGAAAAATCAGGATTTATTGTAAATTCAAATGTGGAATTTTTTGTGATATCAATCAATCCACTGACACCAACTTCGTAATCAGGGTTATGATTTTTTAGATCTTGATTGGGGCGATCGCTGAGTTGGTTTAGAGTCAGAAAAGGATAAAAATACTTTCTTTTTGATTCATTTAGTTTTCCTAACTTATATTCTTTATCTGCAGAGCAAAATAAGCAATCGGCTGAAGGGTCTAAAGGAAAGTCTGTAAAAAGTGTCTGGGATCCCAGTTCAAAAGATTTCCTTAAGAAGCCAATGTTCCATACATTGTCTTCGGATGTTGGGTATTGCAATCCACTGAAGGGAATTGAAAACTCTGCAGCATAACCATCCTCTGTTATGGTGACAGCAGAATCAAAAAGCATGTTCCATGCAATATCTTCCTCTTGGCCAGGAGTTTGCTTTAGATCCATTTGAGATCCTTTGGCATTGACTGCAAGCCCAATAGCAAATCTATCATCTCGATAGGTTTCCAATATTACACCCACAAAGTCTTCCATAAATGCCGAATCCCTTGGTTTGATTGTTGCTCTTAATTTCTCAACATCTGCATAGGCCATCATTGCGACAAAGAGATGGTCAGCATCAGATTTAACGTAAGCGATGGTTTTTAATTTAGCTTTAGTATTTCTGGCGGGAGATATCTCATATTGAAGCTCATATACTTCCGCATTCTCCCATTCTGCTTGATTGATATTTCCATCTATTTTAATGGCAGCCAATGCTGAAACGCACAAAGTTATCGTAACCAGCATAAGTAGTATTTTTATCATAATTGTCTATAAAATTTTGTATTTCCCTACATATACCCTTAGATGCATAAAAAGGTTGCATGAAAAAAGTCAATGTGACATTACCCCGTTTTACCCAATTTTCTCGCAAGCATTATGCTGACAAGCATTGATGCAAGGTAAACAAGTAAAATATTATTTTTAATAACGAAAGTTAGAGACTGCAACATCTCTGAGGAAGGTTGGGCAAAGCTGTGAAGAAAATATAATGCGGTCAAGCCTAATAATGGACTCAGAACTCCGAAGGCAATTAACTTTCGTTGAAAGTGCCTCTTGCCCTCCTCTTGGCCAATTAAAATTAAAGTGTAGTAGGCAAAAAGCTCTCTGTTCTCTTGGATGTAACTCTGGCCTTGTTCCTCTTGAATGATGCGCTCTAACTCTTTCATTTTAATTTCTCCAGTGCTCGACTAATTTTAGACTTGGTGGTGCCCAGGTTTAAATTCATAAATTCTGCAATTTCTGCGGTTTGATACTCGTAAATATATTTTAAAGTAAACATTGTTTTCTCTTCATGGGTCAGGGGTTTGATGAGCTTAAAAAAATCTAAATTCTCGGCATGGTTGGGGGTAATAAAAGGTTCATGGTGCTCAGGAAGAGAGAGGTATTGGTTTTCTTTTTTAACAATGTCCTTGAAACAGTTGACGGCTATCCCTGTGAGCCAATGTTTAAATTGCTTCTCTGGTTTAAAGCTTTTGAGGTACATGAATGCCTTCATAAAAGCTTGTTGAGATAAATCTTCAGCTTGAGCTTTGTGGCCAGATGTTAGACGCATCCCCAGCCCAAACAAGTAATCAGAATGGCGTTCAATTAAAACGCCAAAATGATGACTGCCATCAACCAAAGTATTAGCCACAAGCTCTTCGTCCGAAGGCATCAAGAGTCATTGTTATGATGATTTTTCTTATGATAAATTCCATAAATAAGAATCGATAAGCCAATAGATGAAATCAAAAAACCAATTCCAATTGGGGGTCCGTTTTCCATGGATGCAGCAAAGGCTATGAGTCCGACACCAATGCCCAAAGTGATTGCACCGTTGCGAATATCATCTCGCACCCCTTGAGTCGCCTTAAACCCAGGAATGCTTTTTAATATCTCTGGGCTAAGCTCTTGACCGCTTCTAATAAGCTCTTGCAGGGTGTCATGAAATTTCTCTTCTTTTTTGGTATTAAAGTACGAAACCAGCCAGACAATAAAAACAGGCATGCCAAAGACTGCAATGACTCCGATGATTGGTACCAATTGATCTAATATATCAGCCATGTATATCTCCTTTTTTCATTCAAAGTTATTTCTTCTACTATATATACCTTGAGCGTGTAAAAAAAGTTGCATTAGAAATAGTCAATGTGACATTCCTCACTTCGTTACGCACTTTTAACCTATTTTCTCCATATATTCCTCAATATTGACTTCCATGCCCTTAACGAAGTGACTGTAGACCTTCAAAGTCACATGAGGATCAGCATGACCCAGCCTGTGAGACAGCTGAATCAATGGGAGGTTATTCATCAATAGGTTACTTGCATGGTTATGTCTAAGGTTATGAAGCGTATGTGGTATCTGTAAACGCTTCATGCAATCTGCAATCCTATGCGACCACAAACTTACTGTAGTTAAATCTTCATTTGGCGTTGGAAACAACCAGTCATGCACAAACCTGATTCCATGTTGAAGATAAAACTCAGCATCTAATCTACGATAAAAATTAAAAAAACTTAAGGGCAGTCGTTAAAAGATCAGTTCTTTTTTCTAAAAACTATCGACGTTAAAAATACAACGAAAGCAAGCACAAGAAAATCTATCCAAAATATTGTCTGCATGCTACCGTCAACTTTTTCCAATAGCGGGATTGCCAATCTTCCAATCAAAGGGTTATTTGGAAAGTATTGCAAAAAAGGGATCGGAGCTAAAGCAATACATAGCGCCAAAAAATCTGATGTTCTTGTCAATGCTATCCTTTGCTAACCAATTTAATACCCAGCCTCTGAGAAAACCTAGACACAAAATTTAAGATCCTTACTTCTTTGACTGGAATAAAAAACTTATTATTTTTCCAGCCTTTCCAAAATACCTTCACCAAACTTTCTACACTCATGCCTTGATGTGGGTTCATATCGGTTTTTACCGCTGGCGGACATAAGTCAAAAACTTTTACTGCTCCTTTGGCTTTTTCTCTAAGAGACATACTTAAAGAGCGCACGTAAGACTTGGAAGCAGAATAAACTGGTACATGAAAATTTGGGCTAATTGCGTATCCTGAAGAGACATTCACTATGGCTGATTCTACATTTACTTTTAAAAGCGGATAAAGGCCTGAAATAAAATGCATCACTGCTATGATATTCAGATCTATATCTTTTCTTGTATCTTGGTATAAGTCCTCCATAGAACTGGCATTACTTTGACTCCCAGCATTGTTCACTAATACATTAATATCGGGATGATTGATTAATAATTCACTAATTGTTTTATCGCGCTCGTTTTCATTTGTTAAATCGCAGGCATAAAACTCACAATTTAAATTTTCCGGCTTACTTCTAGCAATGATAATTACCTTATTTCCTTCAGCTATGAATTTCATTGCCAACCCACGACCTATTCCTTTTGAGCCCCCTGAAATAACAACAGTGTTACCTGATGTTCTCACTTGGAATTCTCCCAAAATTGCACAACTTCTATAAATACATTAGACCAAAGTTTATAAATGCTGCTTGCAGATTTAATAATTAGTTCAATGGTAGAAGTGTCCGTAATTTTATTCACTAAGTTTTGGTAAAACTCGATATGCTCAATATCTACAGCCCCATGAGATCTTAAATAGGTAAAACCTTTATTATTTTTTATTCCAAGACTGTTTGAAATTGAGTTAGCGGCCATGGTAGCAAGGTCTGTTGAAGTACCCTCCAGCACAAAGATCATGCCTAACATAGCATATGGAGACTTGTGCTCTACTAAGTAATACATATATGCAATCATTGCTTCAACAGCAGTACCTCCGTCTTCGCCTCTAATTTGATCAAGATTAGCCGTAGGATCAATATGAGAAATGTCGTTTAAAATCCATTCCTCATGATTTTTTTCTTCATCAATGTACTCAATAAGCGCCTGTCTAAGGGTATGATCCTGCTTAGTGCACTGTGCCATAGATGCAGCTAAAAGTGGGCATGTATGCTTTACATGATGGTAAGTTTGTTCAAGATAGGTTGTATAAAGCTTGGTATCAATTTTCCCATTTGCTGCTGAGAGCAGCATAGGTGTAGCTAAAAAACTTACACGAGCCTGCTCGGTTTCTTGAGAAATATGTTCAAAGGTATTCATGCTGCGTGCTCCATTAAAAGTTCAAATGTATCTGTGTGAATAAAAATATTTTTTCGCTTGGGCTTGCCATTTTCTGCAAAGCATTCTTTATTGTTAGCATTGGTTCTAAATATTCTTGTTGGTCTGGCATAAGCTGGAAGTGCTTGTGTGAACTTATCTAGTCTTTGCAAAAGATCATCTTTAGTAATTGATTCGGCAATAGGTGATAGCGCAACCAAAAGATTGATTTCAGAACTTTCATTGAGAAATGCTATGGACTTTAAAATCATAACTGAGCCATTAAAACTATTCTCTATCCATTCAGGTGATACGTTTCTTCCGGTACCCGTTACCAAGATATTATCTTTCCTGCCTTCTACAAATAAATATCCATCGCTATCTATATGCCCTAAATCACCTGTAAAAAAGATATCTGTTTGTTCTCTAGATACATTCAGATAGCCTGAAAATAAGGCGCTACCTTGTAATACTATTTCGCCTCCAATTATCTTAACGTTGTGGTGGGCAAAAGGTTTTCCTACAGAGCCAAGTTTTGATTCACCTGGTACGTTGAAGCTTACAACTGAAGATGCTTCACTTAACCCATAACCTTCAAAAATAGGCAAGCCAAGATCATTGGCTTGCTCTAGAATTTCTATCGGTGTTTTTCCACCTCCAACAGCAATAAACTCTAAACAACTAGGTGGACTTAAGTTTGTTAGTTCAATTTCAAACAACCAAAATTTTAAAATATCGGGCACAATCATTAAGAAGTTTGGTTCATGCTGAGCTATCAGATCATTCAATGATGAAAACTTTTTGTTTAATAAATTATCAAAGAAATCATTCTCAATAATTAATGTGCCTCCGGATTGGAAAACTACATGCAATCCACAGATTTCCTCTAACAGCATTGAAAATGGTAAAAGTGATAAATATCTCTTTCTAATATCAGGCTTTAGGGTATTGCTTAGATGTCTAATATTTTGCTCTTGAGCATCTTCTGATAAACATACCCCCTTTGGAGAGCCAGATGTTCCCGAGGTGAAAATTATCTTTTTAGAAGAATTATTCCCTGGGATTATTTCATTTTTAGGTGAATCAAAATTCATTGGTGGAATTACTTTTGATCTATTAAATTCTTGTAAAGATTCATCATTGGTAAAGATAAGTTCGAGGTCTGAATGCTGTATTATTGCGTCTTTCTGTTGCTTGCTAAAGAAATGTGGAATAGGAATAACAGTCATCCCTCTTGCAAGTGCCGCCAAAAGCAAAACTACATATTCTGAGCTATTAGCATTGCTTATCCCAATTGTATTTAAGCCATCAAGAGTTTGGGTGGCATTTTGTATTCCATTCCATAGTTGACGATATGTAATGCTTCTAGCCTGATCTTCAATTGCAATTAAATCAGTGCAAGATGACCACTTCTGAATAGAATCAATCGTCTTTTGAGACATAATTACGAGGCTTGAAAAATGGTCTTAGGCTTAGAAAATTGCTCTTCATCCTGGATCAAGCAGACCCATGGATCTGAGTCATAATAGGTTCCCCATTGATCAGCATTAGCAATTTTTTTTCTGCTTGCTTTTGCAATCTTCTTTGAGCCTAAGCAAGCTTGATTGAGTATGTGTCTGAGTTTTTTGGTTGCTGTAAAAATCATAGCATTGCAATCCCTTGCTCTCGCAAAATTTGCAACCTCCGCTAATAAACTCCATAACGCTAGTCTAGAGATAGATGCAAGGGTGGTTACTTCAATTAAGCTAAATGTATTAATTTTCTTTAGCTCAGATTTATTTAAATAAATAGTTGAAAAAAGTTTCTCATCTCCAAGGCGAATGCTGCAAGCACTTAAAATCTTTCCGGATCCATCGATGCTAACCCCAATAAGTTTTGGAAATTCTTTAATCACCGCTGAATATTCGTTTGTATAGATTGAATTGATAAATATCTCGGCTTTTTTACGCAATGGGTGATTAGGCTCGAGTATTAAAAAATTAATTTGTGATTTCATAGGAGCATTATAGTAAGAGCCACCTTACGAAATACTTACACTTTGAAGGTAATATGAAAAAATGTTTCTTGATCGATTGTTTCGGCTGTCACCTCTGCTTCACAGAGTTCACATATCTTTTTAATAATAACTAAGCCCAGTTTTAAACCGGTTTTAAAGTTATTTTCACTCCTGTCTGAGAGCAAACTGTTAAAGTCATTATTGCCTATCCCTATGCCAAAATCTTTCACAGTCAATCGGTTATGATTTATGGATACTTCAATTAACTTTTTGCCTTCTATCGCTTTGGCTTGAATAGCTTTTATAGAATTTTCTATTAAATTTGTCATTAAAATATCAATTAAAACTTGATTACAAAAAATATTTGTTGGCGTTGGATGTAGGGCATCAAATTTTACTTCTATATCTTCTAGATCATGTGTGTTGATAAATGAAACGATTGCTGACCTTGTGGCATCCTCAAGAGCTAAATTAGTAAAATTTTCTATAGAAGCATTCTCTATTCTTGAAAGCTCGAAAAGTTCACTGGTTATAGAGTGTAATTTTTCTACTTCCTGCGATATTAAGCTAACATCAAGATCATCTGGATTTCCTGAGAGACTCATCTTAAGAGAGGCTAGGGGATTTCTAATTTCATGAGAAACGGTATCTAAAAAAAACTTTTGTTCCTTATAATCGTTTTCAATTTTAGCCAAAGCCTCATTGAATTTATGAATGAGTTCTCTTAGTTCTGTGGGGATTCTTTTTGCAGTCAATCGACTAGATAACTTTTTGAAGTCTATATTTTTTGAAGAACTTATAATACGCTCTAATGATCTAAAAGAAATGCTGATCACAAGATAGGCTGTCAAGAGAACAGTTATTATAAAAATAATTAAGATTTCTTGTCTCTGCTCAAAGAGTTCATCAATGATTTCATCATACATAACATCTTTATGTGCTGGGCCTTGAGCAACTTGAATGTTTATAAGGCGATTATCGATAGTTATCCATTTTTGTACCCCTTGAAATATATGGTCTGCTCCATACATTTCTCGATAATAGGTAAAGAACTCATTGGTTCCTTTGAAATTTAAGCTTTCAGGAACAAGCTTATTGTTGATAGTGGGCGAGCCTAGTAAAAATTCATTACGACTGTTGATTGCATAAACAAATTGCCCGCCTGAATAAAGATATTGTTCAAGGAGAGTATTTGGAAGCTCCAGCTTTGTATTGTCATTAACCACTGAGAGGTATCTAACAATATCATCCAACTGTCCCCTGAGAGTTCTATCATCAAGGCTGTCTAACTGTCTATTAAAGCTTTGGATAAAAAATAAAATTGCCACGGCACCAGCAATCATGGATGCAAAGCCCACAATAACCACAACCCTAAACTTAAGAGAGTTAATCATGCGTTATGCCAAGCTTAAATCCTAGGCCTCTATGATTTTGAATTGTTACACTGCTTTGATTTCTTAAAAATTTTTTTCTTAATCTATGGACCAAGACCTCAACGGCATTTGGTGTCACATTTTGGTTGATATCATAAACTGCATTAATCATTTGCGAAGAAGTGAAAAGAGATTCTGGGGCCCCAAGAAAGAGCTCTATTAGCAATAATTCTTTTTTAGAAAGCTTGCAAATTTTTGAGCTAATAAATAATTCTTTCGATAATAAGTTCAGCAACAAATCAGCATACTCAAGGGTTTCATTTTTGGCATCCTTTGGTCGCCTCATTAATGCACGAATTCTGGCCTGAAGCTCTTTGAAATTAAACGGCTTAACTAAATAATCATCAGCTCCTGAGTTCAAGCCATCCACTCTATCCTCAATGGAATCTTTTGCAGTCAACAAAATAATGGGTAGAGAATTTTTTTTGTTTCGGATCTCGCTGATTAAGTTAAAAGAAATACCATCAGGCAACATGGCATCAAAAATTCCAATATGATGGTCTCTGTTTTTTAGTAGGATTTTTGCTTCGGCTATTGTGTATGCTTGATCTACTATATAACCTAACTTAGATAATTCTTTCTTTAAACTATCATTTAAAGATTGATTGTCTTCCAATAACAAAATATTCATCGGAGCATTATTTATTCATCTAAGATATAGTTAATGCTAGATCCATCATCCCCCTTGAATTGAACTTGGACTAACCTATCTTTATTGTCATACCAAAGCTCTCTTTCTAAATCACCTTTCATTGAGAAATGCCTTGCTCTAAGTTTTTTCCTGCTCTTGGTCAAAATATCTTCTTCTCCAAGGGCTTGAAAGGATACTTCCATAGGTTGGCCATCAAGAGTATTCAAAAGTTCAGTTGCTTTGATGGTTGAGATGCTCCAAAGACTTGCAGGGATGTAGGTATTTTCTAAGGTGGAAAAATCACCCCGGCTGCTATGAATGGAATTACCATAAAATTTTAAAAATTTGTCTGCTCCATTGTCATTTGTTGTTGAATCGTATCCTATGAGAACTCCATTGGTCCAAGTTTCTAAACCATCATGAATAAATTTATAAACGGGAATGAAGCCTAACTTAACCACAATATTTGTTAATATTTGAACGTTCATGCCCTCATCACTTTTTGAAAAAATGAATGTGTGGGTTCCAATTTCTTTTCCTTTACGCTCGACAACATACTCCAGTGATTCAGTGAAACCATAAGATGAAAGAAATAAAAAAAGTGCAAATGCAAATTTTTTCATGGCAAAACTCCAATTTTGATTAAGGCAATTGTAGCAAAGAATACTTACGGTTTTCTTACAAAAAGTAGAATTACGTTTCGTTTTATTCTTAGGTTGTGGCAGAATAAACTAGACTATTCTTAAAAATTAAGGGGAATCAAATGATTAAAATTACGATAACTACATTCTTATTCCTCCTAAGTTTTTTAACTGTAGCGGCTCATGTAGAACCAGTGCAAACAAAAACAGGTGAGCAGGAAATTATTGATATCATTTCAGGCATCAAATATGGTTGGGAAAATGGTGATGGCACACCGTTTAGGGAAACATTTTTAGATTTTAAAGGCGCACGTTATATTGAATCAGGCGGTCAGAACCAAGGGTTAGATTCTCTTGTTATCGATCATGTTGAACCAGAGAAAGGTGCCATGGAATATATGGAATTAGACTTTAATGATATTGAAGTTCATTTTGAAGGCGAAAATAAAAACTTTGCCTGGGCTATTGCTGATACGCGACTTAAAGCTACATTGAAAAAAAGTGGTCAAGAGCTTGATAAGAAAGGACATCAAACATTTTTATTTCGAAAAATTGATGGCCAATGGAAGGTCGTACATACCCATTCATCTGGCAGAGACAACCTTCCAAAAAAAGAACACTAACGCGAGTAACTCTTGCCTATAGAGTTACCTGCGGTAAATTAGTTGCCAAGGAACATCCCATGAACCCAATTCATCAAATGGCCATAGATCTTATCTCCCAATATGGAGATGACGCTGAATCAATTGCCATGCTAAGAGCGGCCGAATATGCTGCTAGCCTTAACATCGATGAGTGGCAAATATGGGAATCGGTAATTAAGAAAATTCAAAATATTTCAGCAAACCCAGAACTACAATAGACTTATTAACAGCATATTGATAAATCAATGACGAATAAAATAGTCTCAATTCACCCCTTTAAACAGGAATATGCCTCCAGTTTTAAGTCATTAAATCTTGAATGGATTGAAGTTTTTTTTATCGTAGAGCAAGAAGATATACAAATATTGTCGAATCCCGAAGAATATGTTCTTGCAAAAGGAGGCCAGATTTTTTTTGCAGTACACGATAAAAAAATCATAGGAACTTCAGCCATGATTCCCTCTGGCCCAAAAACATTTGAGTTGGCAAAAATGGCTGTGACTAAATTAAGTCAGGGAACTGGTGTTGGTAGGATGCTAATGGATGCCTGCCTTAACTTTGCAAGAGAGCAGAAAGCAGACCAAGTTTTTCTGGTGACCAATGATATGTTAGAGCCTGCGCTAGAGTTATATAAATCTAGCGGTTTTATTATCGATCTGAATTATGATGATCAGAGGTATGAAAGAGGCAATACAAAGCTAACATTGCAG
>ERZ890510.1947-NODE-1947-length-12457-cov-18.062651_pt1 | contig 12457 bp, 14 predicted proteins | sample MGYA00521265_ERZ890510 | MGnify/ENA primary metagenome ERZ890510 (study PRJEB32303, sample SAMEA104408624) | aquatic metagenome | biome: Brackish water; feature: Chemocline; material: water | place: Baltic Sea | collected 2014-10-26T21:54:00 | depth 110 m ...
GTCGGAAGCGGACTTGTGATTGAATTCTAACTGTTCGGTGGGGAAAATAAAAGGGGTTTGAGACGTTGATGGCTGTGAGGTTATTTACTAAATTATTTCGGCTCCTCTTCAAAAAAGAGTCGGGATAATTTATATTCCTTCCTTAGCACACATTTTTCTGTTCAAATTCAACAGATCTTAGCCCCAATCCTAACATGCAACCTAGATCAGTTTTAAAGAGGCCGGTCAACATTAGTTACTGCAAGTTTATCACCGCGCGGACGCCACCGTTATTACATTGATCTATGTTGCGGAAAGAATGAGTCCTATCACAAAAAAAAAGGGTTTTGGCGCAACACCATTTTTGCCTCACAATTTGGGTGTCCCTACATCAGATCAACTCTTCGCCGGTGAATATAATGCTAGCTACAGGCTGTTTTTTAATTTGGGTTGAAATGTCCTCAATCCTCATTTTTTGATATAATGTTCAAATATAAATTTTCTCAAGACCATCCCAAACCTTATGTCTTCAGGACCCCAAAAACCGCATTCTGATAAACTAGGCGACCACATTACAGAAGAATATCGTGTTCTTCATCAGGTTGCCCAAATCCTGCAGACTCAGGGTGATCTTGTGGATATGCTACAGAATGTCCTGAAAACAATCACTGAATTTGAAGACCTAAAAGTTGAAAACAAGGCAGGAATTTTCTTGGCAGACCATGAAAATCAGGCCCTCCGTCTGTTTGCCGTTTATGGAGATTTCAGTGAGGAATTTATCACTAAGGAGCAGAAGGTCCCCTTTGGAGAATGCCTGTGTGGACGCGTTGCGTTATCTGGCAAACTTCTTATGAGCGAAAGCTGTTTTAAAGACCCTCGGCATGAAAGAACATTTAGCGATATGGAAGCTCATGGGCATTATATTGTTCCACTTAAAAGTTTAGATAGTCTTGTAGGGGTAATGTTTCTTTACACCGACACCTATCCATCGTGGTATCAACACAGTCAAGAGGTTTTGTTATCTATTGGTGGTCTAATAGCGGATACCATTAAAAGAAAGCAAATTGATAAAGAGTTAGAGCAATATAAAGACCAACTAGAACATATGGTTGATTCAAAAACTATTGAACTAAGGAGTACTAATGAAAAGCTTACCTTAGAGATTGAGGAACATAAAAGCACCCAAGAGCATTTAAAAAGTTCTCGGGATCAATTTCGGATGCTCAGCAGCCAGATTCAGGAAGCCAGAGAAGAAGAAAAATCTCGCATTTCAAGAGAAGTCCATGACCGCCTTGGGCAATCTTTAACGGCATTAAAGATGGATTCTGTGTATATCGAAAAAAAACTTCCTCCAAGCCTAGAGGAAATCAAAAGAAGTATGCGCTCCATGACTCAATTAATTGATACCACCATTACATCAGTTCAAGAAATTGCCATGGAACTTCGTCCTCCAATTTTGGATGCGTTTGGTCTATGTGAGGCTATTGCTTGGCAGGCCGGAGAATATAACAAAAAACTTGGGATTGAATTCAATCTTAACTGTCTTCAAGAGCATATTGAATTAAAAAAAGATCTTAACACCGCATTATTTAGAATATTTCAAGAAACATTGACAAATATTGTTCGCCACGCCCAAGCGACTAAAATACAAGTCAGTTTAAATCTTATTGACGGGCATCTCATTTTTATTATCGAGGATGATGGTAAGGGAATAGAAAAAGAAGTTATTCATAATCCAGAGTCAATCGGCCTTATTGGTATTAGAGAACGCGCTTGGGGATTTAATGGTCGAGTCCAATTCGATGGTTTTCCAGGAAAAGGAACAAGGGTAACTGTAAAAATACCCCTCGAACAATAATGAATTCGTCAAAAAACACTATAAAAATATTGATCGCTGACGATCATGAAATCGTTCGTCAAGGGCTTAAAACCATCCTTTCAGAACATTCAGATTTAGATGTCGTTGCAGAAGCAGGTAATGGAAACGAAGCACTAAAAATAATTCAGAAAACGAAAGTGAACATTGTTCTTCTTGATTTTGATATGCCAGAGAAAAATGGATTGGATACCTTGATAGAACTTAAGGCTCTATATCCAAAGTTGCCCGTTATCATATTAAGTATTTTCCCCGAAGATCATTATGGGACTCGATTTCTAAAAGCAGGAGCTTCTGGTTATCTCGGAAAAGCCAGCGCCTCTGATCAACTCGTTGAAGCCATAAGGAAAGTAGCAGGTGGTGGGAAATACATATCTCCTGCTCTCACAGATAAATTAGTCACGGATCTCAATAAAGATATCAAACAGGCTCTGCATGAATCCTTGACCGATAGAGAGTTTCAAGTCTTTTGCTTACTTGCTGCTGGTAAGAAATTAAAAGAAATTGGGACTGAGCTTAATCTGAGCATCAATACTATCAGCACCTACCGATCACGCATCCTTCAAAAAATGGATATGAGCAGTAATGCCAACATCATCCATTACGCAATTACAAATGGATTGATTAAGTAACCCTTCCCTCCTTACCACTGCTTTAATTTCAGTATCATTCCTGCTTCTCCCCAAGCGATTTGGTTCGCTATTTGTAGTACTTTAACTACACGCGGAGCAAAGAAACTACCTCGAAACTTTAGTAATTCCAGCGATTTTAAAATCCTCCCCATCTTCCTATACTGAATTTAAGAAATGAGGAGTTCTATTTGGACTCCATCAAAGGATTAATGCATTTAAGCCACCGGGAATAGGAGGAAAAATGTTTTATCAAGTTAGGATTCTAGGACCAAAGGGAACCGTAGGAAAAATAATTAGCAGTGAAGAATTAAGCAAAATTCATTGGAATAGTTTTCAGGCCTCAAATGGCAAAAACAATTTCGATGGTTCTGAAAAAAATGGGTTCCTTAATAAAATCTTTGAAGCAAAAACAATCAAAGCCTAAATATTTAACTTCCTCCAATTCTTTTTAGAAAGGATAAAAAATGAAAAAGACTCGAAATTTCAACCCTCAATTTTTAGCATCTCTGTTTGCTTTTATTTTTCTAGTTAGTTCTGGTAATTCTGTTTGGGCCTCAAACGATTCCAACAAAGAACTGGAAACGATTAAAAAAGATTTTTCTGCAGTTCTAAAACTTGAGGGAACTGCGCAGAAAGAGATTAATGCAATTGCCAATTTGCTTGCACCGGGATCAAAACTCGCAGCGATTGATATCACTAATGCTAGCGGAGAGTTTTGCATGTTGGAAACAGTTACTAAACATAATATGACTCATTTTTCCTCCAAACCGGAGAGCACTCGTGAAGATATTGTGTATTACTTAAACCCTAAAACATTTATTGAAAATGGCTTGGATGTAAGCAAACTCCCAAAACAACCAAGCGAACTTGGAAAAATGGTTCCACTGCAATGGTATTACTACGATGGAACCTATGTGGAGCCTCATCAAGGAACTCAAATGAATAAAGAATTTGTCATCATGACAATTGACGTTAAGTAGATTTCAAGCCGGTCCGCCGGTTCTGGTTCTCTAAATTCACTACTGTTTCACTACAGGGATAAGGAATCGGTGGGCTTTCAAAAAAGTAGCACAACTAGTCAAAACTTAATATTAAATCAATAACAAAAGGAGAATCACCATGCCTACAGGAAAAATTATGATCGTAGATGATGAGCAGGATGTAAGAGAAGCTATCAAACTTCAGCTTGAGGGGAAGAAGTTCCAAATCCTGGAAGCCGAGAACGGAGAGGAAGCCATTGCCAAGATGAAGCAAGCAGACCATCTGGTAAACGTGGGCTTGATTCTTTGCGACATCCGGATGCCCAAGGTCGATGGGGTCGAGTGCATTGACTATCTCAAACAAAATGCTCCGGGGATTCCTATAGTCGTGATCACGGCTTTCCCTGATGCAGAGCTTGCGGCCTCTTTGATGAAAAAGGGAATCAAGGAATACTTGGTAAAACCAGTACAGAAGGAAAAATTAGTCGGCATTGTGGACAAACTAATCGCTGCGGGAAAGAGTGTTGAGTTTTAATAATAGTTGCATCGGCTCCATTCCTTACTAACTTTAATACTAAAGAGGACTGGGGCCGATGGACTGTTGTTGTTCCCTAAGGGGTAATTACTATTGCAATCCAAATAAGAGGATGTGAACATGAAAAATGTGGCCCCTGATAAAGACGACCCTTATTTCAAGGAAATCGAGCAGGAAATTCGACGCCGGACAGAAGAGTATAAAGTCCTTCATGAAATCGCTAAAATTTTGCACAACCCTGATGGACTTAAAAATATGCTGGTTAAGGCCTTGACCACGCTCGTCCGGTTTCAGGAGTTGGAAGTGGAAAACAAGGCCGGGATTTTTCTAGCTGATCCAGAAAATAAAGTTTTGCGTCTCTTTTGCACGGTAGGTGAATTTGGTCAGGAGTTTATGGAAAAAGAAGCAGAAATCGCCTACGGTGCCTGTTTGTGTGGAAAAGCTGCCATCTCGGGGGAAATTTTAATCAGCAACAGTTGTTTTACAGATCTCCGACATGAACATAAATTCGACAACATGACGGCTCACGGGCACTATATTGTACCCCTGAAAAGCGAAAACCAATTAATCGGAATTCTTTTTTTATACACAGATGAAAGCCCGCCTTGGTACGTAAGAAGCCAGGAAATTTTGCTTTCCATCGGCGGGTTGATAGCCGATGCCATAGTTTCACGCCGTAGGGAAGAAGAGATTCAACATAAAAATACGCAACTCAGCGAACTCAATGAATTGAAGAATAAGTTTTTAGGGATCGCCTCTCACGATCTACGCAATCCTCTTTACATGATCAAGACATTCAGCGAGGCCTTGAAAGATGGCACGGTAGGGGAATTAAATGATAAACAAAAGGAAATATCCGGAAAGATATTTAACGCCAGCAACTTCATGCAGGGGCTTTTGGAAAATCTTCTGGACATTTCAAAAATTGAAAGTGGCAAAATAGATTTAACCAAGGAAACGCAGGACATCAACCCTACAGCAAAGCAACAGGTTGAACTAAGCCAGTTAGTTGCCGACAAAAAGAATATTCAACTCCATTTTGATCCCGGTGATCTCCCTGCCATTCCTTATGACACCAGTGCCATCACGCAAGTGATGGGAAACTTTATTGGAAATGCGGTTAAATTTTCGCCACCCGACTCGAAGGTTTTGGTAACGACAGAAAAACTCGACAGCACTGTTCGCTTTTCTGTTCACGATGAAGGCCCGGGCCTTTCAGCAGAGGACCAGCAACTTTTATTCAAAGAATTTCAAACCCTGACGGCTCGGCCTACGGGTGGTGAAAAATCTACAGGATTGGGCCTGGCGATTTGCAAAAAACTCATCCATTTACATGACGGTCAAGTCGGGGTCACCAGCAAATTGGGGGAAGGGAGTACTTTTTATTTTTCACTTCCGATGGGTTAAAGGAAGGACTTTATGCAATCTCTTTCGCTATCGACGACTAGAACGCTTAATTTATTATCATCTCTTAACCACGGGTGGCCTTTGAGCAATTTATCTGAAACCATCTTAATGAATATTCCTGGTGTAATTTTGATCACAGACCTGAGCAATATGATCTTGTTTGCAAACACATCATTTGGAAAACTTATTGGAGAACGTTCACAGGACTATGTCGGAAAATCATTGAAGGAGACTCTCTCGCACTTGCAAGGTGAATGGGAGTTTCTAATTGACGAATTTTCTAAATCGATTAAAGACTCTGAGCTTGGAAAACATCCTGATCATCGCAAAAAGGAATTAGACAATTATCACCACCGAGATCCGTTGATCGCGCGATCTACCGAATCCTCAAATTTCAATCCACCATCCGTCATTTCCTTGAAGGACAAGTTCTTTACGTATCAGATTTTTGATGCAGGAACAACCTCTGCCGGGAAGCAAATGAAAGGTCTTATTTTAAATGACATTACTGAAGAAAAGGCGTTTCTCGATCGAATGACTCAAGCTGAAAACATATCCTCACTCAAAACGCTCGCAGCAGGAATTTCTCATGAAATCAGTAATCCACTGCATTCAATCCTCAGCTTTTCAGAGGCCCTCACTGAGGAAACAGATTTAACTAAAATCAGAAATTATGCCGAAAAAATTGTAAACAATTCCAGCCGCCTGGGAAAAGTCCTTTCCGATTTTTCCGGCTATGTTCAGAAAAAAGAAGATGGCGCCAAGAAAGAAGTCGATATTGCAATGAGCATCCAGAGCGCCCTTAAATTCGCCATGCTGGCCTATCCTGAAAATAAAATAGACTTAGAAGAAGACTTGGGAAGTCTATCCAGCTTGGTGGCCTACCCAGAAGAACTACAACAAATTTTTTACAATATCATCAACAATGCCTGCCAGGCGATGAAAGGGACAGGGTTATTGAAGATATCTGCCCGGAAAAGCGATCAATTTTTAGTGATAACAATTAAAGACAATGGGCCGGGTATGCCAAAAGACATTTTGAGAAAAGCCTTCAACCCATTTTTCACCACTAAAATGCAAGGAGAGGGAACAGGTCTTGGACTGGGCATCACTCAACGATTAATGCAGAGATATGCTGGAAACATTGAAATCCAATCGGACGAAGGTAAGGGGACGGAGGTTTCTTTGTTTTTCCCTATAGGATGACTGGACTTGCTGGATCCACTAACCATTTTATTGATCCTGCAAGTATTATTAAAATCACAGATTAGGAGGATTACCATGAAAAAATTGTGCTTTTGTTTGATCGCTTCACTGTTTTTTAGCCTGCTGGCTTCGGTTTCTTTTGCGGGCGACTTTATGGCTGTAACCATTACCGAGCCTGTGAATGGCGCAACGGTTTCCAGCCCCTTAACGGTTTGCATGAAACCGTGGGGCGTTGAGTTTGAGCCTGCCAAGAAAGGGGTCAATCCAGGAAAAGGTCACAACCATATTCTGGTAGATGTCGGGTTGCCTAATCTGAACCAACCCATCCCTAAAGATGCCAATCACATCCATATGGGTGATGGTTCTTCATGCAAAGCGATCACCCTTTCTTCAGGGAAACATACGATCCGAACACTTTTCGGGAAAGGAAACCACATTCCTTACAATCCACCTTTAAGTGATACCATCGAAATAACCGTAAGATAAAATATGTAACCCTTTCACCGGGGAACTGCACTTAGACGGTTCCTAGGTGAAAGGGGCTCTACTGGTTCATAGAGAACTTCTGGAGGCGCCATGACCTCAATCATTCTGAAGGTGATTACCGAAGAAAAGTCATGGAAGGTGAATTAGCACCTCCGGTCATTTGAAAAATAAAGGATACCACTATGAAACACTTAAAATTCATAAAACATTTCTCCATTTTATTTTTCGTTGGTTTGGGAGCATTCCTGGTATTTATTGGGCAAAGTGTTGCCAACGAAATCCATCCTTTTTTTGATCCCAATAATGGGTCATTCATAAAAATCAAACAACAAGAAGCTCTTATTTTTGCTTCTCGTGACTGCCAAAAACAGGAGGGAAACCATTGCCAAGATATGGGACGGATGGATTGTAACAAGGGTCATCGCGGAGGCAAGGGTTGCAAGGGTAAAGGGATGGGCCATCAAGGCGGTATGAAACACAGAATGAGACACGGTATGGGACGAGGACCCGGATTGGATGGAGAAGCCCAATGTCCGCAACCAAGATCCACGGCTAAAGCTCCCGAACCTTTATTTAGCAAAACCAATCCTCTTAAAAATACTCCGGACAGTATTGAAAAAGGCCGTATGCTTTTTCAATTGGATGCACAACCTAGCTGCACAGCATGCCACGGCTCTGGAAACGGCTTAGGAATGATGAGTGCTGGTTTAAATCCCCGGCCAAGAAATTTCACGTGCCAAGAAACCATGGAAAACATCCCAGACGGCCAATTATTCTGGATTATTAAAAACGGCTCCGAAGGTACTGGCATGCCTGCATTTGCAGATTTAGGCGATGATCAAATCTGGCAAATCATCTTGTTTGTTCGCCAATTAGCCAAATAGTAAGGAGTTTTTGATATGCATAATGGTTGGGAACAAATAAAAGTCAGCGCCTCTAAAAAGATAGTAATTCTTTCTTTTCTAATTTTGAGTGGGCTTTTTCCCACACAGGCAGCGTCTGAGAATTGCCCGCAGGAAAGAAAAACAAAGGCCGCTCCAAGTAAGTTCCTTAATCTGAAAAACCCTCTTCCTGCAGATTCATCAAATATAAAGGCGGGAGAGGATTTGTATCAAGGCAAAGCCAGGCCTATTGCATGCAAATTCTGCCATGGGATAGAAGGGAATGGAGTAGGCGATCCAGATTTTGAAAGCACGCCCCCTGCAAGAAACTTCGCCTGCACAAATACCATGAAAAGTCTTTCGGATGGGCAGTTATTTTGGGTCATCAAAAACGGCTCTAAAAACACATCGATGTTTGCATTTTCGGACCTGTCGGATAATCAGGTTTGGCAGTTGATTCATTACATACGTCAGTTTGCACAATAACATTGTAACGATGAGAGTGAACTCCAGATGACACGAAAACGAATCTTAATTGTAGGTGGCGTTGCAGGAGGAGCAACAGCAGCTGCTCATGCCCGGAGAATATCCGAAGATGCAGAGATAATCATTTTTGAGAAGGGATCCCATGTTTCCTTTGCTAACTGTGGCCTGCCTTATTACGTAGGAGGCGAAATTGCCGACAAGGAAGACTTGCTAGTTCAAACCCCAGAGGGACTTCGCTCCAGATTTAACCTTGATGTGCGTGTCATGTCAGAGGTCATAACTATAGACCCTTCAAATCAAAAAATTGAAATTTCGGATTCTAACTCTGGGAAAAGATATTGGGAAGCCTACGACGATCTTGTTTTATCTACAGGGGCCGTCCCATTAAAACCTCCTATTCCAGGAATTGATGTGGAGGGGCATTTTACTGTTCGTAATATCCCTGACATTGAGGCTATTTGTGCTTGGATAACAAATCATAAGTTTGGTAAAGCAGTTGTAGTTGGTGGAGGTTTTATTGGTCTGGAAATGGTCGAACAACTCCATCGACTGGGATTACAAGTAACTCTAGTAGAGGCTCTGCCACAGGTAATGGCACCACTGGATCCGGAAATGGCAGCTTGGCTTCATCAAAAACTCCGAGATAAAAATGTCACACTGCATTTAAATGACCCCGTTTCTAAATTTGACCAGCCAAAACCAGAAGAAGCAGCAGAGGCCTCCATCATTGAATTGAAAAGTGGGCAACGTATTCCTGCGGATGTTGTCATTCTTGGCCTAGGGGTTCGACCGGAAATAAAATTAGGTAAAGATGCAGGTTTGGAAATTGGAGATAAAGGAGGTTTTCGGGTTAATGGTCTTCTCCAGACAAGTGCTCCTCATATTTGGGCGATTGGGGATGCAATTGAAGTGCGTGATTTTGTAACGGGTGATTGGACTCTGATTCCTCTTGCGGGACCCGCCAACCGGCAGGGTAAAATTGTCGCTGAAAATATATTTGGAAAAGCAATGAAGTATCCAGGAACTTGCGGAACGTCCATTTTAAGATTATTTGACGTGGCAGTAGCCAGTACCGGTACAAATGAAAAAACTTTGAAGAAAATGAACATCCCATATGATGCGGTTCATTTGCATCCACCATCCCATGCTTCATATTATCCGGGAGCCTCCCGCTTGACCATGAAAGTGTTGTTTAACCCCCAAACAGGAAAGTTGTTGGGTGCGCAAATGATAGGAAAAGATGGGGTAGATAAGCGAATAGACGTTTTTGCCACAGCGTTAAAAGCAGGGATGACGGCCCACGATTTGGAAGATCTTGAGCTAGCTTACGCTCCTCCATTTGGGTCGGCAAAAGATCCTATTAATTTGGCGGGAATGGTAGCTGAGCATGCCATCAAGGGGGAGGTTGAAAATTGCCAATGGCATGAAATAGCCAAACTGGACCCGCATAAGACTGTTATTCTAGATGTTCGCGATGAAGACGAGCGAGAGGAGGGATATATTCCAGGCTCGCTTCATATTCCCTTGCCCAATCTTCGTATACGGTTTACTGAATTACCAAAGGATCAGGAGATTATCACCTATTGCCAAACAGGCCAGCGTTCCTATTTCGCTAGCCGCTTTTTAGTTCAACAAGGTTTTAAGGTGAGAAACCTTACTGGTGCTTATTGCACTTGGAAGGTCGCGGTGGGTTAGGAGAAAAGCTCTGAGTAATTATTACTGCTTTAAGGGCTTACATTCTTACTGACATTGTAGCCTTATGATTTTTGTGAGTTTTTATTGGAAGCTCAATTTAAAATGAAGTTCACACCACAACAAGCCAAAGCTTTCATAGTTGCCCCCCTGAATATAATGGTTATTATCCCAGGCGTTATACTTTGGGTTTCAAGCAGTGGAGAATTCCTCCAAAGACATATTTTTTCAATGAGTGCCATTGTAGGGTCGACCTGCATAGCTATCGGAATTCACCTTGCTTTTCGTTCTGTTTCAGATTTAACAAACCATGGACAAGATGGAACCCCTGCACCCTGGGACCCACCTGAAAACCTTATTGTAATAGGCATTTACAAAACTGTTCGTAATCCAATGGTATCAGGTATTGGGTTTGTTCTCCTTGGAGAAGGGGTCACTCTAGGATCTTCATTACTGCTACTTTGGCTTGTTATATGGATCGTAGGCAACCTGATTTATACCCCCCTGATTGAGGAGCCTGAGCTGGAGAAACGCTTTGGGGATGCATATCTAAAATATAAAGAAAATGTCCCTCGCTGGGTTCCAATATTTTGGTCCCGTGAAGAAAATAATAGTTAGATTAGATTATTAAGACATTAGGAGTTTTGTTTATGTTTGGCAATTTATTCAATAAAATTTTAATAGCTTATAACGGTGAAATCAGATGAAAACACTAAAATCCACACTGGTCTTTTTGTTTCTAAGCATCCCATTAGTCGTCTGTGCTGGCGATTTCGAAGATCTAAAGGAATTTTATGAGCCCTTACCTAAAATGAAGCACCCTGCAAATAATCTATGGTCTAAGGAAAAAGAAGATCTGGGGAAGATACTATATTTTGACCCAAGGCTTTCCGGAAGCAATTGGATCAGTTGCATGACCTGCCATAATCCGGGACTTGGCTGGGGAGATGGATTGCCTCGACCCTTTGGTCATGGACAAAAGGAGCTCGATCGGCATTCGCCCACCATCATTAACAGCGGTTATTTTGAGGCTCAATTCTGGGATGGTCGCGCCAAATCTCTTGAGGAGCAGGCCTTAGGCCCCATAGGCTCTCAGGTTGAAATGAAACAGGATCTTGGTGAGCTCGTTAAGGAGCTTGAAGCTATCCCAGGATATGTCCGGTTATTTAAAAAGGTTTTTCCAAAAGAAGGGATCAAAGAAGCCACCATAGCCAAAGCTATCGCGACTTATGAACGGTCGGTGGTATCAAAAAATGCCCCTTACGACAAATACTTTGCCGGTGATAAAACCGCCATGTCTGCCTCGGCTCTAAACGGCATGAAACTATTTTTTGGAAAAGCGAAATGTTCCATCTGTCATAACGGTCCGGCTTTTACCGATAGCGGGTTTCATAATATTGGAGTTAAGCAACACGGACCTTTAAAAGAAGATTTAGGGCGATACAAAGTATCCAAAGAGAATTTTGATAAAGGCGCATTCAAAACACCAGGATTGAGGCATATTACGCGGAGCGCTCCTTATATGCACGATGGCAGCGAGGCCACACTCGAAGAGGTGATGGAGTTTTATGATCGCGGTGGCGATGTTGCAGAGAATCGCAGCCCTTTTATCACTCCACTGGAATTGACCCGTCAGGAGAAAAAAGACATGGTCGAATTCATGAGAGCACTGGAGGGCGAACCCATTATTGTATCTATTCCAGAATTTCCACCAACTCATGAATAAAGGAGAATGAATAATGTCTGTTACAAAAGAAAAATTGATTGAAGAACTCAATAAGGATCTGGAATGGGAATATGCATCCGCCGTTCAATATATACAACATGCCGCTACGATAAAAGGGGCTCAGTATCAATCAATTCAAAAAGAGCTTCTTAGCCATTCCCAGGAAGAAATGCAGCATGCGATTATGGTCGCTGATCAAATAGGGTTTTTGGGAGGGATCCCCACTGTAGAAGTAGAAAAAAGGGAAGTTTCTGCGGATAGCCTGACTATCCTTAAGCAGGATCTTGAAGGAGAAGACATTGCTATTCAACGATATAAAGAACGCATTGCCCAAGCTGAGGCATTGGGAGAGTATGGTCTCCGACGTGTATTGGAAGATATTCTCATGCAGGAAGAAGAACATAAACGCGACCTGCTTGGTGTGATTGAAAATTAACAGGCCGCGCTTCCGATAATAACCGACCTTTGCTTATTTTAAGGATTTCTGGGTTATGAACCTTTTTTTCGAAATTATAACTTGGCGAATTCAAGTTTGAAGTGCAACAGTTAGTAAAGTTTTCTTTTTGAAGAA
>ERZ890510.1950-NODE-1950-length-12444-cov-4.293325_pt1 | contig 12444 bp, 8 predicted proteins | sample MGYA00521265_ERZ890510 | MGnify/ENA primary metagenome ERZ890510 (study PRJEB32303, sample SAMEA104408624) | aquatic metagenome | biome: Brackish water; feature: Chemocline; material: water | place: Baltic Sea | collected 2014-10-26T21:54:00 | depth 110 m ...
AACATACTTTTTAGCGTTGTCCCACGCGCCGCCGGCGTTAGCCATGAATAGAGCCAATGCCACACAGCCCAAAAGACCTCCAGCCAGCATGCCTCCTAGAGCTATTGCACCTAAGCCAAATCCAACCACGGCTGGCATAGCGACCGCTATAATACCTGGCAGCATCATTTTCTTTAGCGCCGCTTCGGTTGCAATTTCGACACATTTTTCAGAATCTGGATCGGCAGTACCTTCCATTAACCCAGGGATTTCTCTAAATTGTCTTCTAATTTCATTAATCATTTCAAAGGCAGCGTCACCCACTGCTTTCATGGTTATGGATGATATTAAAAATGGAATACAGATACCAATAAACATTCCTGCAAGAACCATAGGGTCGGTCAGAGAAAGCGAGAAAGCGTCTCCATACATCAGCGAAACTTGCGCTGAATATGCAGAGATTATCGCTAGAGCTGCTAGAGCGGCTGCACCAATGGCAAAGCCTTTCCCAATCGCGGCAGTTGTATTGCCTAGCTCATCAAGTGAATCTGTAATATCTCTCACTTCTTTTCCCATACCTGCCATTTCAGCGATGCCACCAGCGTTGTCAGCAACTGGACCGTAGGCATCAATTGCCATGGTAATCCCAACTGTGGAGAGCATGCCGACCGCTGCAATGCCAACTCCATATACGCCAGGGATACCTGCACCGCTCGCTATTGAAGTAGACACGAGAATAATAGTTGCAAGAATGATAATTGGAATAACGACTGATTGCATTCCAACAGCTAACCCAGAGATCATAACTGTTGCTGGACCAGTTTCACCCGACTCAGCAATCTCTTTAACTGGCTTTCCACCGGTATAATATTCAGTGATCAAGCCGATCAACACACCGCCTACAGCCCCAGAAACAACACACCACAAGACACCCATGGGTATATTCCCCATAGATTGAATTAGGAAGTAGGCCATTACTATAAAGATGACAGGTGCCAATAAAGTTCCAGATCTAAGGGCGCTAGCAGGTGCCTTACCTGATTGAAGCTTGACGATAAAGATCCCGAGAATAGAGGCTATTAAGCCAACAGAAGCGAGGCCTAGCGGAAGAAACATTAGATTTTCTGAATTTGATGAACTGATAGTGTAGGCAATAGCGATTGAAGCGATCATCGCTCCACAGTAAGATTCGAAAATATCAGAACCCATACCTGCAACATCACCCACGTTATCGCCCACATTGTCAGCGATCACTCCTGGATTTCTTGGGTCATCTTCTGGAATTCCAGCTTCTATCTTACCTACTAAATCAGCGCCAACATCAGCGCTCTTAGTGAAGATTCCGCCACCAACTCTAGAGAATAAAGCGACCACTGAGGCGCCCATTCCAAAGCCCTCTAAGGCATGAACGTGGGAGGCTCCGTTAGCTGCATAAAAATAATATAAACCGCCTAAGCCTATTAGGCCGAGCGAGGCGACACATAGTCCCATCACAGAACCACCATAAAAAGATACTGATAGAGCAGCAGCGGCACCATCCCGTTGGGCAGCTGTAGCAGTTCTAACATTTGCTTTAGTTGCAGCGTACATTCCAATAAAGCCTGCTAGCGATGAGCATGCTGCGCCAACTACAACTGCAATAGCTGTTTCGGTACCTAGGAATAAGTATGCAAGCACAACAAGAACGCTAATAAAAGCGAGTAGGTATTTGTATTCTGTCTTCATAAAAGCAAGTGCGCCGCTATGAATTTGGTCGCCGATCTTTTTGACCTTATCTTCACCATCGGGATATTTCATCACCAAAAGGTAAACAATAAATGCTGCGATCATGCCAAAAAGGCCCAACAGCGGTGGAAGTAGTGGACTATTCATGTAAAACCCCTTTATTTTTGAACGCGCAGTCTATCAAAAAAATATTCAAAAAGACCTATTTTTCATAGCTATATCGAATTGAAGCGATAAAAAGTAGCTCAATTAACACTCATACAGGGGAAGTGAAAAGAGGCTAGAGTTGGGTCGATTCACTATATGGATAAATACCATTGAATTATCATCATTAACTAAGCGCATAAAATACAGAATTGTGTTGGTAATTAGGCGAATTTTTTTGCAAGCGTACTCATTTAACGCCGACCATGATTGCTGTATTAGGCCCAAATGTTAGTGACCAAGGTATAAAAATTGGCTCAATTTGTTGGTAGCGAGATAAAAGCGCTTGGTAGCGAAACTATCTAGTCAACAGCTATTCTTGTATAGATCGATAGGGACACCGATAATAGTGAGGTGGAGACCTTAAGTGGTTACTGGGAGTAACCTTGATTTTGAGCGTTTTACCCCAACATAAAAGTTATAGTGATTAGACTTATTTTAAGCGTCACTCACCTTATTTGATTAGAAAAGGAATTATTTTGAATAACAATGTTCGCTTAGCAGCAATTTTTGTCACCTCCCTTATCGTTTGGTTTGGAAGTGGATTCTTGACCTCCTCCGAGTCCCCTACAGCATCTATGACTCCAGCTCCACTGACTGTCGTCCAGGTGACTCAATATTCTGAGCAACTCTACCTGCCTAAACTAACTCTGAGAGCCCACACAGAGTCAAATAGAACTGTTAATGTCTTGGCACAGGTTGCCGGTCAGATTTCCAAGGTATTGGTAGAGGAGGGCGCTTTGGTCAATGAGGGTGATGCGATATGCCAAATAAACGCAGAGGATCGATATTTGCGTTTAGATCAATCGAAGGCAAATTTCGAACAATCGGAAATAACATATCAAGGGGCCTTGACGCTTAAAACGGGGGGTTATCAATCTGATTTGGCGATTTCTCAGGCTAAGGCGAGGCTCGCAACAGCTAGAACTAACCTTAAGAGCGCGCAACTCAATGTGAATAACCTGCAGGTGACTGCGCCATTCGCCGGCATTGTTGAAAATAGACCCGTAGAGGTGGGAGACTATGTTTTTGTGGGCAGCCTATGCGCCTCAGTTGTTGAGCTACATCCCATAAAAGTAACTGCACTCGTCAGTGAGCATGACATTAATAGAATCGATATAGGTAGTTCAGCCTTAGCAACCTTGGGTGATGGCCGAACAGTCTCTGCCACCGTTGTCTATTTAGCTTATGAAGCGAACCCGACGACTCGCAACTATCGTTTGGAGACGACTGCCAGTAATGTTGATCGGTCAATAAGGGCGGGTCTTTCGTCGCGCCTAGAACTACGTCTTAAAGGAGTCAATGCGCATTTAATTCCCGCCAGCAGTATCTTACTTAATGACCTTGGACAGACCGTGGTGCGAGTATTACTGGAAGGGAATTTGGTCGGTTCGGTAAAAGTGTCCAGCTTAGGGGAGGCAAGTGACGGGCTTTGGGTCTCAGGATTACCCTCTGAGGTCTCGGTGATTACGGTAGGCCAAAATTACATTATTGACGGCGAAAGCGTTGATCCTTCTTTTATCGTTGACGAAGCTAACTCATAGGACGGAATATCAATTTAATGAATTTTCTAAGACTTATAGTGAATCACACTAGAGCAACGCTCTCTATCATGTTACTTATCCTGGTTGCGGGGGCCATGTCGCGGATATCTATGCCGGTGGAAATGAACCCTAACGTTACACTGCCTGTTGTTATGGTCATGGTGCGGCATGATGGAATTTCTCCTGAAGACGGTGCTAGATTACTCATAGGACCTATTGAAAAAGAGTTGAAAACACTTGATGGGATAGATGAAATTAAAGCTACTGCTCGAGAAAGTGTGGTGATTATTACCGCGGAATTTGAAGTTGGTGAAGATATTAAAAAGACGGTAGCTGAAGTTCGCGAGGCTGTCAATCGCGCGAAAGCAGAGTTTCCTTTAGACACGAAAGAACCGATTGTTAATGAACTCAGCCCCAGCCCTGAACCGACAATTATTGTTACTTTTTCTGGAGAAAAGGTAACTGAGAGAGAGTTATATTCGGCAGCAAAATACTATCAGCGTCAGTTGGAAATGCTCCCTGATGTCTTAACTGCGGATATATCGGGGCATCGTGATGAGGTTGTCGATGTCGTTATCGATCCCTCTCGGCTAGAGCAATATGGCTTAAAAATTAACGAGATCATTCAGGGGGTAAGGGTCAATAACTTACTGATTCCCGCGGGAGAGATGGATTCTGCACAGGGCAGATTCGGTATTAATGTGCCTGCATTGATCGAAACAGCAGCCGATATTCGCGCGTTACCTATCCGTAATAATTCAGAAGGTGTTGTGACTTTAGGTGATGTAGCCGATGTTCGTCGTACCTTTAAAGATCCTGACGGCTATAGTTTACTTAACGGTAAAAAGACGATTGCCCTTGATGTTCGAAAGCGTCTTAGCGCTAACTTAATTAGGACCGTGGAAGCCACTAGAGAAACCGTGGCGCAGTCGCGAGATCTTTTTTCAGCTGAGATGGAGATCGGTTATACCTTTGATAGCTCTGAGATGACCAGTCAAATGGTCAGTGAATTGCAGGGCAATATCATCACCGCGATGTGTTTAGTGCTGATATTGGTGGTGGCTACTTTAGGCGTCAAGTCTGGTTTGTTAGTCGGGTTTGGTATTCCATTTTGTCTCTTGGGCGCACTCATTATTATCAATTCGTTAGGCTACAGCTTCAATTTTATGGTGATGTTTGGTTTGTTACTGTCACTGGGTATGTTGATTGATGGTGCTATTGTAGTGGTGGAATTTGCGAGTACCAAGGCGGCGGCTGGGCTTTCCACTCGCGAGGCCTATATTTCTGCTGTGCAACGTATGGCGATTCCTGTGATCGCCTCTACGGGTACTACTTTGGCCGCATTCTTGCCCCTGTTATTCTGGCCAGGAGTTTCAGGTGACTTCATGTCCTATTTACCCATTACGGTCTTTGCCGTTTTGGGATGGTCTTTAATGTATGCGTTAATTTTTGCGCCTACTTTAGGCATTGCTCTTGCTCGGCGTCGCGGTAAAGAGAAGAAACTTCCCGAAGACCACCAATCAGAAGAGTCGGCAAAAACGTTATTTCAGCCGTTATTGGATGCTTACTTGAAGGCTCTAACTCGAATTATTAAGTCTCCGATTAAATTTATACTGGCATCACTGCTAGTGATTGTTGGGATCTTTTTTGCCTACGGGAAGCTCGGCGCAGGCCAAGAGTTCTTTGGTCAAATAGAGAGCCAGTACGGTACATTAGAGGTGAGAGCGCAGGGAAATTTATCTATTGATGAACAGCGAGAAATCACGCTCAAGGTGCATGAAATTGTCTCCAAGATTGAAGGTGTAAATAGCCTCTATGCCTACAGTACTAGCGGTTCTATTTTGTATGGTACAGATGTGAGTCGCGATAAAATAAGCTCTTTTTTAGTGGAACTCTTCCCTAGGGAGCAGCGTGAAACAGGCAGTCATGTAGTCTTTGCGGAAATTAGAGATCGAGTGAGTGGCTTGCCGGGCATTTATGTCACCGGCAAAGAAATGGAAACTGGGCCCCCTACAGGTAAAGACATTCAGATTCAGGTTTCATCAACAGATCGCCAGGCTCTGTATAAAACTGTTATGCAAATCCGGCAGTGGATTAACACCAACGTTGAGGGAATTAGAAACCTTCAAGACACTCTGCCCTTGGCGGGTATTCAGTGGGAGGTTGAGGTCGACCGTGCTCGAGCCGCCATGCTTGGCGTCAATGTTGCCGATGTAGGTAATATGGTACAAATGGTTACTGGTGGTATCATCATTGGTGAGTTCCGACCAGATGATGCAGACGGTGAAATTGAAATTAGACTACGTTACCCGGAACAGGATCGTCAGTTAGCGACAATAGATAATTTAAGAGTGAATACACCTAGTGGCCCTGTGTCCATCAGTAGCTTCAGTCAACGAGTAGCGAAGCCTAGGATTGATGCCATTCAACGATATGACATGCTTGAAACGGTACTAATTTTAGGGAATTCAGAAGATGGATATTTGGCGGACAATCAAACCAAGGAAATTGGTGCCTGGATAGACCGACAAAATTTCGACTCTTCGGTAAAAGTGCGTTTCCGGGGCGCCAATGAGGAGCAGGCCAGTGCGGCGGCCTTTTTGTCGACAGCGTTCTCACTGGCTATGTCGGTAATGCTAATAATGTTGGTGATGCAGTTTAATAGTTTTTACCAGGCAGGACTGATTCTTTTCTCTGTCGTACTGTCCACTGCTGGGGTTTTACTTGGGCTAATAATTTCCCAGGCCACATTTAGTACGATTTTGACTGGTGTTGGCATCGTTGCTCTGGCAGGTATAGTGGTTAACAATAATATCGTATTGATTGATACCTATAACTATCTTCGACGAAATAATAGCGTATTAACGTCATCAGAAGCAGTTTTGGCAGCTGCGAAATCACGATTTAGACCAGTCATGCTGACAACTGTGACGACTATTGTTGGATTGCTGCCGCTTGCTAACGGCATTAGCATCGATATTGTCAATCGCACATACACTGTCGGGGGCATGGTTGCGTCTTGGTGGCAGCCTTTGGCAAGTGCGATTGTAAATGGACTTGCTTTCTCCACGATTCTGACTCTATTGCTAACGCCTGCAATGCTCCTACTACCGGGTATTTTTTCTAAACGTTTCGGTTTTCGTGTTGCTGAACATCAGTTTGAAGATGAGGCGCCCTGATAAACAATGCATGGGTCTTATCATATTTTTGATCGGTTGAGAAAGATAACAAAGGCCCTGTAATTGAAGAAAATCATTCACTGTGACTGTGATTGTTTTTACGCTGCTATCGAAATGCGTGACGACCCATCGCTCCGGCATTTGGCGGTTGCTGTCGGTGGGAAATCGGATCGGCGTGGGGTGATAGCAACCTGCAATTATAAAGCCCGCCGGTTTGGCGTTAGGTCGGCGATGCCCACAGCGCATGCCCTTAGGTTATGCCCTGATCTTGTCGTCATTCCAGGGACCATGGCTAAGTACCGTGAAGCCGCCCAACAAATACGCCAAATTTTCTACCGATTTACCGATAAAGTTGAGCCTTTATCCCTAGATGAGGCTTATCTGGATGTTACTGATTGCAGTGATTTTCAAGGTAGTGCTACGATGATTGCTGAGCAAATACGGAAATTGATTGCTGAGGAAGTCGGGGTTACTGCCTCGGCAGGTATTGCGCCTAATAAATTTTTGGCGAAAGTAGCCAGTGACTTAAATAAGCCCAATGGACAATTTGTTATTACCCCCGACAATGTAGACGGCTTTTTGAAAACGCTGGCTGTTAAGAGAATATTCGGTGTAGGCAAGGTGACTAACGAAAAACTTGAGCGGTTGGGGATTAAAACCTGTGGCGATTTACAGCAGAAATCTCTCATCGAGCTGGTCGATAAATTCGGCACTTTTGGACAGCGCCTTCATGATTTAAGTTTTGGTAGAGATAATCGCCAAGTTAATGCTAATAACCGACGCAAGTCCCTTAGCGTTGAGCATACTTATATGGATGATTTGCCCTGCGAGGCCGTTTGTGTTCCAAAAATTGCAGACCTACTGCTTGAATTACGCAGTCGTCTGCGCCGAGTTGACAGTGATTATTTGGTCACTAAGCAATTCATCAAGTTGAAATTTAATGACTTCACCAGTACCACCGTTGAACGTCAGATGACCAAAGGCTTACCTGTGGAGAGCTTTGAAGATTTGTTTTATCAGGCTTGGGAGCGCGGGAATCGGCCGGTAAGGTTGATTGGTTTGGGAGTGCGGTTTATTGACACTAGCCAGCAAGATTTAGGGTTACAACTCAACTTATTTGATTAAATGACTGGTTTATTCCTTTGCCTGTGTGAAAAAGTATCGCATTTTGTTAGACTAAAACTCCGATTTTACCTTGAACAATAATTGTGACTTCACGATCCAGTAAAAATGCTATTCGCAGAGAGCTACGCCGAAAGACGGAGGAGTTCTTGTCGCTGGGTGGCGAAATCAAAAAACATATTGCTGGGGAAACAGGTGAACCGGCCGATAAGCCGCGAGGTCGATCAGCTTTCGTGAGCAGCGAACCGCCAAAAACTAGAACTTATATCAATGATGTGGTCTTGGCTTTAGACAGCCGAAAAACCAAAAAGACTCCACCAAAAGCGACCAAGATCCACAAACGGCGAACCAAAAAAATTATTTATGATGATTTTGGTGACCCGGTTCGTGAAGTTTGGTCAGATGAGTAACTATCCCTATCAGCGTGTTTTCAGTAAGACATAATGCTCGCTTTCAAGTGATTATTTACACTAACTAATGTCTTCGCCTCTAGCTTGTTTGTCCGCGTGGTAGCTAGAGCGGACTAGAGGGCCGCAGGCGGCCTGTTTGAACCCAATACTCTTAGCATAAGCCGTATATTCCGCGAACTCATCGGGGTGAACAAAACGATCTACTGGCAGATGACTGATCGATGGTTGCAAATATTGGCCAACGGTCAGCATGTCAACATCGTGCTCACGTAGATCATCCAATGTGCGTAAAAGCTCGTCTTTGGTTTCACCTAATCCTACCATTAGTCCTGACTTGGTTTGTATCTGTGGATTCAGTGCCTTGTACTCTTTCAGTAGCTTAAGCGACCAAGCGTAATTTGCTCCCGGACGAGCTTCTCTATATAGCCGAGACACGGTTTCTAGATTATGGTTAAAAACGTCCGGTGGTGTGGCCGATAGTATTTCTAACGCTGGAGCCATACGACCGCGAAAATCTGGGACCAACACCTCTACCTGTAGGCCAGGAGATAAAAATCTAGCCTCACGGATACAATCTGCAAAATGTTGCGCGCCACCATCGCGAAGGTCATCTCGATCCACCGAGGTAATCACCACATACTTTAAACCCATCTCTTGTATAGCAGCTGCTAAGTTCTTAGGCTCCTCAGCATCAAGGTCGTTGGGCTTACCATGGCCTACATCGCAAAATGGACAGCGTCGGGTGCATATTTCACCCATGATCATAAATGTAGCTGTGCCGCCGCTGAAGCATTCGTGAAGATTGGGGCAGGCGGCCTGTTCACATACCGTGGCCATTTTATGGCGTCTTAAAATATTTTTGATTTCTTGAACTTTAGGTGATGCTGTAAGACGGATGCGCATCCATTCTGGCTTGCGCTGAATCTGATGTGTCGGGATCACTTTTACCGGAATTCGCTCAACCTTGTCCGCACTGCGGAGCTTTTCGCCTTTCTGTAATCGTCGTGTGCGTTGTGGCGGTATCGTGTCATATAACATGGCTAGGCGTCTTCCTCAGTCGTTAACGTGTCCTGTAGAGTACTTATTATAACCGAGTCCAGCAGTTAAATATTCCGCTAATTTTTCGGTTACTACCTTGATGTCGGGAGCTGGATTCAGTAAATCAGCGACTTGCGTCATAACAACGCCCAGACCGCAGGGGTTAATTCGTTGCCAGGGGCTCATGTCCATATTAATGTTGAAGTTGAGTCCGTGATAGCTGCAACCTTTACGGATACGTAATCCTAAAGAGGCAATCTTTTCTCCATTATCGACATAAACCCCTGGAGCTTCAGGTCGAGGAGAGGCTGCAATATCCCAGCAGTTTAGCGTGTCGACCACAGCTTTCTCAATGAGATTAACCAACTGTCGAACACCGAGATTCAAGCGGCGTAAGTCAATAAGCAGATACGCGGTGATTTGTCCTGGGCCATGATAAGTAACATGGCCACCACGATCGCTTTTTACGACAGGTATGTCACCAGGGACCAAGATATATTCTTTTTTACCCGCTTGGCCTTGGGTGAAAACAGGATAATGTTCCACAAACCAAATTTCATCTGCGGTTGCCTCGTCGCGCTGTTCGTTGAATTGCTTCATCGAGTCAAAAGTGTGCCTGTATTGCTGAATACCTAAATGGCGAATAATCAAAGGTGTTTCAGGCACCATTTCTATAACACCATCTTAACTCGCGGACTTGTTTTCAATGCCGCAAATATACGGTCTAACTGAGGTTTCCCAGTGGCCGTTATAACCACGGTAATCGCTTGCCAGTTACCTTTACTACTATCCCTGATAGTGATCTTCTGTCGGTTAAACCCCGGGGCATGGCTTTCCATTACAGCGAGGACATGTTCGTTAAAGCTAGTATGTGTTTCCCCTAAAACTTTAATTGGATAGTCACAGGGGAAATCGATCTTTGGCGGTTCTTGTTCAGTCACGGAAATGCTCTCACGACAGTAATTGAGTGAATAAAAGAATTATCCAGTCAAATAATTGGGAGAAAATACCTGACTTTGTGATACTTTTTTCTGCAACCAATGGGATGTCGACTAGGGCTTCTCCATCCAAGCTAATTTGCAGTTGCCCGAGTTCTTGGCCTGCTGATATTGGAGCTTTGATTAAGCCGCTGACTAAAATATTCGCTTTAAGGTTTTTTTCAGAACCACGTGGCACTGTTAGAGTGACATCTTCAGCAATGGTCAGATTCAAAAACTCTTCCGCTCCGTACCAGACTTTGGCGCCGGTTTTTAGTATTTCACCGGCTGAGTAGACTACTTTTGTATCATAGTAGCGAAATCCATATGACAGCAATTTTTGTGATTCTTGCGACCTAGATTCGTCGTTGTCCGCACCCATAACCACTGCGATAAGGCGCATTCCTTGGCGCTTGGCGGAAGAAACCAAGCAATAACCAGCTTCACTGGTGTGGCCAGTCTTTAAGCCGTCAACGCTACTATCCCGCCATAATAGGCGATTACGGTTTGGTTGATTGATATTATTATGTTCGAAGTATTTTTCAGCATAGATCGCATAGTACTCCGGATGGTCGCGAATAATGGCGCTTGCCATAATTCCTAGATCACGCGCCGAAGTAACCATTCCCTCTGCTGGCAATCCAGTCGAGTTTAAATACTCGGTATTGCGCATTCCTAATATTTGTGCCTGCTGATTCATCATGTCAGCGAAGGCATATTCGCTGCCGGCAACATGTTCTGCTAAGGCGATAGCGGCATCATTGCCCGACTGGATGATAACGCCGCGCATGAGATCAAGCACAGACACCTTAGTACGCGGACTGAGGAACATGGTTGAGCCATCAGTTTTAGCGCCACCTAGAATCCAAGCATTGTCGCTAATAAGGACCTCCGTTTCTTCGTTAACACGTTGTGCAACGATCTCGTTAGAGACGATATATATGGTCATGATTTTGGCGAGACTGGCTGGGGGTAATCGCTCGTCTGCATTTCTTTCTAGCAAGACCTTACCGGTAGTCGCATCAATCAATATCCATGCTTTAGCGGCAATTTCTGGTTCAGCTGGCCTCAGTATTTGACTGTAAGCTGGGGAAACCAGAGAGATCACTATTGGGATCAATAGTGCAGAGAAGAGCCATTTCTTAGCCATAGTTAGGACACCATGTTGTCAATAAAAGTAAGCACTAAGTTTAGCACTCCAGGGTCATTGATGGGCACCTGAAAAGGTTATTTGTAGCGGTTAATGCAAAAAATTTCAAATATAACCACTTAGGACAAGAAAGTTATGCACAGTCTTTTGTTGATTCACAGCGGCTGGTTCTAATTCGCTGGCTCAATTGATGAACGGCCATGGCATACTTTGCCCTCGGGTTGTAGCGACCAATAACATAAAAATTGTGCAGGCCCAGCCAATATTCTTGACCATACTTTGCTTCAAAACGTAACGGAAAAGCGGTGAGATCTTTAGCAAGTTGATCAGTGGGTATATAGCCCTGAGCAACAAGTTCGGCAATCGTCGTTTTTGGATGCTTCATATCATTAAAACTAGTTGAATCGGGGGCCTCATCAATATGCGCCCGTGTGGCAACGGGCAATCCTGATTTCCAGCCATGCTGCTTAAAGTAATTAGCCACACTCCCTATAGCATCGGTGGGGTTAGCCCAGATGTCAGCGAATTCATCTCCGTCATAATCCACGGCATAGTTGCGATAACTATTAGGCATAAACTGCCCCAAGCCCATTGCTCCAGCGTAAGACCCTTTGAGTGTTAAGGGATCCTTTTCTTGCTCCCGAGCGAGCAGTAATAAATGTTCGAGCTGAGTGGTAAAGAAAATCTTCCTAGACTCTCGTTTCTCAGTATAGGTGTAGTAGTCAAAGGCTAAGGTTGCCAGCGCGTCAATGACTCTGAAGCTTCCTACATTACGCCCGTAGTTGGTTTCAACTCCAATAATACTAACGATAATAGCGGGATCAACGCCAAATTCTTTTTCGGCCCGCTCCAGAGTCTGGTTATTTTCTTGCCAAAATTGAACGCCTCTAGAAATTCTTGTGTCGGTAATAAAAATCTGACGGTATTCATGCCATGGCTTTGTTTTCTCAGCGGGTTTACTCATCGCTTCCACGATACTTTTTTGGTACGCCGCGCTTGCCAGCCATTCCTCAATTTGGGATTGTTCGAATTTATGGATATTAACCATAGTCGCTATAAATTCAGAGGCTTCAGGGTGTTTTGAATAGTCTGCTAAGGCCGCGCTGGGTAGAGATA
>ERZ890510.1951-NODE-1951-length-12434-cov-8.769610_pt1 | contig 12434 bp, 9 predicted proteins | sample MGYA00521265_ERZ890510 | MGnify/ENA primary metagenome ERZ890510 (study PRJEB32303, sample SAMEA104408624) | aquatic metagenome | biome: Brackish water; feature: Chemocline; material: water | place: Baltic Sea | collected 2014-10-26T21:54:00 | depth 110 m ...
TATTTCTGCCTTCTTCTTTTGCAATCCCTTGAATAAGTGCATCTATTGCTGCTTTAGGAGCAACGGATAAAATATCCCTTGCTGGCCATTTCGAAAGGCCAATTGAGCTTAATGTTGTATATGACCCGCCAAACCTTTTCAATAAAGGCAGGCTATTTTTAACTAGATTAAAAAATCCATCAGCATCAGATCGCATTACATCGTCCCACTCTTCATACGAAAGCTCATTGATCCATTTCATCCTAATATCAGCGCCAGTTGCGTTAACAATGCTATGGACTTTTAAATCTTGCAAATCTTTACAAAAATTTTCAACTGCAGTTTTATTCGTTAATTCAAGTTGGGTATATTTTGCCTCACCCCCAAATTCAATAATTTGATTTTGTAAATCTTGAGCCCTCTTTTCATTCTGATAATAGGTAAATATTATCGGCACCCTATGAGATGCAAATGTTTCGCATATTGCTTTTCCTATGCCTCCACTGCCTCCAATTACCACTGCAGTGCCATCGGGAAAGAGCTTTCGTTCTGTTAGTTTTTTAATAGATTGATCCATTACAAATTTCTCACTTATCGGTTTAACGCATTACTTTCCAATATACCTATTTTTATTTTACTGGGATACCATTGGTTTATAGAAAAATTGTTACTAACTGCATTTAAGTAAAATCTATTGATAGAATATAAGTCCTAGTAAAGGAGAGGGGGATATGAAGGGATACGTCTTTGGTCTTTTGTATATGGAGAGCTGGGCATGGTATGAAGAGTACTTGCCGGCTACTGTAAAATTAATTAATGATCATGGCGGTTCCTATCTAGCATCGGGTGTAAAACCTGAAATGCAAGAAGGTGATGAGCAGCCCAGTGCTTATGTGTTACTAGAATTTCCAGATTTACTTTCAGCTCAAAAGTGGTATGAAGATCCAAAATACAAACCTTTAATTGATCTGCGAAACTCAGGCGGAAGATCTGAGATATATATATTTCCAGGAGTTACTCCTCAATAAAATGCCAAAACCTAATCAGCAATTATCAGAATGGATTGACATCATTGATGATTCAGATTTTATCTCCATGGGTGTTGGCGAGCTTCTTGAGATAGCTGCGAAAAAATTTCCAAATACAGACGCTTTGATTTATTCGCATCAGCCAGATATTAAAAATATACGCTGGACATACAAATATTTAAATGAAATGTCTACTACTCTTGCTCGAGGGTTTCTAAATGCTGGCTTTGGGCCTGGAGACACTATTGCTGTTTGGGGTCCAAATCATCCAGAGTGGATATTGATTGAGTATGCTTTGGCTAAAGCGGGTTTAAAATTAGCAACTTTAAACCCGCTGTACAAAGAAAAAGAATTAATTTTTGCTTTAAATACCTCGAATGTAACAGGAATAATACATGCAGATGAAATAGGAGGCTTGGAAGCAATCAAGTTAATCCAGAGCATTGCATTTGATGTTCCTTCCTTGGAGCATATTTACTCATTTACAGACGGCATAGAGACTTTGATTAGCGGAGGTGAGGCAAGCTCCACGGAGCTTCCCCAAATTGACCCAGCAGATATTTTCATGATTCAGTACACCTCAGGAACGACTGGTACCCCTAAAGCAGCTCAGATGACTCACGAAGCCTTGATTACTTCAGCAAGAAATAGTCATATTCGCTGGAAAGTCAGCGAAAATCAAAAAGTTTGCCATGGTTTCCCATTATTTCATATTGGAGGCTCAGCATGCATGACCTTAGGTGCTGCTTCAATGGGCGCTACTTCGCTGCCCCTTTACATTTTTAAACCAGATGTAACTTTAGATATCCTTGAAAAGGAGAAATGCTCAATGTTTATTGGAGCGCCAGTCCACCTAACAGCAATGTTGGAGCAACCGGATTTTAAGAATAAAAATTTATCTGCTTTGAAATGTCTTGTAGTTGGCGGCTCTAATCCTCCAGTTGAGCTAATCAAGAAATTTGCTAAAGAATTTGGAGCAGAAGTTATTAATGGGTATGGCATGACCGAGACCTGTGGGCTTACATGTACAGCACTACCCACAGATCCACCAGAGCTCAAGGCGATTGCAGGTCTTCCTCTTCCCGGTGTTTCACTTCGTGTGGTTGATAAAGAGAGCAATATTGTTCAGAATAATATTCCTGGTGAGTTACTTTATAAAGGCCCGGGCCTAATGAAGGGATATGCGAACCTACCAGATGGCAGTTCAGGCATAAATTCAGATGGCTGGTTTCCTACCGGAGATCTAGCAACCATGAATGCAGATGGCTACATCAATATTGTTGGGAGAGTTAAAGAGATGATTATTAGAGGAGGTGAAAATCTTTACCCTATAGAAATAGAAAATTATTTATTAGAGCATCCTGGGGTGCTTCAGGTAGCCGTATTCGGAATCCCGGATGCAAAGTACGATGAAGAGTGCTGCGCAGCAGTTCGGGTTGATGTCAATATACTAAAAGATCCTATTGAGTTAAGAGATTGGTGCATAGGGCGAATATCGCGATGGAAAGTGCCAAAGTACATTTTTTTTATTAGCGAATTCCCGATCACCCCATCTGGAAAAATTCAAAAATTCAAACTTCAAAAACAATATACAGAACAACTTGGTCTAAATTAGATTTGTTTGGTATGATTTTATCAGCATTTAATCAACACTTAAGAACAAATGGATTACTCTAAATATAAAGAATTAAAAATAACTCAAGAGGATAAAATTCTTACAATTACAATCAATCGTCCTAACGATATGAATGCTGTCAATGAACAATTACACCTGGAATTTTCAACAATATTTATTGACGTTGAGTTTGATGATGGCGTAGATATTGTAATTTTGACAGGCGCTGGCAAGTCATTTTGTGCTGGCGGCGATTTAAAATGGTTACTTGGAGTTCATGGCGATCCTGTGGCCACCTCTTACCATATTAGTCATGATCGAAAAATTCAAAATGCGATGCTTGATATGGAGAAACCAATTATTGCCAAAGTTAATGGTCCAGCCATAGGCCTAGGTTGCTCTTTGGCTCTATTTTGTGATTTTATTTACGCAACACCAAGATCAAAGTTTGCTGACCCTCATGTTTCTGTTGGGTTGGTTGCTGGTGATGGTGGAGCTGTGATGTGGCCTCAGCTTATTGGATATGCGAGAGCGAAGAAATATCTTTTAACTGGAGAGGTAATCCCTGCAACTGATGCTCTTGATATAGGCTTGATTACAGAGATTGTTGAGGAAGAAGATATAGATGATGCGGTGCAGAAACTAGCTGAAAATTTAAGGGACGGAGCAAAGTATGCTATTCGATGGACTAAAACATCTATTAATGCAGGCTTAAAGGTTATTGCTAACTCTGTTATCGATCGAGCTGCTGCATTCGAGAATGTGACCCAGCTAATGGAAGATCATAAGATTGCCCTTGAGGCATTTAGCAAAAAAGAAAAACCAAAATTTATACAAAAATAATTAGAGAGATCTCCTGAATAAATTCCTTGTAATTATAGGTGCTAGCAGCGTGATAGGTTTTGCTACCGCAAAAATCTTTCAACACAATGACTTTCAGGCAATGACTGAATCAGCTATCCATGCCAATTTACGCATTTCACAATCATGAATTTCAAAGAGTCTGACCATATTCAAATGCTTAGAGATACTCTAAGAAAATTTATCAAGAATGAAATGCCAAAACACTTGGTTAGTAAGTGGGATCAAGAAGATTATTTTCCCAAGGATGTTTTTAAGAAACTCGTAGATTTAGGCGTGACTTCGCTTACTGTTCCTGAGGAGTATGGTGGTAGCGGCGTAGATATGGTGGCAGCCATTGCAACGATAGAAGAGCTGTCCTCGCGAAGCATTGGTATGGCTTCAGCCTTTATACAATGCTCATGCTATGCAGGTTTAAATATTCTTGAGTCAGGCAGCATGGAACAAAAAAATGAACTTTTGCCTAGAGTTGCTAATGGCGAATTATTATTTTCTTATGGCATTAGCGAGCCGGATGTCGGTGGTGATGTTGCAAGTGTTTTAACTATTGCAAAATTAGACAATGATGAGGTAATTATTAATGGATCTAAAAGGTGGTGTTCTGGAGTTTTGATAGCAAATTATATATTTACCTTGGTAAGAAGTGGTCCAGCTGATGAGCGGTATAGAAATCTATCCATTGTCCTTGTTCCTCCTGATATTAAAGGCATATCAATCATCCCACAAAATACCATGGGGTTAAAAGGCACTGGTGGAACATGTGATGTGTATTTTGATGATGTTAGGGTTCCTCAATCAAATATATTGGGTGGCCTGGAGGGCTGGAATAATGGATGGAGTAAAATAATTAGCACAGGTCTAGATGTTGAGAAGATTGAAGTTTCTGCATTAGCATTAGGTATTGCCAGAGCAGCGATAGATGATGCTTGGCAATACTCACAGGAAAGAATTCAATTTGGTAAACCTATTTGCCATAACCAGTCTATCCGACACATGCTCTCTGATAGTAAGACAAAGCTAGAAGCCTGTAGGTTAATGACCTATCAGGGTGCATGGCTGGCAAATCAAAATACAGAATCTTCAATACAAATGTCAATGGCTAAACTGTTTGTTACTGAAACTGCTCGAGATATTGTGCTGACCTGTCAAGAGGTTTTAGGCGCTTATGGATACGTGAAGGATTTTGATATGGAGAGATACGTAAGAGATATTTTAGTTATGCCAATTATTGGTGGCTCCTCGGCTATGCAAAAAAATAATATCGCCAATAGATTGAATCTCCCTAAATAGTATTTATGAGTAATAAGGGTTAAATCTGCATCCCCAAAGATTGAATTTTCTATAAATTTTATACTTTGTTCCATAAATCAAGAGCCTTAAAATAACAGAGTAGATTATTACTTAAAAAGCCCTTTAGAAAAAATTTTATGCCAGCTGAATTGATATTAAGATAATAGAATATATAAGACTTCCTAATCCCAGTCCAAAACCAAGTGGCAGCTGAATATTTTTACTATCCCTCCTTATAAAAAATACCAACAAGGTAATGGTTGACCCAATTAATAGAATTGGACCTATAGATGATGCTCCGAACATAGAGCCAATTCCTCCAAGTAGTAAAAAGTCGCCTGATCCAATTCCATCGGTAGCTCTGATCATTTTATGAAGTAGGTTGACTGAAAATAAAATGCCATACCCAAAAATAAGCCCTAATATCGCATCCAAAGGAATTGTAAATAGCTCAAATCTAATGTTTAAGGTTAACCCACTGATTATTAGCAGCACGCTTAAAGGCTGGGATAGCAAAAGTGTATTTAGATCCATCATTGCCTGCACATAGAGAATAAAGAATGATGCAAAAATAATCCAGGTGAGGATGCTGCTAGCTCCAAACGAGCTTACCAAGAAGATAAGCAATCCAGCTATCACCACCTCATTCAAAAGATAACTAGAATCAATTTTGTTATTGCATGCCTTGCACTTACCACGAAAGAATATAAAGCTTAGAAACGGTATAAGTTGCGTAATAGCTAACTTAGATTTACAGGTTGGACAGAATGACGGAGGTCTCCATATATTTAATTGCTGATTATTGCTTGGCAGTCGGTAAATTAACATGGAGGCGAAACTGCCCATGCAGCCACCTAATAATAATAAAAAGATCGCTGCAAAAAATTCCTGCATTAAAATATTTTATTTCTTTTTGGTTAAATACAAGCACAGCCCCAAAAATAAAATTGTGGGCGCAGCATATAGAGAAATGACCATGAGTTTATCTAACATTAATTAAAGCCCCTTTGCTTTTGAATCTGGTCTTCTGGTATCACCAAAACCATAGAATAAATTATTTTTTATTTCAAGGCTCTCCAGGGAAGTGCCTGGACCAGAAATATAGACTTCTTGATCAAGAGATCTAATTGTTTCAACGTGAATCGCATCAAAGCCTTTTTCTAGCATTAACACATCTGGCTTCCATTGGTGATGAATTCTAGGAACAACTGTCGCATCAGATATTTCCATTTTGAAATCTAATGTATTTAATAGGAATTGAAGAACAGCCGTAATGATCCTGGATCCACCAGGAGAACCAGTAGCAATAATTGGTTGATTGTCTTGAAACACAAGGGTTGGCGTCATGGAGCTAAGAGGGCGCTTAAAGGGTTCAATTTTATTTGCCTCCCCTCCAACTAAACCAAATTGATTAGGCACCCCCGGTGAAGATACAAAATCATCCATTTCATTGTTCATAAGGATGCCAGTCCCATCAATGACCACCCCAGAACCAAAGCCAGAATTAAGGGTATAAGTATTAGAGACTACATTCCCATGTTTATCTGCAATCGAAAAATGTGTAGTATCAAAACTTTCATGCGGGAGAGCATCGCCAGGAAGAATTGCCTCAGATGGAGAGATCTTGTTAAGCACAATTCTCTGATGAATCTTATCTGCATAATCTTTGCTAATTAACTCATTGACCGGCACATCAAAAAAATCTGGATCTCCTAAATATTTTGATCTGTCTGCATATGCATATTTCATAACCTCAGTTAATAGAGCGGTATATGTTGGAGAGTTATGTCCGAGCGCGGCTAGATCGTAGTGCTCTAAAATATTAAGCATTTGAATGATGTGAATGCCTCCAGATGAGGGCGGGGGCATGGTTACGATTTGATATTCTCGGTAGTCAGCTTGAATTGGTTCTCTCCAAACAGGTCTATAATTCCGAAGATCTGTTTTGGTTATCAGGCCATTATTACTTTTCATATAACCAGCGATTAATTCAGCGATTTCTCCTTCATAAAATCCTGCCGCTCCTTTATGAGCAATAATCTCTAAAGTGTTCGCTAAGTCTACCTGCACAAGATTTGAGTGCATGGCCACCGGATATTCCGCATAGAAAATCTTTTTAAAATTCTGAAACTGGCCAAGTTTCTTGTATCTACTATTTAAGGCGTCCGCCATAAATGGCGAAATTTGAAAGCCATTTCTAGCAAGGTCTACCGCTGGTTTTATCAGCTCTTTCCATGGCAAGCTTCCAAATTTTTTGTGGACCTCCCACATACCATAAACTGTTCCCGGCACTCCAATCGCTAAAGCGCCTTGAGTGGATCGTTTTTTATCAACCGAACCATCCTTGTTGAGATACATATCTTTTGTAGCCCCTGCGGGTGCAATTTCACGATAATCGATACTGTAGTTCTTATTTGTATCTCCATCATGCATCAACATGAATCCGCCTCCACCAATATTTCCAGCTCTGGGCAGCACCACTGCAAGTGCAAAGGCTACCGCAATTGATGCATCATAAGCATTTCCACCTTTTTGGAGAATTGAGTGCCCAACATCAGTGGCAAGATAGTGCTGTGTAACAACCATCCCGTCTTTTCCAACATTAGGGTGAACAATTGCTTGAGAGTTAAAAATTTGAGATTCAATTGAGCAGGATAGAATTAACAGAGAAGATAGAAAAAATTTCATTTTAAGTAAGCAGGCCTCCATCCACCCTTAGGTCTATGCCATTAATATGAATTGCATCATCAGAAGCTAAGAAAGCGATTGTGCTCGCAATATCATCTGGAGAACGATTTACACCATCCACAGGCATAATTTTTTTTAACAGCCTGGTATCTATATCAGCTGGAAGATTGGGGTTTGCTGTCATGGGCGTATCAATTGAAGCAGGGCAGACGCAGTTTACGTTTAAACCTTTAGTTCCATACTCTACAGCTAAAGTTTTAGAGAAAGCACTGATACCTCCTTTCGATGCACTATAGGCTGCCGTCCAGGCGTGGGAGCCCAAGGCTGCTGTAGACGAAACATTAACAATATAACCTTTTGATTCTAGAAGCATAGGCAATCCAAAATTACACATAAAAAAAGTTCCCGTTAAATTCACCCCTAGAATTTTATTCCAGTCGTCTATCTTTACCTCATGGGAGTTATCAAATCTTAAGATGCCAGCTACATTAATTAAGGCATCCAACTTTTTATAATTCTCTTTGATGCTCTCAAAGCATGATTTTATTTGGACTAAGTCTGAGATATCCAGAGTCATAGCTGAAGATCTATCATTTGATAGCATGGCTTTAGTTTCTTGGAGATGGCCCTCATTGATATCTGCAATAATCAAAGTTGCACCTTCTTGATCGAGCCTTATCGCAGTTGATCTTCCAATACCCGATCCAGCCCCCGTCACAAGAGCTATTTTATTTTTAAATCTTTTCACTTAGAGGATCCTATAAAGATTAGAGTTTAATATAGTTTTGTTTGATCAGTTTAACTTTTGGGCTGCAAATGATTTTGCCCACTTATAATTTGCTTTTCCATTAGGGGCTCTCTCGACAATCTCAGAAAAAAGAATAATTTTTGGGAGCTTGTAGCCTGCCAATCTTTCTCGTACATTAGTTAGTATCTCTGACTCATCGATAATTTTATTACCTACGGTTGAGACGATAGCCACAATTTTTTGCCCAAAACGCTCATCTGGCACTCCGACAACCAAGCAGTCGAAGATTAAGGGATCTTTTTTTAGAGCCTCCTCAACTTCCTCAGGATATATTTTCTCACCCGCAGAGTTAATGCAATTACTGCCTCTCCCTAGAAGGATAATACTTCCATCAGACTCAATCTTTGCGTAATCTCCAGGAAAGCTGTATCGCGTGCCTTTGTATTCTCTAAATGTTTCGGCAGATTTTTTAGCATCCTTGTAATAGCCAATTGGAATCATCGCCATGTCACCGCTAATGCCAAGCAAGCCAGTGTCATCAGAGCCTGGTTCAACAAGCTCTCCATTATCTTTTAAGACAATCATGCCAGGGTTTAGTTTAAAGGTTGCTGTCTCTGCCATACTATCCCTGGTGCTAACAGAGGCGCCCATGCCACCTTCTGTAGACCCCATGGTATCCATTAACCTCATGTCATGATGCTTTAAGAGACCTGCTTTTACTTCAGCGCTCCACATGACACCACTTGATGTAATTTGCTTGAGTGAGCTGAGGTCATAAGGCTGATTATTTTCCTTAGCAATTTCCAATGCATTTAGCATAGGCCTTGCAAATGCATCACCCACTATCACTATGTTGGTTACATTGACCCGCGAACATTCTTGCCAAATTTTATCTGGATCAAACCCCAGTCCTGGAATGGTGGCAACTGCTCCTCCCAGGTTGTGAGGAACGAAGCAACCTAACCACATTCCAGTCCCATGCATGAGGGGGCAGCCAACTAGACTGACTGGTAATTCTTTTTTTGCATGAAGATCTGATATGTATTCATTAATCTTGCTTAGATCCGCTGGCAATTCATAACCCATGCCTCGAAGAGTTTTAAACATTCCCTGGATGAATTCAGCCTGGTTGTACATAACACCTTTTGGCATTCCTGTGGTACCTCCGGTATAAAGCATGTATATAATATCTTCAGGTCTTTTCCATCGACTCATTTCATTGCATGTTTGGATTAGGGATGAGTAGAGCACACAGCCATCTACCAGAGATTCTGAACCGTCCTCTACCTCAATCCATATTTTGATACTAGGCAAAGAGTTTTTAATTTTATTTATTTGATCCCCATAGCACGCTTGATAGAAGAGGGCTTCACAATCTGAATTATCCAATAAATATAATAACTCTTCTGATTTGTACCGATAGTTCACATTGATGGGAATTCCACCTATTTTGAATATGGAATATTGTGCTTCCAGGTACTCATTTGAATTATGTAAGTACAACCCTGCTTTTGAGTATGTTTTGAGACCAGCTTGACTTAAACCAGTCGCTAATTTTGATGATACGACATCATACTCAGACCATGTTTTTTTCTGATCTCCACAAATAATAGCGGTTTCATTGGGTATGAGATCAGCAATATTCTCCCAGAGGCTGGCAAAATTTAATTCCATGAACTTACTCCTTCTTTGAGGCGAGATGTTGCCCAACTCGCCTACCTGAAAAAATGCAGTCAGCAATTGAAAGTCCAGAAACATAGATATTTGAACACACTCCTACAGCTGTCCTTCCAGCGGCATAAAGACCATGAATTTCATTGCCTGCTATGTTTAGCACCTCACCTGTTTCCTCGTTTACCTTTAGACCACCAAGCGTTAATGTGGTTAAAGGTGCCAGCTTAGAGGTAATAGAAATATCCATAATATAAAAAGGGCCTATGAGCTCTTTGACGTCTTCTGCGGCCTTGCCAAACTGACATGGCACTGCATCTTTAGCAGAGTCGTTATATTGCTCTAGGGAAGCACGAAGACTATCAGATGGGAGGTTATAAACTTTGGCTATCTCTTCGATAGTGGTTTTTTTTCTAGCATTGAAGTACATCAACATTCTGGCCATGTCTCTTTGAAAGGGAAGCGCAGTGCTGGCTTGCATTTTCGCTTCAGCAAAAAGAGAGGCATCAACAATAAGGTAAGCGGTTCCATCATTGTTCTCGCACATAGCATCGCCTAACGTTGCTCCATACACCATCTCATTACAGAATCTCAATCCCTCTTTGTTAACAACCATCCCTTGAGCAAAAGCTAGAGGGGGATTAAGAAATCTCCAGGCTGTCACTCTATCCATATGATCTGTTTTGCCGCCGACACTTTGACCAAGTCTAATACCAGAACCCTGATCATTAGATGTTCCTAATGGCATGCCTGAAAAATATTTAGGCGCATATTCTTTGACCATAGGCCTATTAAAAATAAAACCACCTGTTGCAAGGCAGACACCTTTTTTTGCTTGTATGTATTTGACTTGCTGATGATTTCTTTCAAGCTTTTGCGCTCGCTTGATAAATAAATTTCCAAAAAATTGAAGGAAGTTTGCTCCAGGATAAGAGGGCGGCAGAAGCATTTGATATAGATCCCCTTTAGCCATTAATTTTTTGTGCTTATCTGCAATTTCGCCAGAGGGCAGCATTAATACCTTAAGCCCTACAACTCTTCCATCCGGTGTCACCACAAGTGACCTGGCTTCGGTTTGAGTGTAAAGCCTCAGACCTTTCCTTAATGCTGATTTTTTCATTGGGTAGAAAATAGTTCCGCCAACACCTATTGGTCTAAAGGGCCCTTCTTCCCACCCCCTATGGCCTCGCGCAGCGGGTTTAGCATTCTTCATATAACTTGGAACCAGGGAGTTGTCGGAGTGGTAAAGGAAGTACCCTGGTCCAGGGTAGCTAGTTTTTGTTTTGTAATAGGATGGATCAAACTTAACGCCATTATCAATAAGCCATTGGGTATTTTCTGCAGAGGTATCACAGAATTTTTTTAATGTTGATGCTTTAATAATATCCCCAGTTTCCTGGATCAGGTAATTAAACATATTTTCTGGAGAATCCTCTATTCCAGCTGCTTTTTGTATTGGAGTGCCACCACCAGCATAAAAAACACCTCCGCTCTTAGCTGTTGCTCCACCGCCAGAGGTTTTATCAATACCAATAACTGAAAATCCTTGGTCCAATGCCTCATTTGCAACTGCTATACCTGCGCCACCAATGCCAGCAATCACCATATCAGCGTGATCGTCCCATTGAAATAAATTAGGGTCATTGATAATTTGAGGCACCTCAACACTTGAGAGCCACAAATCATCAGATGGTGTTAGCTCAGTTTCCAGCATTTAAGTCCGCAGTTTTTCCACCATCAACAACCAAGCTTGCACCTGTGATAAAAGATGAGTCTGAGCTTAAGAGAAACGAAATAGGTTTTGCTAATTCAATTGGCTCAGCAATTCTTTTGAGTGGAATAGAATTTATTGTTGCTTTCATCATAGCCTCATCTGGGATCGCTCTTTCTGTAGCGGGGGTCAGAACAGCACCAGGTATAAGACAATTAACTCTGACATAGGGCGCTGCCTCTATAGCTGCAGCTCTAGAAAAATTAATTAAACCCGCTTTTGCAGCTCCGTAGGCTGACATATAGGCAACGCCTTTGAGGCCAACCACTGAAGCAATATTTACGATAGAACCTTTTTTGGCCTCTATCATCCATGGCAAGACTGTTTTTGTGGTTAAAAAGACAGCATCTAAGTTAGCTTTAAAATTAGTTTTCCAGGCCGATAGGCTTAAATCTACAATTTTGCCTGTATGAATGGATGGCGCGTTGTTGACCAGGCCATCGATCTTACCGCAAAGCTTATACACTTCATTTAATGAATCCAGAATTGCTAACTCGTCAGTAACATCGAGGTTATGCGCAATCAGATTTGAGGAGATTGTTTGAAGCTCAGATTCAGCGCGCTTAAGGTTGTCGGTATTTCTGCCTGTAATAACTACCGTGGCTCCTTGCTCAAGACAAAGTTTAGCTGTTGCAAAGCCTATTCCAGCACTTGCACCCGTAATGTAAATCACTTCATCTTTAAATACTCTGCTCACACTAACCCCCCAAGGTAAGTTATTTAGATTATTAAAGAAAACCCTATAGAAGTATACCAATAGTCCTGCATTGATTTTATATGAAA
>ERZ890510.1952-NODE-1952-length-12430-cov-3.821333_pt1 | contig 12430 bp, 13 predicted proteins | sample MGYA00521265_ERZ890510 | MGnify/ENA primary metagenome ERZ890510 (study PRJEB32303, sample SAMEA104408624) | aquatic metagenome | biome: Brackish water; feature: Chemocline; material: water | place: Baltic Sea | collected 2014-10-26T21:54:00 | depth 110 m ...
TTGCAAAAGATAGGCATGATCATGGTCATATAATTTTGGCACAATGATATGACTGCCTTTAACCAAGCGCATTAGCGGTTTATCATTGCGTTTAAGCACATCATTTATGATATGATCAACCCAAGGTCCCGCTGCATTGACCAGTGCTTTGGCTTTAATTGTATATGATTTATGATTGTTAGCATTTTCGAGCGTAATCAGCCAATGATTATCTTCCCTGACGGCAGAGGTACATTTATGGCGTGTCAATATTTGCGCGCCATGATCGCGGGCGGTCATGGCATTTAAAACTACCAATCGCGCATCATCAACCCGACAATCTGAATATTCGTATGCTTTGATATACTGGTTTTTGAGGATGTCTTTATATTTACCCTCATTAAGGTTAGTACTTGTGGTGGCGGGGAGAATTTTACGTCCACCCATATGATCATAAATAAAAAGACCTAACCTAATCAGCCACGCTGGCCTAAGTCCTTTATGAAGGGGTAATAAAAACCGCAATGGCTCGATGATGTGTGGAGCGGCATTAAGCAGAATTTCCCTTTCTTTGAGGGCTTTTTTGACTAGAGCAAAATCATAATATTCTAAATATCGAAGTCCGCCGTGGATAAGTTTGGTGCTTGCCGATGAAGTGGCGCTGGCCAGATCATTTTGTTCGCATAAAATAACGGATAAACCCCTGCCCGCCGCATCTGCGGCAATGCCTGCGCCATTTATGCCGCCGCCAATGATGAAAATATCGGCTATTTTGTCCAAATTTTAGCTCCTTAAAAATTATTATAAATTCGCATATATTGAGCCATGATGCAACAGGTCATAAGATAATAAAATCAAATATTTAGACAGAAAAATACTGTTTGGCTCTTTCAATAAAAAATCTAAGGGCCGGATAATCGGCACGAAATTTATTCCACAGCATAAAAGAGTAAAAATCGGTCCCTATATCCCAGTCGAGTTTTATTAATCTTTGTTCTTCTAATTCTTTAACGACGGTAATATCGGTTAGTGTGGCAATGCCGAGTCCTGCTAAGGTGCATTGTTTGATGGTTTCTGTGTTGATAAAATCCATATAGCTGTAGGAATGGATTCCTGCTTTTTGCATTCTTTTATTAAAGGCGCTGCTATAGCAACATTCCATAGCCCATAATAAATGATGATAGTCGGCAAGTTCTTTTGTTTCTATCTTTTTATCAGCAAGTGCATGATCTGGCTTCGCGTATAAAGAAACTGGTTCTGCGCAGATTTTAAGGGCTTCAATACTGGCGCCGTTCAATTCTTCCTCGACCATGAAAGCAATATCAAGGGTACCCATTTTAATGCTTTCATAAAGCTCTTTATCGGACATGATTTTAAAAGATATCTGAAGGTCCGGGGCTTCTTTTTGAATTTTATAAAGAAGATCAGGCAAACGGTATGTGCTGATGGTTTCAACGGCACCAAGGGTTAATTTTCCTGATATTTTTGGGCTTGTTTTAATGGCTTCCTTGCCATCGCGGCTTAAATCTACAATTTGTCGGGCATATTTGTGAAATTTTTTGCCAGCCTGCGTTAATGTGATACCGCGACGGTCACGGTTAAAAAGCTCTGCTCCTAAACTTTGCTCTAAGGACTTTATCTGTGCTGTGATACTGGAATGAGCATAATTTAAGCGGTGAGCGGCCTTACTAAAACTAGCAAGGCTGGCAACGGTTAGAAAGCTTTTGAGTTCGGTTATTTTAATAGTTCACTTTTTTCGAATTTCATTTTTAATTTAATTCACTTTATTTAAATTTAATTCTTTTGTAAATCTATTGTTATAACAACAAAGGAATTTTAAATGGACCCTATAAAATTAACTATGGATATCATTGGTTGGATCGGGGCGTTCTCGCTTTTACTGCCTTATTTTCTGATCTCAAAAGGGATAGTGCACGGTAAGTCTTGGGTCTATCAATCACTTAATTTGCTTGGAGGTACGGGGTTATTGATTAATTCATATTATTATAATGCCATGCCCTCGGTCTTCGTCAATATTACCTGGGTTATCATTGGAATTTATACATTAACAACATTTTTTGGCTCTAGAAATAAAGGAAAAATCAATGACTAAATTTACACAAAATGGCCAGACTTTAATTGATGTAAGCCATGTGATCGAAGATGGAATGATTACCTATAAAGGCTTTCCTGCCCCGATTATTTGTGATTATTTAAATCGTGAAGACTCAAAAAGTCATTATCAGCAAGGAACGTCATTTCAAATTGGCGCCATTACCATGTCTTCGAATACAGGCACATATGTTGATGTTCCATTTCACCGTTATGAGGACGGCAAAGATTTATCAGAAATCGCCTTGTCGTCTTTGGCCAACTTAGACGGTATTAAAATTATCATCGATCAGGATATTAAAGAAATTGGCGTTGAGCATTTTAAAGGTAAAGACATAGGACAAAAAGCAGTTCTCATAGAAACAAATTGGAGCCGTCACTGGCGGACGGACCCTTATTTCGAAAATTATCCCTATGTTAACGAAGAAGCAGCGCAATATTTGCTTGATCAAGGCGTTTTATTTGTTGGTATTGATAGCTATAATATTGATAACACAACGGGGGATACCCGCCCCTGCCACAGTATCCTACTACATAATGAAATTCCTATTTGTGAACACATGACCGGATTATCAAACTTGCCAGAAGACAATTTTAAGTTCTTTGCCGTGCCCGTAAAAGTCAAAGGAATGGGCACTTTCCCAGTACGCGCCTTTGGTATAGTCGAAGGTTAGATTAAAATAAAAACTATTTATATTTTTTTCCCAATAATTTCTATATGATTTTATAGGATGTTATTTAATTTATATCTAGATTTTTGCAATCGGGAGAAACTGATCAAAATATTTTATAATAATAAAAAGTTACTAGGATTGGTTTTGGCCTCTTTTGTGCTTTCATCATGTGGTGGCGGCTCTGGAACCTTTACACCAAGCAGTAACGGCACGCCTACACCACCCTCCGGCCCCACGCCGATTGCTTATGATACACCGGAATATAGGCAAAATGTTGCTTTGGCGCAGATTAATGCTCAAGCCGCCTATTTAAATGGGATCACGGGAAGTGGCGTTATTGTTGCGGTTATTGATTCTGGCGTTACAGAAGTTCCTGAACTTAAAGGTCAATTACTGTCAACCTCTACTAATGTCGCTACGGGTTCTAAGGCAAACTTAGATGATTTTAATGGTCACGGCACCGCCATGGCGGGGATCATTGCCGCTCTTAGAGATAATGCGACCAATAATAATAGTTTTAATATGCATGGAGTTGCTTTTAGTGCCAAAATTTTAGCCATTAACGCCACAACGGCGGCGGATTGCGTTGATTATGATAATTGTAGCTTTTTCCATTCTAATATTGCCGCAGGTTATGATTATGCTCGCACCCACGGCGCAGACGTTATTAATGAAAGTTTAGGCTCTGATAACTTGAGTAGTCTAGCGTTAGTGCTAGTCATGCAAAAGGCGGTTGCTGCGGATATCGTTATTGTGGTACCTGCGGGCAATATTGGTGTGGATACCCCAGCAGGAGCTAGTGATAGTGCGCAACTTTCTGCTGCCACCGCTTATGCATCATGGGCCAATGGTCAGATCATTATTGCAGGATCAGTCGATAGTAATAATGTGATATCTACTTTTAGTTATAAAGCAGGCGTTGATGCTCAAAATGTATATTTAATGGCGCCGGGCGAAGATATTATCGCGCCAAATTATGATACTGCCGCTTCGGATTATGTGCAACTTTCCGGAACATCCGCATCAACCGCTATTATCTCTGGTTCTGTGGCATTATTAATTGAAGCCTTCCCCAATTTAACCGCGGCTCAAACGACTGATCTATTGTTCACAACGGCCACTGATTTGGGCGATCCGGGTACGGACATTATCTATGGACGCGGCCTTATAAATCTGCAGGGTGCATTCACAGCCCAAGGAAAATCAGTGATTGCAGGGAGCGGCTTTGCTAGTGGTGCTGTGGTTGGCACAGAAGGCACTGTTTCTGCGCAAAATATAATTATTTCGGGCGGTGCATTTGGAGCGGATATTTCATTTTCAAATTCCTTTGATAATATAATGGTATTAGACCGTTACCAGCGATCTTTTAATGTTGATTTATCTAAATCTATCGTCTTATCACAAGGGGCGCTAAGCCTAGAGAATTTTAGCGATGGTACGTCGCAATCTCGGCATCATTCATTAAGCCTTAATGATAAAGCCACCGTCAAAATGGCATGGCGCAGTAATGATCGCTATTTTGAGAATAACAATAGATATTTTAAAAATCATCTTGGCCGTGAGAAATCTGTCGAAAACTTAAGAATGTCGCTTTCCTATAATTTGGGCGATCAAAACCAAGGCGAAATTTCGCAAATTAAAGTTTCATCAGGAATGTCGATCGCCGAAATGCTCGATCAGTATCGACCAGATGACTATATGGCCCCAAATAAACAAGGTTTTGCTTCGTTATTATCACCGCGGGGAACTAAGGCGATGGCTTATATAACTAAATTAAGCGCTAACACGGCTTATGAAGTTGCCTTTGCTCAAAGCAATATTGGTTTTGATCCATCTTTATTTTCTCAAAATATAAATGTTAAAAATACATTTCTGTTAAATCGTATTAATCATCAAATAACCCCGAACATGAAAATGGCTATTGATGTTGGCGTCTTGCAAGAAAAAGGTAGCGTGCTTGGCAGTATATCAAGGGGGGTTATGCAAATTGGTAAAGGGGCTAAAAGTGCTTTTATGGGTTTTAAATTTGATATGATACTGTTAAATAAAATGCAATTTTTTGCCCAAGCATCAATGGGAATGACTGCTGTGGACAATAGCGTTAGCAGTATTATAGGCAATATAAGCCGTCTAAAATCACATAGTTATTTGATGGGTATTAAATCAACGGGTTTGATTTTTAATAATGATCAGCTTTCTTTATCTTTTAGCCAACCTTTAAGATTGTCATCGGGCAATGCTTTAATATCGAATGTATCAAGCCGCGATTATCAGGCTAATATATTCAATATGAATTATAATAACGTGGGCTTAAGCCCAAGTGGTAGAGAGCGTGATATTGAATTATCATATGCTATTGGTAATATTTATGGTCATTCGTTAAGGTTTAATATGCTTCATCAAATTAATCCGGGGCATATTAAAAATACACCAAATGCCACCAGTGTTTTACTTAGATTAGGATCTGCATTTTAACATGAGCGCGATATTAAATTTTAGCAAAGCCAAGAAAGCAAAATTAAAGGCCCAAAAAGAAAGCCTTTCAGTACAGAATCGCGCTAAATTTGGCCGTACTAAGGCTGAAAAAATACTTAATAAAGCAAGAGATGATATGAATAGTAAAAAGCTATCTGATCATAAAATTGAAGATTAACCTTCATTCTCATCATCATTGGTGGCTTTATAATATTCAGGAAAATGCATCTTTACCACTTCGCTATCTTCGGCCCAAGCATGACAGCTATTTAATACCATCGGTTTGAAATGCTTTTCACGTTCGATGTTATCTTTGGGTTTAGTCTTCTTTTGAATATTGCCCATCATGGTTTGAAATGAAATGGTGGCTAAAGGTTGCAATAATTCTGTGATGTGAGTGCAGCCTAACCTTCCTTTTACTTTTTCCTGTATGGCGCGGCGCCAACCTACGCCAATATTAATGCCGATCAGTTCTTTATAAACGTCAGTGATATTGGGACAGATTTTAAAGGGGCTATTTAAAGTAATGGCTTCCACATCAACGATTGAAAAGCGATCATCGACGGTCAAACGGACCAACATTTCATGAAGTGCCTCACCGGGCTCTATGCCGCCGCGAAATTGGTTAGGAATAGGATAAGTCTTAATATCTGTAAGGTGAGCTTCAATATCCCAAAGGCCGTCTTCGCGGTGATAACCGTTTAATTCGATAGTGCGAGTATGTAGTTTTTTTCTTGGTACGGGTGCTGATAAAGACATAAATAATCCTAGAATTTAAAATAATTAATCTGTTATATAATATGATAATAGAATAGTCATGGAAATCTTGTTAATTTTGCGTTATGTGATGCAGAATTAAATAAGGAAATTTATTATGTCAGTTAAAAAAGCAGTGGTTCTTCTTAGTGGTGGTCTAGATAGTTCAACATGTGTTGCAATCGCGCAGTCTTTGGGTTTTGAAGTTTACGGCCTTAGTTTTCGTTATGGTCAACGCCATTTCCATGAACTTCTGGCCGCTGAGCAGATTGCAAAAGCCATGAATATTAAGGAACATGTCATCATTGATATTGATTTGCGCGCTTTTGGCGGTTCTGCGCTTACGGCTGATATTGATGTGCCTAAAGGGCGCACTGATAATCAAATGGCAGACGAAATCCCCGTAACCTATGTCCCTGCCCGTAATACCATTTTCCTTTCCTTTGGCCTTGCTTACGCGGAGACATTAAAAAGTAATGATATATTCATTGGCGTTAATGCCCTCGATTATAGCGGTTATCCCGATTGTCGACCGGATTATATTGCGGCTTTTCAAAATATGGCACGATTGGCGACAAAAATTGGGGTCGAGAATGATCAAGGCGTTAATATCAACACGCCTTTGATTGATTTAACAAAAGCACAAATAATCAAAAAAGGCCTAGAACTTGGTGTTGATTATTCCTTGACCACGAGCTGTTATGATCCTGCCGCCGACGGTAAAGCCTGCGGACAGTGCGATAGTTGTTTGTTGCGCCTTAAAGGATTTGCCCAAGCGGGCGAAGATGATTCCATTGGTTATGTCCATGACTTATAGTGTTAAAGAGCTTTTTTATACCCTACAAGGCGAAGGTGCACAAACGGGTCGAGCCGCTGTTTTCTGCCGCTTTTCAGGATGCAATTTATGGTCAGGATTAGAAAAAGACCGCGCCCACGCCGAGTGTAATTTCTGTGATACGGATTTTGTTGGCACCAATGGTACTGGTGGTGGGAAATTTAAAACGGCTGATCAGTTAGCTACGGCCGCCATCGCATTATGGTCTGGTGGCGGTCTGCCTTATATTGTTTGCACCGGTGGAGAGCCGCTGTTGCAGCTTGATAGCGTTCTTATTGAAGCCTTTAAAAAAGTAGGGTTTGAGGTTGCGGTCGAGACAAATGGCACCATTGAAGCCCCGGCAGAGTTAGACTGGATCTGTGTGAGCCCCAAAGTTATGCATAAATTAGTGCAAACCTCAGGCAATGAATTAAAACTAGTTTATCCCCAAACAAATGTTCAGCCAGAAGACGTGGAACATCTAAATTTTGATCATTTCTTCTTACAGCCACTGGCCGAAGATGGCAGCGATTATACCCTTGGTGTGGCAGAATATTGTAAAAAGAACCCCAAATGGCGACTAAGTCTGCAAACTCATAAAATTATCGGTATCCCGTGATCTCTATTTTTCATTTTCTAAAGATGGCTTTCACTTTCTAAAGATGGCTAAGCCAAAGAAAGTCATGGTCAGGGCGACTAGGAAGTTGAGATAGTTTAAAAAAGCCCACGGCATATAATCTATAACAGAAACGCCCAAGACCCCTGAATAGTAAGCACCCCCTAATGACCAAGGCATTAATGGAGTGATCAAGGTTGTGCTTTCTTCGACGGTTCGTGACAGCATTCTTCTTTTAAGGCCCATATCATCGTATTTGTCTTTGAATAATTGCGAGGTCAGGACGATAGAAATATAGGATTGTCCAGTAGCAATACTGCTGATGATACCAGTGACCATTGTGGCAAATAATAATGAAAGAACGCTTTTTAAATGTTTCAATATTCCTTGGAGCATGGATGTTAAATAGCCTACTTTATCAAGCAATCCGCCAAGGGCCATGGCAAAAAGTGCCAATGAAAAAGTCTTCATCATGCTTTGAATACCACCGCGATTTATCAATAAATCAAGCTGATCATTGCCCGTATCAGCTCGGTAGCCGTCTTGAAGACTTTTTAAAATATCTAAAATATTATGATGCTGTTGGACAATCGCGATAATGATGGCCACCGCAACACTTGCCATCATCGCAGGCTCAGCAGGTATTTTTTTAATGCTTAAGCCAAAAAGAACAATTACCGGCAAAAATCCCCATAAACTGACCACATAATGACTCTCAATCGCCTGTTGAAAGCTGATAATGTCAGCGCTAGCCAGTGCGTGTTCTGAATATTGAAGACCGATCAAGCTAAAAATAATCAAGCAGATGATATAGGTGGGAATAGTAGTATAAAGCATTGATCTAATATGAGTATATAAATCAGTGCCTGCGGAGATAGCCGCTAAATTTGTTGTATCGGAAACCGGCGACATTTTATCGCCAAAACTTGCTCCCGCAATGATCATGCCTGCAACTATTGGCAATGGAATACCCATGGCCGAACCGACACCAATTAATATAACCCCTGCTGTTGCCACAGTTCCCATTAATGTTCCCACAGAAACGGACATAAAACTGCATAATAATAACCCCGCTGGTAAGAATACGGCAGGGTGAATAAGCTTCAAACTATAATAAACAATTCTGGCGATGGTGCCGCTTTGCATAAAGGCGGCAATAACGACACCGATCAAAATGAAAACATAAGCCGCGCCAAGGGCATTTGATATACCGTCGGACATTAATTGCTTAATTTCAGCAAACCTATAACCCAGATAATAAGTATGACCACAGGTCCAGATGATGCTGATCATCAATAAAATATGAATATTAATTCCATAAGCAATAACGCCGACAACAATCATGGTCAGGATACCGCCAAAACACAATAATGCCTGATAAAAAGTTGGAACTTTATGTAATGTCAATATCTTCCCCTTTAGCCCCACCCTTCGATCACATATTTTCCAATGGCGTTGCCTTGTTCGATATTTTTGTGAACTGAGCGCATATTTTCTGCATTTATTGGGCTTATAACCTCGCTTAGGGTCGTGATAAGATCTCCATCATCGATCAGGGTCGCTGTGTCGGTTAATAATTTTCCAACTTGATCCATATCATCGGTCTGGTGCATGGAACGGCTGAACATGAATTCAAAAACAAAGGTGGCACTTTTAAATTTTAATAAATCAAAATTAGCCTCTGCGAAGAAATCAACGATGGTACAGATTTTACCCAGAGGTTTAATGACATCAGTAATGGTTTTCCAATAGCCAGCAATATTGGTAAGACAAAGCACATAATCAACATTAGCATGTCCAATGGCCTCTAATTGAGCCGGTATGTCCTCATAATGATTGATCACATGATCAGCCCCGCGCGCTATGCACCAATCTCTTGATTTTGGCCTTGATGCTGTGGCAATAATAGTTAGATTGGCTAATTTTCGCGCCAATTGAATGGCGATGGAGCCAACACCGCCCGCGCCACCGATCATGAGAATGGATTTTCCCTGATCGGCGCCCTCCTTCGAAATACCAAGACGATCAAACAAGGCTTCCCACGCCGTAATAGTGGTCAACGGTAGAGCCGCACTTTCAGCAAAGCCCAAGGATGATGGTTTTTTAGCGGCAATGCGTTCATCAACAAGTTGAAATTCGCTATTAGAGCCGGGTTTTGTGATACAGCCCGCGTAATATACTTCATCGCCCACTTTAAAATCTGTGACCTGATCGCCAACAGCGCTGACGATGCCCGAAGCATCCCACCCCAGAATTCGTAAAGTTTGATCAGGATGGGGGCGTTTTCTGATTTTGGTATCAACGGGGTTTACGGAAATGGCCTTCACGGCGACCAATAAATTTCGTCCAGTGGCACTTGGTGTATCAATTTCAACGTCTAAAAAGGCTTCTGGCTCTTCTACGCTAAGGGCTTTATATGATCCAACGGCTTTCATTATTTTTCTTTCTAAGTTTTTGTTTCCGGTGTTGCCATATTTATATACATATTCTGGCTTAAATTATTAATGTTTTTTTATAAAAGTCTTTTTTAATAGTTCAATTTCTGCATAATTGAAGTATGAACACTCTAATTTCATATAAGGAAATTATTAATAATGAATAAAATTACAACGGCGTTAATCTCTTGTTTAATGATATATTTCATAGGTATTTCAATAGGTTATAGTGATGATTTAAAGCAAAAAATCCTTCCTCTTAGCCAGCAAGCCCTAATAGAAGATGAGCTTTTAAAAGATCGTTTGGATAATTTATTGCCAATGTTGATGCGCCGCGAGGCTATTGATGCCTGGGTGGTTATTTCCCGTGAATATAATGAAGACCCAGTTCTTAAAACCATGTTGCCCGCCACATGGCTCAGCGCGCGCCGACGGACGGTGTTAATATTTTTAGATCATGGGCCAGAGCAAGGAGTAGAGCGCCTCGCCGCTTCGCGTTATAATGTGTCAGATTTATATAAAGGAAGTTGGTCGTATGAACAGCAACCCGACCAATGGCGGCAAATAGCTGAAATATTAGACGGTTTTGATCCCAAAAAAATTGCCTTAAATTATTCTGATGATTGGGCCCAAGCTGACGGTCTTACCTATTCTGAACATCGTGATTTTGTTGCAACTTTACCAGACCGACTGCGCACACGCATTGTATCGGCTGAAAAATTGGCTGTGGGCTGGTTGGAGACGCGTACAGCAAAAGAAATGGAAACATATCAAGATGTCATGGAAATCGCCCACGCCATCATTGGTGAGGGTTTTTCAGCCGCTGTGGTCAAGCCGGGACAGACTTCTACCGATGATTTAGCATGGTGGTTCAGACAACGTATTAATGACCTTGGCCTTGATACTTGGTTTCACACAACTATTGATACTGAAAGATCAGATCGTTCAAAGGCTGAAATTATTGCAGACAACCTTGACCCCTCTATTCTTTATAAAGGTGATCATGTGCATGTTGATTTTGGCATTTCATATTTGGGCTTACAAACGGATACCCAACAAAATGCCTATATCTTACGTGATGATGAAAGTGACGTGCCGCAGGCCCTTAAAAATGCCATGAAGGGCGGTAATGCCTTACAAGATATGTTGACCAGTAATTTTCAAGTGGGAAGAACAGGCAATGATATTTTAAAACGAACCCGTGATCAGGCTATTATCAATGGTATTGAGCCTATTATTTACACTCATCCGATCGGCCTTCATGGTCATGGTGCGGGGACGACTATTGGCTTGTGGGACCGTCAGGATGGTGTGCCGGGAAGCGGTGATTACCCCATGCATGCAAACACCGCTTATTCAATAGAGCTTACGGCGTTGATCAAAGAACCCGACTGGGGCGTTGAGCCCATAAAAATGAAATTGGAGCAAAATGGATTTTATGACGGCACTCTATTTCACTACATAGCAGGGCGTCAGACCCAATATCATATTATTAAAACAGATAAAGAATGAATAAGCATGAGCTTATTCAAATTGGTTAAGGAAACTTCGTGGAAAATAAAACAAAGCGTTATTTATATTTAGGCTTTGGCTGGTTGATGTTTATTTTAGGCTTTATTGGGGCTTTTTTACCTGTTTTACCGACGACACCTTTTATGTTGTTGGCTCTTTGGGCTTTTTCCAAGGGATCAGAAACCCTTCATGACTGGCTTTATCATCATCCAAAATACGGAGACACTTTGCGTCAGTGGGATCAATATGGCGTGATCCCCTTAAAGGCGAAAATAACGTCGATTTCCATGATGTCTCTAAGTGCTATTTATTTGATCTTTTTTTCAGGAATACCTAACTATGGGATTATTAGCGCCCTCGCCCTGATGGCTTACGGTGCTTATTTTGTCCTTACTAAGCCCAGCCAGAAAAAAGATGACGATTAATCCCCATCATAAACCATAAAATAATCAGCCCTCTCGTAAGGGCTGTTTTGTGGTGGTGTTACTTCTTTAAAATTGAGTTTTTTATACAAACAAATAGCAGGAATTAAACTGCTATTGGTTTCAAGAAACAGCTCAGTACCGCCGCGCTCTTTAAATCTTTCTATGACTTTTCTAACCAATGCTTTGGCGGCTCCATAACCGCGAGCTTCGGGTAAAACGCCCATTTTACTAAGCTCAAAGCGCGTACCTTTATCATACTTTAAGGCGATGGCTCCTACCGCTTTTTCATTTAAGAGGGCAAAATAAATCTCCCCTCCTTTGTTGAGAATATATTTTTCTGGCTGTTGAAGGTGATCTAAGTCGGTTTTTTCTAATTTAAAAAGCTTTTCAATCCACTGCTGATTTATATAACACCAGTCATCGCGGTATTTGTCTTCATAACTAATTATTTTTATCTGTTGGCTGACCTTTTTCATAGTTTAAATATAAAAGGAGTTTTTTGTATTGCAAGTGTCATATAATATTATATTTATTTTTAAAAGAGACTAGGAAAGAGCACTAATACTCCTTATATAAACAGTGGTTTATAATTTTATCTGATCGGGGACTTTATTGGCATATGTTGAAGTCAT
>ERZ890510.1954-NODE-1954-length-12418-cov-7.481437_pt1 | contig 12418 bp, 8 predicted proteins | sample MGYA00521265_ERZ890510 | MGnify/ENA primary metagenome ERZ890510 (study PRJEB32303, sample SAMEA104408624) | aquatic metagenome | biome: Brackish water; feature: Chemocline; material: water | place: Baltic Sea | collected 2014-10-26T21:54:00 | depth 110 m ...
TAGTTAGCTGAATATTGTGGATAAATTCCAAAGCCTGAGTAACTACAAAATTTCTGTAAAATGGGGTATGCTGAACGACTCACTGCACGGCAAATCCCTACTCGCTGTTTGATTGCTATGCAGGCGACTAATACTCTCTTAATGAGCCCAGTTATGGACAACCTTACTGCCCTTTTTTCAGGTCTCGCTATCTCTCAGCTCATATTTCTGCAGTTTTTCGCTTTTTCGAATTTCCGCCATCAAAGGCAAGCCCGGATTCTAATGTTGTTCTGCACTTGTCTTATCGCCTTTCTCCTTGGCGGAATACCCGTAATCAGTTCCTATGCATTAATTGATCTAATTTTGTCACTTCTGGCCATTTTGACACCCGCCAGCCTGTGGATATTCTCGTTACTATTTTTCAGGGACGACGAGAAGCTACCACCCTACGGCTTAAGCTTAATACTTTTCTATTTCATACTACGGTCATTATCTCTTTCTCTTGAGTATCTAGATTATGATCTCGGTCAATTTATTGGCTATTATATTGGTTATATGATTCCAGTCCTGGTGATGCTCGGCTTGACTGTTCATGTGGTTTATATGGGTATCGAAGGGCGCAAGACCGATTTGATTGAGGAAAGGCGAAAAATCCGAATTCCCTTCGTGATCAGTATGGGCGTTGTGGTTCTTTTCACCTTGGTCTTCAGTGCGCTGTCAACGCTGGTAACTCTACTGTCCCCCTCGAATGATTCCTTGCCCTATTTTGATGTAATTACTCTCGCCATTGTCGCTTCTGTGTTTTTCTGGACGCTGGGTTTAAACCTTGCCGTTTTTCGGGCCAGCAACAATGTCGAATTATTGCTACAGAATGCCCCCACCATAGATTTGGAGCAGGGTTACGGGGAAGACGAAGCGGACATGCTTAGCAAAGAAGAGAAATTGATGAGAAAAATCAATGAGGCGATGGACGAGCAAAAACTTTATCAAGAGGCAGGCTTCACTATAGCAATGCTCGCCAACAAACTGTCAACATCTGAGCAACGATTGAGAACGACAATCAACAAAGCCATGGGATTTCGAAATTTTAATCAATTCCTCAACTACTATCGGATTCGAGAAGCCACTCATTTGATCGCGAAAACGGAAGAGCCCATTGCCAGCATAGCAATGGACGTTGGCTACAATTCGCTGTCTTCATTCAATAAGGCATTCAAGGAAAATCTTGGATTGCCTCCGCGCAAGTTTCGAAACACGTCACAAGCTTAGGGCCTTAATAAATAGGGAGTCGCTTGGCAGCGACGACCATTCGTTCAGTTATTATTTTATTTGTGCCCCTTCTGGATTTGAAATCACGCTTTATTGATACAGAGCTTCTCGAGCGGCCGCATGGACCTGAAGGGAATATCGGGTGTTGGAATTCTGAATCATCCCGATCATCACGATGTTTTCTACCGGGTCGATCCAGAACCAGGAGCCGGCGATACCCCACCACCAGTGGGTGCCTTTCGGCGCACCGTTGTATTTTTCAGGTTCGTCGACAATGGCAAAATCCACACCGAAGACATTGCCTGGATACAACCCGGCAATATTCTCCACAGCTTCTGGCAACTGATTACTGCGCATAATCTGCACAGCTTTTTCAGAAAGAATGCGTACGCCATTGAGTTCGCCACCATTGAGATGCATCTGCGCAAACTTCATATAATCGCTCGTAGTTGAAGTCAGACCGCCGCCACCGGAAAAGAACTTCGGCTTCTGCAGAAATGAGCCGTTGTCGACACGGCGCAATGTGCCGTCGGCAGGGAGATACTGTCGGGCCAGGCGATCCGCCTTGTCGGCTGCTACGAAAAAACTTGTATCGACCATGCCAAGTGGACCAAAGATACGTTGCTGTAAAAACTGATCGAAGGTTTGACCCGACAAGACTTCAACCAGGTATCCCTGGACGTCGACGGAAATGCTGTACACCCACTGGGTTCCGGGTTGGTAACCCAGCGGAATATCACCCAGGGCAGGAATGGATTCGGCCAGGGTGTAATTGGGCAGATCGTTAATCCCGGCAGCCGAATAGGCTTCTGCAACCGGGCCTCTTGAGAGGGGCGGGGTATACAAGAGCCCGCCGGTATGGCTGACCAGTTCGCGAATCGTCATTGCATGCCCTGCCGGTTCGGTTTTGAGACTGCCATCGTCATTCTCAGAGACGAAGACTGTCATGCCCGTCAGTGCCGGTATGTGCTTCTCGAGGGGGTCGTCCAACTGAAACTTCCCTTCATCGTGGAGAATCATCAGCGCTGTCCCGGTGATCGGTTTGGTCATGGAAAAAATTCTGAAGATTGAATCTGTAGCCATGGGCACTTGATCTTCAACGTTCTGATAGCCGAACGTTTGATTCATTTGAATTTTTCCGTCCTGTGCAACCATTACCACTGCTCCGGACAGCATGCCTTCATCGACGCGCGCTTGTAGATCGCTGGCAATAGCATCCAGCCTGGACTTCTCAATTTCTGCCGAGGCAAACGTGGAGGTCAATGTCAGCAGAATGGCTGCGACGGCGACTCTTACTGAACGAATATTGACTGTCGATTTCATGAGCGATTCCTCATTGCTTGATCAATGTTTAATACTAAGTCGCTCATTAGAGCAATTCTGCCTGACTACTTCCAGCTATCAGTCTCACTTCTGCTTCAACCTGGCGAATAGGTAGTGGCTTGCATCAGGGGGGGGGAGGGATTACAAAAATGTGCTATGGCGTTGTGGCGCTGATTCGTTTCATTTCCCCGCCCAAACAAAACGCCCCGACATAGTCTATGTCGGGGCGTTTTGAAACTACGCTGCGAGCTTCTCTACAAATTCGCCGAGCGGAATTGTACAGGGCTCAGGAAATGGCAGGCTGATCAATCATTGCCACCATTGTCCTGGTTAAGTTCTTTCCAGCGCATGGAACCGAAGAACATCTCATCCCAGCTCTGCTCGCCCCAGCCCACATCAATAGACGGGTCGGGATTGGCACGGTTCTGAGCAGAATTATCGAAGGCGCCCACGGCTGTCAGCTTGGTCCCCGCCGGCATGAATTTCGGTTCTTCATAGGTATAAGCCCACTGCCAGGCGTAATCATACTTGGCGATGTTGATCAGTTCCTCGTTAGTGCCGTCCGGATAGTCTGCGTAGAAGCGCATGTACTTACCACGGAAATGCATGTGCGAGAGGAAGCTGTACAGCTCCGCGTCCTTGGTCAGGGTTACGCTGGCTGTCTGAATAAACTCCGGATCATAGGCCGGAATGTCAGTCCAGGTAGGGGTGAATATGCACGCACACTGACCGGACATTCTTTCTGCGGGGACCTCACCTTCCGGATAAAACCAGACTCCGACCTCACCGGCGTCTACAGTTTCCCGGCCATTGGTGGTGTAGTGCAATTGCACGGCAAGTTCGGAACCGTTGCGTAGCAGTCCCCCGGTATTAGGAGGATTCATACGTGGTTCGGCGCCAGGCACATACGCCACGAGACCCGGACCATTTGCACCGCCACGATTGCCAGAGTTTCTGTAGCCGCGGCCCTGGCCGGCAAATTCCGGTTCGATGATGCGGTTCAGGGTATGGTGCAATACCGTGCGGTCACCGGCAATATACTGGCTGGCACGTACCCAGCGATCCTTGCCAATGTCGATGGGCTCGCTGACGGCATAGATATAATCCAATACACCGGTGGCGGGTATGGATTGGGGTGGAATCTTGACGATGTAGTCGGGTTCACCAAAGGCCCATTTGCTTGCTGGCCAGGTCTTTTCTGCCAGTGGATCTGAGTCGCCGTCTGCTGGCGAACCTGCAGCTATCCAGTGCAATATTTTCTGGATATTGTTGTCTCCCACCAAACCGTCATTGATGAAGTCTCCGATGTGCGGGTCGAGCTGGCCGGGCGGCATGCGCTTGGTCATCAACACCTCGCGAATCATGGGTGACCAGGCCTGCATCATGGCATGACTGTTCATCGCGAATGGTGCGATGCCGCCCTCACGGTGGCAACTGGCGCAGTTATCCAGAATGAGGGGGGCGATCTCTTTCTCGTAAGAAGGCGTGACTTGATCGTGGGCTAGTCTGGCCGGATAGGCTATAGCCTCTCCGGTGCTCGCTACAACCGGATTGGCAATAGGCTGCCCAGCCAACTTGGCCTCCAGGGCCTTCTCAAGCGCGGTGCCGACCGGGCCTTGAAACTCTACGGTGAAAGATTTGGGATTAAAGAGTAAGACTTCCCCGGTTTTGTCCACCCCCAGGGCTTCAGAAATCAGCTGTGTATCGTCCATCAATACCTTGACGCTGCTGCCAAGGCGGGCAATTTCCGCCGCCACCGACGCGCGATCCTGATTGCCGGTCGGATTGATCATAAAAAACGCGATTCCCTGTTCTGCATAGCGAGCCTGCAGTGCCTCAAACCCGTCTATTGCATTGGCAGTGGCTGCGCTACCGTTGGCCTGCACCAGAAAGGCGATGGCGGCATGATCGTCATACCAACTCATCTGGTGGGCATAACCCTGCTGATCAAGCAGGGTGAAATCACCTACTCGATCGGCGGCGCTGGATAATGCTGGCACCAGGGCCATCATCGTATACAAGCCTATGGTGAATAATTTTCTCATGCTTAGCTCCTCGTCAAGCTTTAGATGGAATCAATTTACTGGCATGGCTATCTTGTTGTGGATAAATAATTTCTTGGATTCGAAACCGCATTTACATGCACTAGCAGTTTAATTTGTCGTACATCGATGTTATTGATTCAGATCAAATTGCGGACAGACCCCGTTGCCGCCGAGTAACTTCTGTAATCAAAAGGAGCAATTCAAAAGGGGGAGTAAATCAAAAGAGGAGTACTTCGGTTCCCTACGTCTTGTTAATGAATTGAACGTAGTGCTGACCCAAATTTATCATCATTAAAGAAGTTGATTCTTTCTCTTGGGGAGTAACCCGCCGACGTCGAAGATTTGTCATTAAACAATACCCAGGGACAAGACCGCCGATTAAATGTTCCCTAATTAGGACGACTGCGGCGTGGCCAGCACATTGAAGGCGATGCTGACCCGGTCTCTGTCGCTGCGATTGACCTCGACTCCGTGTTCCAGCCAGCCAGGGAAGACGTACATCCGGCCCTCTTCCGGCGGCATATACACTTCTTCAGCCGTGAAATTGGTTAGCTTATCGGCGGGGTAGGTTAGCATTCTGGAAGCCACCCGTGGGTCCCGAAAGAAAATGCTCCCGCACTCCGGGGCCTTAAGGCTCATGTAGTAGACGCCGCTGAAATGGCAGTTTGCGTGGAAGTGGATCTTGTTGGAAGCGCCTGGCGGGCTGATGTTGACCCACGCCTGATGCTGGTAGATCAAGTTCGGCTTGAAGTTCTGCGATTCCCCGATACGCTCGCATACTTGCAGGATCCTGCGGTTCATCTCCTCGAACTCGCCCAGGTTCTGGAGAATATTGGGGCTCTGCCACCCTTCTATATTGGTATTCGCCACGCCAGCAGGGTCACTGTTTCTCATCCGATTGGCCGCGTCCAGCAGCCTGACGTTGAAGCTTGCCCGGTCGTCGAACAGGGTAGTCCAGACGAGGCTGGGGAATAGCTGTTGATTGGTAATTTCCAAGGAATTTTCCCCTCCGTGGTTTATTAGTAAGAACAAAGCTTATGGGAAGAACAAAGCGTACAGGTTATACAAAAGATATCTTTGAAGCGGGCAATAGTCCAGTTTCGTGAATTGCGTGCGCAATACAAGTCTGCCACTGACTCCTTTGATTCCATTTAACTTGCACTGATAAGCGCAGCGGAAGAATTATTTATGCAGCGAAGAAGAATTGAGCCCATGCAATGATAATTCGGTAGCACCGCTAAATACTCTGGGACGCTGGGACACCGGATCGATAAATTGCAGCCCTTTTGCCAATAGCTGTAGTGGGCGGGCGTAATTGTCGGGAGATTTTGGCTGCAATATTGGGTAGTAATTATCGTGCAAAATTGGCCAGCCCAAGGCCTGCATATGAAGTCGCAACTGATGGGTTTTCCCGGTAATCGGATTTAATTCGAATAGCGCCCTGTCTGCGTTTTGCTCCAGACAGCGAATCACAGAATAGCTATTCGCTTCACCGTCGACAATCTGCATGCGAAAGCGGATTGGCGATGGTGCCAGGCGATTTTTGACCTGCCATTCTTGTCCCGCTAAATTTTCTTCCCCGGTGACCTTGGCAATGGCGTGATAGGTTTTGTGTATTTGCCGGGTTTTAAATAGCGTGTGGTAGTACTGACGCGTGTCCGGATTAACAGAAAACAACACTAATCCTGCCGTTGCTCTATCCAGTCGGTGCAAAGCTTGCAGATTATCCATGCCTGTTTTGTCGCGCAATCGATTTTGCAGGCATTCATTGACATAGATGCCCCCTGGCGTTACCGCGAGGAAATGAGGCTTGTACGCCAGCAGAATATGCTCATCCTGAAACAGAATTTTCTCTTCGAATGGAATGATCGGTTCGCTATCAACTTCGCGGTAATAGTAGACGCGCTGCTGCGCTTGATAGGCGGACGTGGCTGTAATTAGTGTTCCGTCATGCCAATGCACCTTGCCGTCAGTCATGCGCTGGCGCCAGAGCATGGGTTCGATGTACGGAAATTTAGCGATAAGATATTCCAGCACAGTTAATACGCCGGGGTTTGTCTGCGGCAGGCTGAGCTTTGAGGGATATTTGGATATGCCCATGTTGTGGCCTGTATTGGAAACGAAAGGTAAACGAAAGGGCTCAGAATGGTTTGATTCTGGGTGTATTGCAAATTTGGGCCGCAGGCCCCTCCACCATCTTCCCTGACAGCAATCAGCTTAAGTTGAGCAAGCAGGCTCCAATGACAGAGGTGGAAAAGGCAGTCAACAAAAAGGGCGGAAGGATTAATCCCCTTCCGCCCTTTTTTCGGACCTACTGTTTTTCGATCTCGCTAGATCGAGCTGCAGTTTAGTGTGATGCACCGCCTTCAGCTTTCGCGCCAGGCAATGCCATGGCAGTAAGCTTGGAGCCTGTCTGCAAGATGATGTACTGATGTCCATCATGCTTCCAGGAGCTCATGCCGTAGCGGCTTTGTGCAGGCACTTCGATTCGACCCACTTCTTCACCGGTCTTCTTATCGATTGCATAGAGAAGTGCAGTCTCACCGTCGTGATCCATGTCTGAATAAACCAGCATGTTAGCGGTAGTTATCATAGTAATAGCATTTCCAGTGCCGGTATTACCCACATCAATGCCAGCCAGAGCAGGATTGTTGCGGATACGATCAGGCGTTTCACCCGTTGGAATCTGGAACGCAATCTCACCTGTGTTCATATCGTAGCCAGTAATAGTGCTATACGGAGGCTTAAAGTAAGGCAAGCCTGAATCAAGGCGCGGCGGACGAGGGCGGGCACCATTGGCATAGGCGGCGAAAGTAGATCCCGTTGGTGCAGCGATGCGAGCATCTGCCTCTTCGCCAGGAATAATTCGCTGCCAGCTACACGCCTTTCTGGACGAAACATAGAGGAAGCCTGTAGTAGGATCTGCTACCGGTGGGTTATTGATATTTGCACCACCACCGTCACCCGGACACATAGCAGAAGCTATTTTGCCTGATGGATCATCGGAATGGATTGGCGGATTAAACAGAGGCCCCATGTCGTAATTAGCCATCACTTCAAGTGCTTCCCGGCGCAGTGCAGGCGTGAAGTCGATTAGGTCGTTTTCGGTAATGCCCTGCATTTCGTAAGCAGGCGGCTTGGTTGGGAAAGGCTGTGTTGTTGACAGTTTCTCGCCAGGAACTTCTGAGGCGGGAACGGCGCGTTCTTCCATTGGCCAAATTGGCTCACCCGTCATGCGGTTGAAGGAGTAGACAAAGCCCTGTTTGGTTATCTGGTGCACAGAAGGAACTATTCCTCGCCCGGGAATATTCAGGTCCAGCTGTATCGGTGCCGCCGGATTATCATAGTTCCACACATCGTGGTGCACCGTCTGGAAGTGCCAGCGACGTTCGCCAGTTTCTGTATCCAGCGCAATCAAGCTAGTGCCAAACAGACCGTCGCCAGGACGGAAGCCGCCAAAGTAATCGATTGTGGGCGGATTGGTTGGAACATAAACAATATTGTTCTCAGGATCGGCAGTCAGTGGTGCCCAGGAAGACACATCGCCGGTCCACTGCCAGGCGTCATTTTCCCAGGTCTCATGACCATACTCACCCGGCCGCGGAATTACATTGAATTTCCATTTGAATGCGCCGGTGACTTTGTCATAGGCCAGAATATCGCCAGGAACGTTTTCCACTCTTGACTGCAGATAGCCCTGTTCGGCAGAGTTACCGACAATGATAGTGTCATTGACTACGATTGGCGGAGAGGACGTAGTGATATAGCCAGTTTCCAGCGGAATGCCTTCATAAGGGTCATAGGGATGTCCCAGATCAGCGAGCATGTCTACCACGCCAGTAGCAGGGAAGCCATCTATAGGCACCTGTCCACCGAAGCCCTCAAGAGGTGCACCTGTTTCGGCATCTAATGCCACCAGGAAGAAGCCCGGTGTGGAGATGTAGACCACGCCTTTTCCGTCAATTCGTGAGTAAGTTATTCCCTTGCCGTAAGAGGCGCGCATGGAATATTCCCAGCGAGGTGTACTGGGCAGACGAGAGGCCCACAGGGTCTCGCCAGTCTTGGGATCGATGGCAACCACAGTTCTGTGAGGGCCAGAGACGGTGAATAATTTGCCATCGACATAAGTAGGCGTTGAGCGGCCACTGGTGCCGTTGAAGCTGGAGCCATCCCATTCCCAGACGACCTCCAGTTCATCGAAGTTTTCTGCCGTAATTTCATCGGCAGGGGTATAGCGGGTATGGGCGTAGTCACCACCAAGGGTGAACCACTCGACGGTATCGTCGGTGACCAGGTTTTGGCTCAGACCTATCTGAGGGGTTAAGCCCAGAACAGCCGCCAGACAGCTCAAGCTAGCAAGCTTCTTGACTAGGGAGCCGGATGTTATTGCAGTACGTGATTTCATCGTTATAGCCTCTACAGATGCAAGATTTACCGGATCATACAACAAAAGGGGTCATAGTTATAATACGTATTAAAGGGGGGTAGAGTAGTTTGCTTTGGAAGTTGGTGCTCAGGGGCGTCAAAGGGGGCGTCAAAGGGTCGTCAAAGGGGTCAGGGTAGTTTGATTTTGGAAAGTGGTGCCCAGCCTTCGGCTGCACTTTAGCCCGAGTCTATGCCTTTTCTATGCAAAAAATGCCCGAAACAACTTCACCACTCTATTGATGTCTTCCTCATCGATATCCAGGTGAGTCACCAGTCGAATAGTCTGCCCGCCAATGATCTTCACCCCCTGCTCCGCTAGGCGGCTGGCCAGTTGCTCACCGATCTCACGGCTTGGTAAATCGATGAACAACATATTTGTGTGGCTGTTGCGTATTTTTACCCCGTCGATTGCCGCCAGGGCTTCAGTCAGGCGTTTAGCGTTTGCGTGATCAATCTGCAATCGATCGACGTTATGGTCCAGTGCATAGTCCATGGCGGCAGCCAGTATGCCGGCCTGCCGCATTCCGCCCCCGGCCATCTTGCGCCAGCGCCTCGCCGCATTGATGAGCGGAGCTGGGCCACAGAGCAGGGATCCCACTGGAGCGCCCAGGCCCTTTGAGCAGCAGATCGAAATGCTATCGGCATAACAGGCGATCTCGGATACAGCGACGCCCAGGGCAACCGCCGCATTGAAAATCCGCGCGCCATCGAGGTGCAGGGACAGCTCGTGATCTCGAGTGAAGCGATAGGCCTCGCCCATGTAGTCAAGATCCAACACCTTGCCGTTGTGGGTGTTCTCCAGTACCAGCAATTTGCTGCGGGCGAAATGGGAATCGTCTGGCTTGATGCGCGACTTCACCAGGCCCAGATCCAGGCTGCCATCGGGCTCGACTGGAATCGGTTGCGGTTGAACACTGCCCAGCACCGCTCCGCCACCGGCTTCGTACAGGTAAGTGTGATAATCCTGGCCAACGATGTATTCCTCACCTCTTTGACAATGAGCAAGCAGGGCGACCAGGTTGCTCTGGGTGCCAGAGGGTAACAGCAGTGCAGACTCTTTTCCGGCCAGCTTCGCGATTTTGGCTTCCAGCGCATTGACCGTGGGATCATCACCGAACACATCGTCTCCCACCAGAGCAGCTGTCATATGCGCGCGCATAGCTGCGCTGGGTTTCGTTACGGTGTCGCTTCTCAGGTCTATCACTGGTTGGCTTTCCTTGTATTGCTGTATTGCTGTATTTCTGCTCTGAGCCTATTTATTGCGATTGGGAATTTCCGAATTAAGGGTTCTCACGTGCTCAGCGATGGCTCTGATCTGGCTGGCAGAAAACGTGTCTGAAAAAGCCGGCATGTTGTTCTGCCCGTTGCTGATAATGTCTACCACGTGCCCGTTGCCGAATGCCGCCAGCCCCTCAAGCGGCATGCCGTTGTGGCCGCCCTCGCCGCGACGCCCGTGACAAAATACGCAGGTATCCTGGAATAATGCCTGTCCCTCGGGGTTTGCTTGCGGCGGGGTAACTTGCTCCAGGGCAATGGAGGTTTCTTGACCTTCTTCGAGCAGGGTAAACAGCCACATGCTGTCTCCCCGATTGGAACTGGCCAACAGGTTGCCGGCGGAAAATACGGCTACGTACTGCTTGCCGTCTTGTTCAAAAACGATGGGGGCGGCGTTGACCCCGGCGTCGGTCATGTATTCCCACAGCTTGCTGCCGTCGCGGGCATCCAGTGCGGTAAAGCGGCCGTCATTGCGGCCGGCAAACAGCAGGTCGCCCGCAGTGGCGACCAGGCCACTATAGCAACGACCGGGCCAGCGCTGAGACCACAGCCGTTGATTGGTTCGTAGATCCATCGCCGCTACAACCCCGGTGACAGCAATGGGCGCAAAACGCATGCTGCCACCGGTGTAACGGTCGCCGGATTCGACTTGCTCGACATCTCCGCGAGTGGAGTAAGCCGCCTGCCGTTCACCGGCGCAGACGTACATTACGCCTTTGTCGGGATCCACGGTGCTGGGTGGCCAGTTGGCTTCGCTGCGGCGCAGTAGCACCGGGTCTTCCCAAAAAGGGGTGAAGATGGCGCCATTGTTGACCAGCCGAAAACCTTCTGGCGGGATATCCAGGGTCTGGGTGACGAAGGCGTCACCCACAGGATAAGGCTGGGTGGCTGCCGTGATCTGGCGCGGCTCTTGGGGAACCGGCCGCTCTTCTATACCCACCAGAGGTTCACCGTTGGTGCGGTCAAGAATGTACAACCATCCTGTCTTGCCAGCCTGGGCCAGTCCCTTGCGCGGCACGCCGTTATAATCCAAGTCAAACAAGACCACCGGGTTGGGCGCATCAAAGTCCCAGATGTCGTGGTGGACCTGTTGGAAGTGCCAGCGATACTCGCCGGTATAGGCGTCCAGTGCCACGATGGACGCGGTAAACAGGTTGTCCCCGGCTCGCAAAGCACCATTGTAGTCCGGTCCGGGATTGCCGGTTGAAAAGTAGATCATGCCAAGCTCGGGATCGACCGCCGGCGTATGCCAGACCGTGCCGCCACCAGTTTGCCAGGCATCGTTGTCAGCGGGCCAGCTGTCATGACCCAATTCACCCGGGCCTGGCACTGTATAGAAAGTCCATAGCAAGCTGCCGTCGGCCGCGCTGAAAGCTTTGACTCGCCCCCGGGCCGCGAATTCAGCCCCGGCGAAACCGCTAATCACCATGCCGTTGAAATACAGCGGCGCACTGGTGATGGTGTAACCTTCTTCCCAGGCCTCGGCCTGGATAGACCAGACCTCTTCCCCGCTGTCCATGTCCAGGGCCTTCAGCACACCGTCCAGTTGCCCGACGAAAATCTTGTCCTCGCCAAATCCTACTCCGCGGCTGGCCCAACCACAGCACACGGTTGAAATTTCTGCATTGAGATTCGCTTTGCTGTTCCACAAGACCTCTCCGGTTTCAATGCTCAGAGCGAAGACGTCGTCTGCACCGGTTATGATGTACATGACCCCTTCATGGATGATGGGCTGTGCTTCACCGGAATACTTCGCCCCGACACCGGAGCCTTCGAGGTGTGTGCGCCACACCGGGCCCAGCTGGTTGACATTGTTGGTGTTAATTTGAGTCAGGGGAGAGAAATTACGGTTGTACAGGTCACCGCCACTGGTAAGCCAGTCACTGGTTGGCAATTCCATCAGGGTATCTGCATCAGGTCGGACTTGTGAAAATTCCGCCGCGTAAGGGGAGGAAAGATAAAAAGGTAACAGCAGTGCTACCAGTAGCGTCGGTTTTAATTTTTTCATTGTTATAACTCGATCACGGATTTTGACCGCGAATAAATAGGGTCACCCATTAGCCGACTCCGGTCAACAGGGCGTAAGGATACCTGAGCATCCA
>ERZ890510.1956-NODE-1956-length-12411-cov-39.518453_pt1 | contig 12411 bp, 14 predicted proteins | sample MGYA00521265_ERZ890510 | MGnify/ENA primary metagenome ERZ890510 (study PRJEB32303, sample SAMEA104408624) | aquatic metagenome | biome: Brackish water; feature: Chemocline; material: water | place: Baltic Sea | collected 2014-10-26T21:54:00 | depth 110 m ...
GAGAACTCAAAGCAGTGATTTTATGAGCATCTAGTAGTGAATAACACCTATCTGAATTTATTTTCTAACATAATCTAAAGCAAATTCTATCATTTCTTTTGGTATGTTTCTTTTTGCAACTTTTACTAACCCTTTGAATTCCACTGTATTGTTAACTTCATGTACTACAATTCCTCTTTCTTCATCTTCCATCATATCCATTCCTAAAATTCCTCCTCCCATTGCTTTTGATGCTTTAATTGCCAATTCTTCCATTTCTTTTGTAACCTCACAAATTTCTGGGTCTGCTCCTAATGCAATATTTGTTTTAAAACCGCCTGATGATTTTCTATACATTCCTGCAATAACCTCATCTCCAATTGTAATTATTCTAATATCTCTTGGTGGTCTTTTTACAACTTGTTGCAAATAATAAATTCTGTCATGAGGGCTATCTGTAATATCTCTAATTTCAAAAATTGCTTCCATGGCATCTTTATCTTTAATTGGCATTACGCCTCTTCCCCAACTACCTATTATTGGTTTGATAACTAATGGATATCCTACTTTTTCTAAATTTTCTGCAGCACTTTCACTTGAGAATGAAAAATATGTTTTTGGAGTTGGAATATTATTTTTTTTTAAAAGTAGTGTCATGAACATTTTGTTTCCACAAATACTTGCAACATCAAATTTATTTAAAACTGGAATGTCTAAAAATTCTAAAGCTGATGTAAAATGAAGACCTCGAAAATAACTTACACATCTTTCTAACACTACATCTCCTAAATCAAAATCATCTTTTTTACTATCTGTATTAATTTGAGTAATTTTTGCATCTAGCATTATTGCTGTATGGCCTAATTCGGCAGCAGCCTTTTGGAGCATTTTTTCTTCCGTTCTTAAACGGTCAAAAACAATGCTAATTTTTGACATTACTCTCCCCAGTCTTCGCCTACGCTTTCTGCTTGTTTAAGCTCAATGTTTGATCCTTCTTTTTTAGAAATCTCAAAGTCAGCTCCACAATCAGGGCAGGAGATTATCTCTCCAACTGAGGCATCTTCTGGGATGTTGAGTTTTGCGTCACATTCTGGACAGTTCATGTTTTTGATTTTCTTTTCTTTTGTAATTTATTAGCTTCCGTTGACTGCATTCCCCATAATTCTACAAATCCTTTGGCTAATCTTTGGTCAAATGTGGATTCTGCTCCATATGTTGCAATATCGTGACTGTACAATGAATTTTCTGATTTTCTACCTACTACTCTTAAACTTCCTTTGTACATCTTTAGTTTCACCGTACCTGAAACTGGTTTTTGAGATGTTTCAATAAATGCATCAAGATCTGCTTTCAGAGGATCTTGCCAAAGTCCTGAATAAACTAAATGTGACCATTCATCATCAACTATTGATTTAAATTTATTTTCATGTTTTGTATGGACCATTTTTTCTAAATCTGCATGTGCTTCAATTAAGCAAATTGCTGCTGGCGTTTCATATACTTCTCTGGATTTAATTCCTACAACTCGATCTTCAATATGATCTATTATTCCAACACCTGCTGCTCCTGCTTTTTGATTAACATACTCAATTAATTTTTGTGATTCTATTACTTTTCCATCAACTTCTACTGGTATTCCTTTTTCAAATTTAATTTCTAAATATGTTGGTTTATCTGGCAAGTCTTTTGTTTTTACCCAAATGAATGCGTCATCTGGTGGTTCATTATATGGATCTTCTAAAACACCTCCTTCAATTGCTCGTCCCCATAAATTTTGATCGATACTGAATTTTTTTGCTATTGCATCAATTTCTATTCCATGTTTTTTTGCAAATTTTAATTCTGTATCTCTATCTAAATTTTTATCTCTAATTGGTGCTATGATCGGAAGATCTGAACCTGAACGCAATGTAATATCAAAACGAACTTGATCATTTCCTTTACCTGAACACCCATGTGCTAATGATGTTGCTTTTTCTTTTTTTGCAATTTCTAAAACCTTCTCTGCAATTAATGGTCTCGCAAGAGCTGTTGCTAAACAATATTTTTTTTGATAAAGTGCATTTGCTTTAATTGCTGGAAATATGTAATCCTTGACAAATTCTTTTCTTGCATCAATGTTGTAGTGTTTTTTTACTCCTAATTTTTTTGCTTTTTCAGCAATTCTCTTTGCATCATCTCCTTGACCTACATCTACTGTAACTGTAATTACATCCATGTCGTATTCTTCTTGTAAATATTTCACAACAACTGAAGTATCTAACCCTCCCGAAAATGCAAGAATTCCTCTTTGAGTCATAAAACATCTTTTCCGTAGTATTTTCGAATTTATCTTTTGTGTTGTGCTTAATTTTTTCTTTTTTTTAGAAAAAATTTACGACTAGCTTAAGCTAAAATTCGATGATTATTTAACCGCCAGACATAACGCTGTTTTATGACAATCAAATTGACGCTTTCTGTAATTATTACTATAATTATTTTAGCGTCTATTACTGGAATTATTCTTAATTCTAATGATAATCTTGGTGAAAATAATCTTCGAATTGCATATTTACCAAATATTGGACATGTAATTCCTATAGTTGGGATGGAGAAAGGATTTTTTGCAGAAAAAATTAGTAATGATACTAAAATTAAAACTAGAATTTTTGATAGCGGTCCACAAGTAATAGAATCTCTTTTTGCAAATTCTGTTGATATTGCATACGTTGGTCCTGGACCTGCAATTACTGGATTTTTAAATTCTCATAATAATAATATTCAAATTTTATCTGGAGCTGCAAGTGGTGGTGCAAGCTTTATTGTTCATCCAAATTCTGAAATAAATTCTGCATCTGACTTTGCAGGAAAAAAAATTGCTGCACCTCAAATTGGAAATACTCAGGATATTTCATTAAGACATTATTTATCTGAAAATAATTTAAAACCTGCTGAAAAAGGTGGTTCTGTAATTGTTTACAATATTGCTAATCCTGATATTTACACCTTATTCGTTAAAGGTGATATTGACGGTGCATGGGTTGCAGAACCTTGGGCAACAATTTTAGAAACTGATCTTGGCGGAAATAGATTATTTTTTGAAGAAGATTTGTGGCCAAATAAACAATTTGCGTCTGTATTGTTAATTGCAAATATAGATTATGTTAAAAAAAATCCTGAAATAATTTCTAATTTTTTAATTTCTCATCATGAAACTGTGGATTGGATTAATGATAATCCTGTTGAAACCCGAAATATTTTTAATAATTTTTTAAAATCCCATCTGGGTCAATCTTTACCTGATGATATAGTTGATATCTCATTGTCTAATCTTGAAATCACTTCTGATCCTGTAATGAATTCTGTTTATTCTTTTGCTGAAAAAGCTAATGTTTTGGGATATTTGGGAAGAAATGGATATGATTTATCTGAAATTTTTTACACTATTGATTCAAATTCTAACTTTAAGGGGGTATACTTAGATGACTAAATTAGAAGCCAAAAATATTATGAAATATTTCAGTCATGATTCTCATAAGCTTAAAGCATTAGGTGGAATCAATTTAAAAATTGAATCTGGTGATTTTGTGTGCTTAGTAGGCCCTTCTGGTTGTGGTAAATCTACCTTTTTACGTATAGTTGCAGGTTTAGAACAACCTGATGAAGGACAAATAATTTTTGATGGTCATCCTGTTACTGAAACTGGTCCTGAAAGAATTATGGTTTTTCAGGAAGGTGCTTTGTTTCCTTGGCTTAAGGTTCAAGATAATGTTGAATTTGGATTAAAGATGGCTGGAATTTCAAAGGAAGAAAGATCTAAAATTTCTCATAGATATTTGGATATGATGCAATTAACAAAATTTGCTGATTCTTTTACTTATCAACTTTCAACTGGTATGAAACAGAGAGTGGCTATTGCAAGGGCTCTTGTAATGGATCCTGATGTTTTACTAATGGATGAGCCTTTTGCAGCTCTTGATGCACAAACTCGAGATTTACTATTAGTTGAAATGCAATTAATTTGGGAAAAAACTAAAAAAACTATTTTGTTTGTTACTCATAATGTTGTTGAGGCAGCTGTACTTGGAACTAGAGTTGTCGTTTTTAGTAATAGACCGTCAATAATTAAAAAAGAATTTACTAATGATTCTCCTAGACCTAGGACTAGTGATGATCAATCTTTAGTAAAACTTCAACAAGATATTTTACTTGAACTTAGACCTGAGGTAAAGAAAAATTTAGAGTGATTATTATGGCAAAAAATTTTACTCTTCATAGAATTGCATTTTACCTTGGAATTGTCGTAGTTTGGCAAGTCATTGCAATGGTTGGTATATGGCCCGATAATATTTTTCCATCTCCTTATGATGTAGCTGAAGATTTGTTTTATGGTGCAATTGATGGTAGTTTGTTTTATGGAATTGCAACAAGTATGTGGCGACTATCTATTGGATTGGCAATTGCAATTTCTGGTGGTATTGTATTGGGAATTTTTATGGCCAGAGTTGAAGTCATTAATCAAACTGTTGGATCTCTTGTTTTGGGATTACAATCCATTCCTTCCATAGCTTGGGTTCCATTAGCAATATTGTGGTTTGGTCTAACTGATGGCGGAATTATTTTTGTTACTGTAATTGGTGCAATTTTTGCAGTTACCATTAATACCTATACTGGAGTCAAAAACATTGATCCTCATTTTATTGAGGCTGCAAGAAACATGGGTGCCAAAGGAACTCAATTAATCACTGCTGTGCTTATTCCTGCTGCATTCCCATACATGATTTCTGGATTTAAGCAGGGCTGGGCTTTTGCATGGAGGGGCGTGATTGGTGCTGAGATACTATTTTCATTCTTAGGATTGGGATTTTTACTTAATGCTGGACGTTCTCTAAATGATGTTTCTCAAGTAATTGGAATAATGGTGGTGATAATGATTATAGGTTTGATCATTGACGGAGTAGTTTTCAAAAGATTAGAAACTAAAGTTATGTCTCGTTGGGGTCTGAGATAATTTTATTCTATTTGAAATTTCATAAAAATAATCTCTTGCTTCTATCTATTTTTTTATTAATTGTATTTTTTGTAATTATTTAAAATTCTTACAGTGTATAATAAAAAAACTACTTTTCAATTTTTATTTCATTTTTAATTTTTAATGAAACAACAAAAGCACATACAATAATTACTATTGCAAAATACATTACTGAAATATAGTCAAAAACATATGCAATACTTCCTGCAACAATTGGACCAATTACTGTTGCAATTGATAATGTTGAACTAAAAATTCCAGTTGATGTTGAACGTGGATTGTTTTCCATCAGATGAAAATTACCCCCAATAAATAAAAATGCCCATGTAGCTCCAACTAGTGACATAAATGGCATTGCCATCCACCATTCTGTTACAAATGATAACCCAATAAATACAAACGTTGTAAATCCAATTCCAATCTTAAATTTTGTAACGTTGGAAAGTTTGATCTTACTTGCCATCACATTCATTAAAATAAATGCTGTCATTGTATTTGCAACATACACTATTGATATGTGATATAGATCCCCTCCCCATTTTTCTATAATCATTATTGGAAGAATTGTCCATACTGCTGCAGCACCAATGTGTCTTAGCAACAATGATAAAAAGAGAAATTTATTTTTTAAAATTACTTGTTTAGTAGTTCCAGGTTCAATTTCTTTTTTTTGTTCTGGATTTGGTAATTTTATTGTAAAAATTAGACCTACAATGAATGATGCTGCACTGATTAAGAAAATTAATTTAAGATCACTTGCAATACCTGCAGCTGCAATACCTGCTAACCATCCTAACGCATGAAATGATATTACTGTCGCTGCTCTTTTTTTATCTATGTTGGCCTCATACGTATAAGCAATCATTGCAGGAATCATTATCCCACTTGCAATACCTGCAGCAATTCTAACTAGAAAAAATAATGTAATGTCATCAGCAAAATAATGTAACCCAAATGCTATTGCACATCCTATGAATCCAATTCTGATAAATTTGAGTCTAGTTCCTTTTTTATCTGAGTGTCTCCCAAAATATATCTCTGATAAAATTTGAGCAAAACTAAATGATGCTACCAACAATCCAATTTCTAAAATAGAATCTGTTACACCTTGTGCAATTATGGGCATGAATACAAATACTATTGAAATTCCTGCATGTTGAAAAAATGTTGCACTACGAACTAAGTTGTTTACATGTAACTTCGACATAAATCTAGATAATTTTTAATTCATCCTAATTTCAACATACATCTCTATTTTGTACTTTTTTCTAGATATTATTGAAAAGAGTTAAACTGCCTAATACTTTTTTAAAATTAAATTGACTGAAAAAGAATCTTTCTTAAATGCATTAAAAAATAGAATTTTACTTTTTGATGGAGCTATGGGTACTGAAATTCAAAAATATGATCCATCCCCTGAAGATTTTCCAAATAACCAGGATGGATTTAATGATGGTCTGATACTAACTCATCCTGATTGGATAAAACAAATTCATAGAAATTATTTGGATGCTGGTGCTGATTGCATTGAAACAAATTCTTTTGGTTCTAACAAAATAAAATTAGATGAATATGGATTTGGTGATCAAACTGTTGATTTCAATAAAAAAATTGCACTTCTTGCATCTGAAGTCTGTGCTGAATACACTGATACTTCTAGATTTGTAATTGGCTCTATGGGTCCGACTGGTTATTTGCCAAGTTCAGATGATCCTGATTTGGGACAAATACCTCTTGATGAAATTCGTACAGCATTTGAATTACAAGCTGAAGGATTAATTCTTGGCGGTGTTGATGCATTACTCATAGAAACAAGTCAGGATATTTTGGAAGTTAAATTGGCAATTGAAGCATGTCATAATGCTATATCTAAAACTGGTAAAAAGGTTGCAATTATTTCTAATACCACTCTAGATCAATATGGAAAAATGCTACTTGGCACCAATGTTGAATCTGCATACACTACAGTTTCTGATATGGGAATTGATCTATTTGGATTAAATTGTTCAACTGGTCCAATTGAGATGAACCCTAGTATTCGATGGTTGGATGAACAAAATGAACATAATCTTTTGGTTGTTCCTAATGCTGGAATGCCTGAAAATCAGGGTGGAAAAGCAGTTTACAAAATGACTCCTGAAAAAATGGCTATTGCACTTGGCGATTTTCTTGATCAGTACAAAAAAGTTCGAATTATTGGTGGATGTTGTGGTACCAATCCTGATCATATCAAATCTTTAAGAAAAATAATTGATGAAAAAGCTAATTCTATCTAGAATTAAATATTTACATATGACATATCGTCTAAAAAATAATTTTTATCATGCATATTTTTCCATGTAGCAAAGTATTTACAAAAACCAATGCGAGTTTAGAATATGGTAGTTCCTAGAGTAAGTTCTGCATTGAAAGCAGTTGATTTGAAACAACTCCCTGCACCTCTAATTATTGGAGAGCGACTTAACACACAAGGTTCTCGCAAAGCTAAAAAATTAGTTCTTGCTGATGATTTTGATGGATTAGTTGATTTGGCAAGAAATCAGGCAGAAGATGGTGCACACTGTATTGATGTTTGTGTTGCTACAACTGAACGTTCTGATGAACGTGAATTCATGTTAACTTTAGTAAAAAAATTGAGTTTAGAAATTGATGCACCTTTAGTAATTGATTCTACAGATCCTGAAGTAATTGAATCCTGTGTAGAACAAATACCTGGCAGACCTATAATTAATTCTATAAATTTAGAAGGTGACGGCAGCAAATTTGAAAAATTAGCTCCAATAATGGCAAAATACGGATTACCTGCAATAGCTTTGTGTATTGGACCTAATGGTATGGCTAAGACATCCACTCAAAAAGTTGAAACTGCTGAATTACTTTATGAAACTGGAAAAAATTATGGTTTAAAAATTGAACAATTTATTTTTGACGTTCTTACTTTTACTTTGGCAACTGGTGAGGATGAATTTCTTGATGCTGGTAAAAACACTTTAGAAGGAATTAGACTTGTTAAAGAAAAATTCCCCGATTGTTTTACTACTTTGGGTCTTAGCAATATTAGCTTTGGATTGATGCCTTATGCTAGGAAAGTTCTTAATTCTGTATTTTTGTACCATGCTGTAAAAATTGGACTTGATTCAGCTATTGTCAATGCTAAAGAAATCATTCCTTATGGTGAAATTATTGTAAATGAAAAAAAACTTGCTGAGGATTTAATTTTTAATACTCATCCTGATGCATTATCTGATTTAATTTCTTATTTTGAAAATGTAGGAACTAAAAGTACTGCTGCTTCAAAAAAAGTTGATGTTGATCCTACATGGCCCCCTGGAAAACGTGCTCATTTTAGAATTGTAAATAGACTTAAAGATGGAATTCAAAATGATGTTGTTTCTGCAATTGCTGATAAACTTGGCAAAACTGATTTAATTAAAAATACTGATGGAATTTTGTCTTTGGATCTTCCTAAAGATGTCACTCATGCTAGTGCAATAAAAACTCTCAATGAAGATCTACTTCCAGCCATGAAAGAAGTCGGCGATAAATTTGGTTCTGGGGAATTAATTTTACCTTTTGTTCTAAAATCAGCTGAATGTATGAAAGTATCTGTTGGTGAACTTGAAAAATATTTACTTAAAGAAGAAGGAACTAGTAAAGGGAAACTTGTTTTGGGAACTGTATATGGTGACGTTCATGACATTGGTAAGAATTTAGTAAAAACTATTTTTCAAAACAATGGATATTCTGTATATGATTTAGGAAAACAAGTTACACTGCAAAAATTCTTAGAAAAAATTGATGAGGTAAAACCTGACGCTGTAGGCTTATCTGCATTATTAGTTTCAACTTCTAAACAAATGCAATTTTTTGTAGAACATGCAAGAAAAAATAATATGACCGTTCCAATTCTTTGTGGAGGCGCTGCCATTAACACTAACTACATTAATCGAATTGCAAAAGAAGGTGGAATTTATGATCCTGGTGTGTTTTATTGCAATACTATGTTTGAAGGCCTCAAAACAATGGACACATTGGTTTCTGATGATAAACCAAAACTTTTAGCTGAATGGAAAAATAAACTAGAAAATTGGAAAGAAAGATCTAACGCTGTTGTTGATCCATCTACTATTCCTAGAAGCAATATCCAACCTGTTAAGGTACATGTACCTTCAATTGTTGGAAAACCTATTCGTCTAAAATTAGATCAAATAAACATGAAAGAAGTTTGGACCATGATTGATAAAAAATCTCTATTCAAATTATCCTGGGGTTTAAGGGGAAAAGCTGGTGCTGAATCTGAAGAAGAACATGAACAATTACTAACTGAATGGAAAATTAGAATAATTCGTGATAAATTAATTGAACCTGAAGTTGTATATGGATATTTTAAATGCCATAATAATGGTCAAAAATTATTAGTTGAAAATCCTTCTGGTGATGACGTAGAATTTGATTTTCCACGTTCTACTAAGCCTGAACATTTGTGTCTAACTGATTACTTTGGAGATGATGATGTGGTGGCATTCCAATCTGTAACTGTTGGAGCTAAGGTTTCTGATATTTTAGAGACTTGGAATGATGAGGATAAATATACTGATGCATATTATTTGCATGGTTTGGCCGTTGAACTTGCAGAAGCTTTAGCACAATGGATTAACCAAAAAATAAAATCTGAATTACATTTAGACAAAAGCGGACTCAGATATAGTTGGGGCTTTCCTAGTTGTCCTGATGTTTCCCAACATCATTTACTCTGGAAACTTTTAGAACCTGAAAAATCTGGAATGACTCTAACTGAATCTGGACAAATTATTCCTGAACAATCTACTGCTGCAATAGTAATTCATCACCCTGATGCTAAATATTTTGTAATTTAATTAAAAATTATTTTTTAAATATTCGTTTAAACCATTAAAGTCGTTTGGTGATATGATTAACACATCTCCTGTAATTCTATGTACTTCTTTTACAAATTTATCAAATTCTTTACTATATTCTGATAAATTTAATCCTAGGAAATCTGCTGATTTTTGATTTTTTTCAGATGGGAATAACACAATTGGAATTATTAAAAATTCTTTTAGATTATTTGAAATATTTTTAACTTGTTCTATGTTTTGAATGGCCTGAGTCATGAACCCCTTGGGATTTGCTTTGATTTTTTTTCCAATTTTTGAAAAATTTGGTTTATTTGACATTGAAAGATATATGTCAATCTTTGCATCATACCCTTTTTCTTTTAACATGGAGGCTACTGAACTTGAAACTTGACCTGAATCTGGTGCTCCTGATTGTGATGGGTCTCCCATCAATACCAAAATTCCTGTAAATCCTATTGAAACACATGTATCTACAAATTTTATAATTTCTTTTTCAGTCTTATCTCTGACTCTTAGGCTAACTGTAATTGGAAGATTTGGGATTTCTTTTTTAATAATTTCTCCAATTCTAATTGGTGATACTCTTTGATGTCCTAATACATTTTCTGTAATGTGAATCGCATCACATTTTTTTGAAATTATTTTTATTTTTTCAATAAATTTTATTATTGATTCATCTATATTTACATCTGGTAATATTTTAGGTGGGTTTGCTTCATACCTAATCGTCATATTTTTATTTTTTCTTTACTTGGTTAAAACCTTTGAATACTAAAGTTCTTGTATAATTATGGTAGACATGATATGTTGTTAGATGATTTAAAATCAGTTCTTTCTTCTTCTATAATTCCAGACATTAAAGATAATGTTGGTTATAAATTGGCATCTGTACTTGTTGTAATTTATGATTCCTCTCCAAAAATCATAATGACTGAAAAACCACAAAGTATGAAATTACATGCAGGTGAAATTTCATTTCCTGGTGGAAAACTTGATCCTAATGATACTGATCTTTTAGAAACTGCATTACGTGAAACTAGTGAAGAAATTGGACTTACTATTTCTAGGGATCAGATATTGGGTCAATTGAACCCTGTAAGAACATTGAATTCTGGTTTTTTGATTTTACCTTTTGTATGTGTGTTGGAAGAAATTCCTTTACTTATACCCAATTCTGAAGTTGAAAAAATTTTTCATATTCCTTTAAATCCTTTACTAGAAACAATGCTAAATGATTCCGATCCAAACCATAATCATATAGATGGAATGTGTACTTTTGACTATCAAAGCCAAATTGTGTGGGGTGCATCTGCTAGAATATTACAACAAATTAAGAATGCTCTAAAATCCTGAGATTCATTTAAAAAGAGCTCTTCGTGCCTGAGAATCTATGGCTGCACGAAAATCTTCTCCAAGAAAAATTCGTCTGTTAAAAAAGACAAAACAAACATCTGCAGTACCAGCTTGGATAATTCTTAGAACTAATAGAACTGTTAGAACCAATCCTAAAAGAAGGGCTTGGAGATCAACTGATGTGGAGGTAGGATAATTGTCTCAAGAATTAGAACGTGTTTATACAATTCCGTTAGGCAAAGTTAAAATTTCACAATCACAACATCGTGCTGTTCGAGCTATTAACATGATAAGAGAATTTGCTAGACATCATATGAAAGTTGAAACTATTAAAATTGATGAAGAATTAGCTCGACATATTTGGGCTAGAGGTGTTCGTAGTCCTCCAAGAAAAATAAAAGTTAGAATGAGTAAAACTGATGAGGGATATATTCTTGTTTCACTATTCACTGATGACAATGAAACTGCTATAACTTCTGAAAAAGAGACAAAAAAAGTTGAAGATAAGGTAGATTCTGTTAAAGAAGCACCAGCTAAAGAAGAAGCACCAGCTAAAGAAGAAGCACCAGCTAAAGAAGTATAGATAAAACTTAAATATTTTTTTGACATAATTGATTTAACAAGAAAATACTGTCATTTGCAGACTTGAATGATAGAGGGTAATGGATATTTTATTTTCCATCGTTTCCTTGTTGTTTATCACTAGGTTTACTGATTTGCTAAATCTTAAGTTGATGTTTTATCTAGTAAAACTAACCATGATTGATATTTTTGTTTATTGTAAGACCTGTGGTAAAAAAGTAAAAGCCGTAGTTTTAACTAAGCATGAAAAAGAATACGATGACTCTATCTCTGGTTACAGACGATATGGAATGGTTAAAATTTTAGAACATAATATTGGATTCAAAACCAACTGCTCAGATACTTCTCAAATTAAGGCAATAGTGGAGTCTGATTCTAAAGATGATAATTCTGTATTTAATTAAAAATAAAATCATCATTTTAAATTTCTAAATTAATTATATCTGGTGAATATTTTCTTATTCTAATTGATGTATGTCTAATTTACAATCTATGCTGCAATCTGGTATGCCCCAATCCAATGTTTGTTCTTGTGGTATCATTCCTAATGGATCATACTTGTCAAATTTTGTCATTCCTTGAACTGATGATAGCATTATAACTTTG